>JGI24158J21664_10013826_pt1 | contig 10628 bp, 3 predicted proteins | sample Ectturendosymbi3_FD_21664 | JGI IMG/M metagenome (IMG submission 21664)
CTACGCTCTAAGCGGTATATGGCGATAGCCTTCTGTCGCAATGAGAACTGCAAAATCTTCTTTTCTATTTATCAAGGAAATCCACTCATGCTTACTCAGCAGCAGCTTCTAGCAATGCAGGAAGTTTTTCAAAGTGGGTGGGCACAAGCCGAAGCCGAGTACAATGAAGCATGTTCCTACTTTAGATACACTGAACATAACACAACATCTTACTAATTCAGTTGTCCAGGTCTATCCACTTCCTCCAACACTCATCTACAGTATCTTATGGAAGGTTTTTGGCAATCAACGGCTTTTGGCTGCTGTCGGTCACGAACACAACGACGAAGAAATATTGATTTTTTAAATTTTCAATATATTTCCCAACTTAAAACCGAGCCAAAACAGTGTTGCAACACGAAGTTTATGCTTTTTTAATCTTGTGCTTAATTTTGACGCTGCTGAGATTTTCAGCCATACGGAAACGCGTGCATGGTTGGCCTGAGTCCTTGACATGACCCGTCAACGTCCGACTGCTGTTAATTGGGCAACTCTGTGAAAATTACCTTCACCGTACTCGTTTTGGAGTTTTTCAGGGCAATCATTCTCTCCATTGTTGGAGTCAGTGAAGCTCACCTATGATCGCGATGTTGAGCATTGTTGTTTTGCTGCAGATGAGTTTTTCTAGACGCTTTGTGGCATCGCAAATTAAATAAATCCTAGTTTCTCAAGTTTTGTAAGTATATGTCCTATTAAGGTGAACCTTGCAAAGCACCGCAGAAAATATGACGCAAAGCAGCTCACTTTGGATATATTCACTTCAAACAACATAAAACCGAAGAATTATACTTCTTGTATTTATCATCGCAAAAATTCACGGCTGCTGGCTTATCAAAAAACATTGGAGAAGTCAGGAAGGTTGCACGAAAGTGCCAACACGTTTTTTTTGAAACTGCTATAAAAACACTTTACCGACAGCATTTTCAAAACGGTTGTGCTCCTAAATCTAACTCATAGTTGTAAGTTCTACTTGCAAAAACATTTGCGAGTTTTGGGTTTACGAGTTTTGGTTTTACTGAATAGCATAAACAAAATCAACCACCGCAGAAATGATTTTAAATATTTGCGTTCATTAATCTGCGTTCGATGCTGGTGTTACAGTATATGGGCTGTTTCGAAGTTGCACCTAAAAGTCACTTTTGACGTCACTGCAGTATTCGAATGCACACGGGTGCTTTTGTTAAAAATTCTTTCTAGAATAAACAAAGCTTTCAAGCCATACAGATACGAGCATTTAACATGCAATTCAGCAAAAGTTTTAACTCAAACAGCGAGCTGTTTCTAATTACAAACAAAGCTTGCAGAAGCGATGAAAGACCTGCATGAAGAAAACGTATAAGAAACATAACCTTTTGAAATGCTAGAATGGCCATGGTGTCGATATCGACACTTGCGAAATTTTGCAAGCATTTGTAAAGTCTATGCAGTGTTTTGATTTTGATGGCCCATTTTTACAAATATTATTTTCTCATGTTGTTGTATGGTGTTGTTGATGATAGCTTTGATGTTCACCTTTTGCACAAAACAAACAAATGGCCGATACGTTTACCATCGTTGGCCGCCGTGTCGATTTTGACACCTCTTTGTCTCCATTGCAGCTTTTCGCACGGTAATTTTCTGGTGGTATCATGTAACCTGCTGAGATAACGCTGCGACAATCAACGAGAAAAAAGCAAAGCGATTGAACCACCTTTTTCATGCACTTTGTTGGTTTTGCAAAAATAGCCGACTGTGTTATTCATTTCAGTCAAGTAATTAGCTGGGGCAATGCAAGCAAGAAAAGTGGTATGGCATGAAAACCGCAGGAGTTTGACATAAGCCCATTTTCAACATCATCTAGAGCAGCGTTTCTTAACCTTTTCTACCTCAACACCCCTTTTGGTCACGACTAAGCAGTCCAGCACCCCCTACCATTGGCTAACACCTGGTTACTATAAGGATTAATTAAAGACAAGTGCAGTACATCTTGACCATATGCTTAGTTCATTCTCCAAAACAAAAACAGCAATTATGGCATTAGCATTGACAAAAACAATAAGAAAATAAGGGAAAGCTCATGGACAAACCTTTGACTGCCACATATGTGACCTTCCTCAGAATCCCCTGAAATTGATTTCAGCACCCCAGGTTAAGAAACCCTGTTCTAGAGATCCTCTTGCTGGCAATTCTCTGGTAGTGTTGAGAGCAACGCTGGTAGTGTTGAGAGCAACGCTGAAGCTGCAGGTTGTCCAGTAGCTGTACACAGTTTCAACAGCAGCGACGAACATACGGCAATTGATAAAGGTTCAGACATATGTTCTGAAAATGTAGCTTAAAATGGAAAAACCTACAGTGGTCTTCATCTATCATTGGTCATTTTGGACGTGCACAACAGTCTCTGATTTTCGAAATAACAGCAAGAATGAAAATCAGTGTGAGAAACCAAGCTTCTCAAAGCCCTTCCGTGGCTTAGAAACCACTTATCGATGAGTTAATGCCTCGCAAAATTCAGAAGTATAGCGTGATTGAAGAAAATAAAAACGAAAACGAAGCTGGGAGTTAAGCAAACATACTTGAAGATTCCATATCATTGCAGTACTCGAAACGAATTTATGGAAAACGTCACTCTCCAGGTGTCTTGTGGAATGGCAAACCTAAAAGCTTTCAGGAAGCTATGCCCCTGCAAAATCTTCAAGACGTTTTATCCAATATTCTTCGTTTTCCCCATTCTTTGTTTGACGACAAATCAACCCGTAAACGGCAAAGTGATACCGACAAAGTTACGCATATTATAAAGTAGTTTGAAATGTTTACTCCAAATACTGCAGCAAAATATATTCCTACTTGCAGCTTGACAATCGATGAGCAGCTGATTCTGTCGAAAAGCAGATGCCGGGCATAGTTTGCCCACATACCCAACAATGTTGGAAGGAAATTTATGTTATAGTTGAGTTTGAAAATATTTGTGTTGTGAACATTCCACCACATTTAGGAATACAAGAGGAACAAAAGAAGATGCAAATCAAGGAATTCCTTTAGTTCAACATGTGGTTGGCAACGTACCAAAACGCGGAAATTGTGCTGTGCAAACTGACCGCGATCTTTTAGCTTCATGTTGCAAAGATTTCGAAAAGTAATGTCACTATTATGTTATTGTGCCGTGTAGATTTTATTCATGGTGGTGATCTTTTTGGTGCTTGATTAAACGGTGAGCAAAATAGAAAGCCGTGATCTCAACGAAAACAGTCATGCTAGATAAGGCAGTGTTGATTTCAACACCGCGTCCAACATGGGTAAGTTTTTTCCTTGGCCATTGTAGTGTTAATGAAACACAAGGTGGGACCATACATTCCCAGCTGTCACGCTATTGTGATGAGTGACTTTGCTCAGGAAACCTCAAACACTATACGAGTTGGGAATGAACGGTGTTATTCAACTTAAAACTTGATTACAGTTTCCTGAGACATGTGACATCCTTTTTTTCTGGACCAAACTAATTTTGACTTACGACGTTCATTTTTAATCAGTTTTACGATAACAGCAGTGGGATGGCACCGGAATGCACCAGAGTCAACAAAAGACTGGCTGAAAAGATAGCTGAAAACCCAGGGTGCCATAATCACCTGTCATGACTTACATTAGAACAAAGCTCATATTTGCCCTTTTGAGGAGCGCAATTGCTGCAGTACGAGGCTTTCGATGCAAATAGAGTGAATTTGACCTCCAGGATCTCACAGATATTGACTTCAGTTTAATTCGTGGGCCCACAACCATGTAAAGCTGAATTACCGTGTCAGTGACACGACGGCAATCATATTTGTGAAATAGATGGATAAAACTAATATGTCATGACATTATGAATGAAATACTGTAATTCCTTTTCCAGAAAAAAATACTTCGCTCATTAACTAAACATATTTTGTTTTTCATGTACCCAACACTTATTGGCTTAACGTTTGCTGCTAAACTTATTGTAATCTGTTTATACCCTTGCTTCTTCAACCTCATTTGCTGTCTGGTGGAAACATACATTCATCGACGATACTCTCTCCATTACAGTCCGTGGTACCTGTGTTACTTCTTCACAACTTGTATGTATAAATTTTGTTTTCTGCCCTTGTTACCTGCTTTTGCTTCTGTAATGACATGTTGTGTGTTAATGAATTGCTCTCCGCTTCATAACCCCTATTGCTGCTCACTTCCTTCATCTACTGTATGTGCATGCTTCATCTGCTCATATGTACATGCTTCAACTCTTCACCCATTGCTTGCCCACCATCATCTCTGTTATGCTGACGTGTACTGTGCATTTGTTGAGTCAACATTTATGTTTCGGTAATATTGTTTTTACTTCTTTATTGTGTCTTTTGGACTTGCCACTCGCATTCGTTGAATTAGTCACATGAATATTTTGTCTGATATTCTGCATTTGGTCTATTTCTTGGTTTATTTTTCTTAATCTGTTCTGTGTGACTATGGTTACTTTTGTTATTGTGGTATTCTTATCCTTTTTGTTGGTATCTCATTGTACGTTGCATTATTTGATTTTTCATTCTTTTGCAGCAAAATTGTATCTGCGCAGGGAAACACACATTGAACACAAATTGCATACACTGCATCCCCAAACAAGTTCTTCTTCAGAGGAGAAATTTTATTCGTGCATAAAAAAACATGGGCGTTTTAGATCCGTTTTTTCTTCATATCAGGTCTTGGTGTAGGTCTACTCTTCACGTATGAAGTTTCTGATGTTGTGTCTGGCACATAACACTTTTGCACTCAATCACATTGAAATTTTAAGGTAGTATGCTGCACTAAATTTGCAACACGCCGGGTAACCCAGGGTAGTAGAGTGCCCCGGTTTTCTATTTAATAGGTTTTCAGAGACATTTTTGCAAAGTAACTCTGGCAATATTCCATTATTCTCTGAAAATCAGGCAAAGTCATAGAAACACAGGTTTATAACATTTTTATAAACATATGAAATCATCAAAAAACAATCCCCCGGCTGGTGGACTCCCTAATTATCCTGAGCAGGCTTTGTAAGTTGAACATATTGCATGTCGATTCTCATTTTGAAACACAGGTTACAATTTTTCAGACAAAATTATTGTCAAAAATCTATATCGCAGTTTCACAAATTCGTAAACAATCGAGTGCTGCCCATTGGAGTTATAGAGTTAATTGTTGCATGTCTATATGAAAACTATGAAATTCTAATTCGAATTTTTGATACCTTTACCTTGTGGAAATTTTTAGCTTTTTAACTTAGTAACGCTAAGGTATATCATAAAAAGTGTTCATTCGCAACCGTGCTGAAACAAGTTACGTTTTGCTATGAAAAATATTTTTCTTTACGGAGGTTGTCAAAGGCCAAGACGTCATAAAGGTTGCTCTGGATAGACTTTTGAAAAGATTTATTCGTTTTTACTGACTTAGTTCCCTTACTTAACTAAGAATAGCATCAGCCTGTGTGGAAATGTTTGATTTTGTCCCATTATCCAATTTCTGTACTACTCTGATTATTCATCGTAAAAATATGTTTTTTGGTAACAACAACAACAACAACAATTTATTTGCGCCAAATAACGCGAGTAAAGTTCACATTTTGTAAACAATCAAGCCATGAGGTAGCGAGAAAACTCTTTGGTAATCTTGTCTGCTATACCACCTAACCGCAAACCGTCCATCACTTCAATTGAAACGGAAATGGTAATACTTGTAAATTTCTGGGTTTAATGTCGCATTAGTGGCATTGTGCAGTAAAATTAAATGTCAGTTAGCGTTGCAACAGCATCATACTACGCTCAAAGCTGCTAGGTATTTTTCTGTAGGTTTAATAATTTTCACATGGCTGTAAGATAATTTAGCTATTCTACAACTGTCTTGCACAAAATCAGATTCTGCGTTTTAAAAACTCGGTTTATCAAAATAAGTTATGCATGTTTTGACAGTTTCACAAGAAAAAAGGTTTTACTTGGAGGATTGATATGAGTTGACTACTTTAAGAAAAAGACCACTGTTGCAACCTCCCCGGTGGTGTTGCGTTGATTGTGTTATTCATCACGAACCTTTATTTGAGGACTTGAAACCATCTCAACTTGGGGTGAAAACTACAAATTTTACATCCACCTGTTACCATTTATTGCCTATAACTCTCGAAATGGGTTTTTATCAGAAGTGGATTTCAAAAATATGTTTCTACTGGCAACATTTTTGAATCAACAGCAAACGAATGAGAAAAAAAGTTTGCTGTGATGGTGCTGGTTAATGGAGTAATTCTTAAAGATTTTGAAAACTTTGCAAATTGCTTTGAATTTTTTAAATGTTGATGATGCTTTTCTGTTGCCTTTTAATGACTATGTTCTCTGCTGTAATTGTGTTGTATTTTAAGTCGCATTAACTCGGCTGACAAGCAATTGCCTTTATGGTTTATTATCCGAACGTTGCCTACATACAGGTATAGTCAGAATGGCTCCTACACTAGTTTCGTGTTTGGTTATGCACTGGTTCATTGATTGAATTTTCCTGTTCCTCTCTGACTGAAAGTTATTTTCACAAAAACAAGTAGGCAAAAAGTCGTAAACACACTTATGCTTTACATACAAAGATCTATACACACTTGATAAAGAAGAGCAATCTTACGTATCAGGTACGCATGAAAAAAACACTGCTTAGTGATAAGGAATGCTGGAAGAAAGTGTTATCTTGCAAAGCAGATTAAGGATGCAAAGCAATGCAATGTTGATCTGCGCGAAGTATATTTGCGCAGACTAAATTTTGTGCTACCACGGTTGCGTTCTCTACTTTTCACATTAAATACGTTTCTGTTGTTACGTCGACTTAGGAAAATATAGCCTGACAAGTTAAGGTCTGTGGTCATGTCGTGGTACTGCGTTATGCAAAAACGTACCAGCTAGTATCCCATCTGTTTCAGCCGACGTCTCTTGCATTTATTTTTACCTTAAACTGGTTTCATGTTGCCCTGTCACCATGCCCGTAGACAGGTGTTAAGGTTTGGTGGGACGAAATTCATTTTTAAGGAGGGAACATTTTGTATGATGTGTTAAAAACATTTCCTGGGCACAACACAATGTGTGGGGTCACAAAAAAAATTTGGGGAACTGCCCACGATAATCCCCGCAGCTACAGGTCTTTCTGTGACAGCATAATTACAGCAACAAAATTCAAACAAAATGAATAGTTGCTTCTGCGTAGCAGTTCACGCGCTGCTATGGTGACCACAGGTCAACTTTAAAACAATGTGATGAAACTTTGATTTTATTGAGCTATTGCAGCACTAAACTACAGACTAGCAAGCAAGAGTTGCTAAATGTATTTTTAGGCGTATGTTGAAAAGAAGTATAACACGTTGATTCCATACGAACACAAATTGTACTCATGTTATTGATGCGATATGAACTCTTGGCAAAAATTGACACGTTTAAATAAGTTACATCAGATCTGGCTGGCGTTACCAAAGTAAAGAAATGCGACAGGCCGCTAATTCATGTATTTTAATTCATGCTGCTGTACACGCATAAATAATTTTTATGTATGTTGTTCTACAACATTTCTCTTTTTGCAATAAGTTGCTTACAATGCAATAACATGAAAGGCATAACAAACTTTTAAACAAGGAAGCCTTTCTGTGAATGCACAATGGGCATACGCAAGACTGAATCTTTTTCAGAGCCAGGCATTGGATATGGGTTTTGACCAGAGTTCAATCACTGCAGAAAATATTCAACCCTGATCCGGGTCATAAACAAGATTTAGGATTTGTTTGCTTTTGTAAAATATGTTTTGCAAACGAATGAATAAACTTTCACACTTAAATGCGTAATCTTACAAGGCATAGCAGAGGAAAGTAATATTTATTTGATCAAACGACGATTTGATAAATTGTTTTTGTTAATCTCTGTATCTGCCTGTGTTTTCAGGCTTTATAAAATTATCAAAATCCACTGATTTCAAAAAGAAAAGAAATCTGTTATCGTGTCTTGAACTCTCTAACTCTTTACATCAGGTTGAAAAAATTACTTTTTAAAAATATTTTCTAAGTGAATAACTGTTGATGGTATCCTATTCTCTGACATATATAGACCAATATTCTTTTTGTAAAGACTTAGTTCATGTTTCTGCGAAGGCTTGCAAGAGAGAAGCAACTTGTGGCTAAGGTTGGTCTGTGGATCGAACCTACAAAACATTTCTCAGATATTCAACTTTTCGTCGAGCCACAGCATTGTTATTTTACTCCATTTGCTCAACCGTGGAAAACACAAAAAAATGATAAAAATAGCTTGTGTACTAACTGTTCTAAGGTTCTTCCTTCCTTGCTTTATGTATGTAATATTCTGTGTGTTCGAAATCAAATTGGTAATACGTTTTCGCGTGTAAGTAGCCTACACACAAACGAGCAGTAATATCAGGGAGTGACAACTAATCAAGGATACAAATTTGTCACACGATTTTGAACTTAACGTAATAAAAACGCAACCAAAATCCTTCAATTATTTTAAGCTCTTTTCATTCTGATGATTTTTCATAATTTATCGGTAGAGCTCCACCTCCGCAAAAAACACCTTGCATGTGGTAAATGTTAAGAAGCATTCATACTTTTCTAAATAATATGCTGCAATGATTATATTCACTTTGTTAGATACTCATGCCTTCTTTGTTGTTGGAAATCCTCACTTGAACAATACACGTAAAAAAGAAGAAACCTTAATTCGTAACCCTGTAACTTTACACAAAATTGCTTTGTAACTAGTGGTTTTACTTCCTAGCTAAGCATCGTTTATCCAGACAATATTTCAAGGCACTTTATCCATACACCTCATCAAATTACTTCAATGGGATAAAGGGTGGCTATTGTCAGGGGCGCAAAAATACGCAATCGCGCCGCGCGACCAAAACCTAGCAGTATGCGAACGTTTGTTTTTTTACATTTTATACTTCACCCATATGAATATTGCATGGCAAAGCTTATAAGTGCGCTCTACAAAAAAATTCTGGGCGCTACAAACGTTCACAGAAAAGTTTGCACCCCTCTTATAGATGAATCAAATATTGCCTATTATTGAAACCAGGAAGTTCAATTATGTAAGATAGCTTCCGTGAGTTTAGCCTTTGAATGTTCCAGCTCAAACTTGCTCCTTTGGAATGAAAGGCTAAATATTATTAAAAAATGACTATTTTAAAAAACTTCGCAAACATTCAACGACATATTATTTTGCAATGTGAGCTCCGAGGTTGTTGCCTGTCGGGGGGTAAATTAACGCAAACAAATTGTGAAAATTTTCATCCTGCTCATTCTACAAAGAAGTGAGAAGATTAAAATTGCGATGCGAAGTAAAATCTTGCAAGATAATTTTTTCAATGTTTGGTAAAATGCACCGCACTGAAAGCTCTACGCAAAACACGATTTCTTCAAATTTGAAATGCTTGTTTTAAAAAATTGTAATAATTAATTCTGCCTACATCTTTGCACCACTAGCCATAGGTTAAAAATGTTGGAAATCTTTTATGGAGAGTTGATTTAGGACAAACTTGGTTCGATATATTGACGAAACAGTAATGCCAATAAAACACATCAGCCCACTGTGTTGTGCCACTTGTACTTCTCGTGGGTGTCTATGACGTCCATAGCTTGCGCGTCACGTCCTCCAATATCCTTGTTCTACTCATTGCTTGACCATTTATCGCAAACCACGACACACACCGAAACAACAATTGAAACAACACACTAGCGGTTATATTGCTTTTCTGTAACAACAGTTTGGCAATTCAGTGTGTGATTGTTTTGCTGGGCATAGGGCGGAAACAAAAATCCTCACGTTTTTGTCTCTTTCAATAGACACGTACAGCATTTTTTCGCAAGGATGTCCATGCATGAATTGATGTAAGCATAGTCATTTTTGTGAACAGTTATCAATAGTAATTTTCGTGAATACTCCATCAGATTGAAGTAATCTTTTCATGTTGTTTTCCTGATTGGATGCATGACTTGACCAGCACAGACTAATGTGTCAAGGCCTTTTCGCGTTGCATTTTGAGATTTTCAAGGTAATGGTCAATCTCAACACATGTCTGACCAAAAACATTCAGTTGAATTGCTTCATTGCAGTATTATTCTGTCATTGGCAAATTTCATAGCATGATGACTATGAATGTTGAATAAAATTATTTCCTCAAAAAAAGAAATATATATATATATTGAATAAAAGTACTGCTGCTTTCCAATGAGTGGGGGCAGTGACCCAATGACAGCTACAAAAACCCTATTACCAACAAAATCACTTTGTATGATTTTGGAGAAGGTAGTGTTTCTGGTGAAATGAAAAAGCCTAGAAGCCAAATAAAGAAAACTGAAACTTTGAAGGAAACAGTTTGGGCTGTTGCAATAAAAAGCGACTTTTGCAAGGTTGTGTTACGTTTGTCTGAAACGAGAATGCCTCTCTGTTAATTTGAAGAAACACCCGTGTATTGCAGTATCGCGATCTTTTGTACAAACCCATGTTTTCAAGAAAATGGCAAGAAAAACATTATCCACTAGTGGAAAGGTTTGATTCCATTTACTTGATTTGTTCCAATTCGCGTGGATTTTGAAC
>JGI24158J21664_10013829_pt1 | contig 10626 bp, 6 predicted proteins | sample Ectturendosymbi3_FD_21664 | JGI IMG/M metagenome (IMG submission 21664)
GTCGCGCGCTCACTACTTCTTTAATTGTCATTTTAGCACGTCTGCCTAATTACGAGAGCCGTTCTCTTCGCAGTTCAGCGCAGTTAGTTGAACTACAGTCATGTGCTAATGCGAGTCGATCTATGTAAATAGCCGCAGTCGTGTGAGCCCCCCGTTTGTCTGTTTATTGCTCGTCACACGTTTAGCTAATCCGACGGAGTTTGTCTTGGTAGTTTAGCTGCGCTGGTAGAATGCTTTTTAGTTTGTTTCTGTTGTGTTTCAGAAACCGCGTTGACGATCAATCGCCGCTGAAGCTTGTTGTTTGTTGGATTTGCTAACAAACAATTTTCTGAGTGCTTTCGACTCTGTTGGCCATTGCTGTAGGGAACAAGAGACTACAGTCCAGTTGATGCGCAGATTCGTAAGGACCAGGTTCTAGGCGAAAGATTGTCAAGGCGCGTTTCTCAAAGTTCTGCGGACTAGCTCCCCCACGGCTCGCAATTAAAAGGCTAGCTGCCGCAACAACTAGTAGTACATATTGCGCGTCTTCAGGTCCCACTTTGCTGCAGGGGTATAAAACTTTTCTTAATTATAACAAATCCATGGTGAGAAACAGTGTTTAGACCAGCTATGTCCAACTAAAGTGTTTTTGGGGGGTCGCGAGCAGACCTCAAAGGTAAATACGTAAAGACAAATGTACGTTTTTTATTGGTGGTGCAGTGGGACATGGGTGTTAAGTGTCTCTGACACGGGGCCATAAACCATGAAACGTTGAGAAACGCTGACCTTACTGGGACAATTTATATCACTATCATCTAGGATTAACAAATTGTTTTGCAAGTGTAAGGTACAATAAAACGTAAATGTCCAAAAGGGTTAACTTCTCTTTCTCGCTCATAACCGCACATTGGAGACTTGCTTTGTTCATAGCAATATACAATTAGCTCAAGTTGCTAAAAGCGTTTGAATTCTGACTACAATTGTTTGATACCAGAAAATCAAAATCTAATCACTCTCCACGTGTGATGCCATAAGCAAATTTATTGCCAAAACAGGAGTGGAAATCCAATTTCTAGAAATCAGTATGAACCGAGTGTCACTCGACATATACATAAAAATCTTCAGTATGCAGTATAGATGCGATGAAGTGAAACTGAGGACATTGCATCAAAAATTTAAAACTGAATAATATCTAAGCAAGTATAGATTGTCATTGTATTATACATGCACAACAACAATAACCTCAACTAGGCTACAGAAAACCTTGGACTAAGCTGCATGTGGGTCGCGAGCCACGTTGGTCATAGCTGGTTTAGAACATGCACGATGTTTTATGAATGTGAAAGAAAAGTTAACCACTACAATTTATTAATAATACCTGTACTGTAATTACTTTTTGTAGAGTCTAATTCCAACCAAAAGCATCCGCAATAAACTTAAACAGGTCAGTGGCTACCCTGGCTTATTGAATGATCTTACTGAAGCTTACCAGAATATAAAAAATAATTACCAGAACATGGCACATTTCATATCGAAAATGAATTTTTTGCAAAACACAAGAACCTTATATTTCATTGCAATCAAGCCCATGTCATCAACATCAACTTTAGCAAGAAGGACTTTTCCATTGTGCTTGTCAACCTCCTTTTCAAGTCTAGGACCCAGCAACTTGCACGGACCGCACCACCTGCAGAAAGTGCATAAATATTTATCAAGCTTTTTCAAAATACTGACATGAACGCCAACACTTTGTTGCAACAAAGACAAAAATGCAAGCTGACTCAACTAACTGCAAACGTAAGTCTCAGTTTATAATATTAATTATATATATTATGATTTCGTTTAGTAATACAAAGTATATTATCATTATATTACAATGACGGCAACTACCAGATCCATGAAAAACTTTTCTTAAAGACTCTGATGGTCAAAGAGACACACACTCTGAAATAAAAACATACTCTGCATGAAAATCGACAACCACAGGTGTTTGAGAATGGATCACTCGGCTTTCAAAGTCATCATCATCTTGGATGTTAAAGTTATTTGTTGATTTGTTGTGTTCATTAAACAATGTTGAGGTTGTTGAAACAAGTCTCAGTCTAGTGGATGTTGAGGCTGATGGGAGCAACCTGGCTGCTGTACAATGAACAAAAAAGTACAACTGCCTTTGAGTTAATTTTTTGAAAGATACAAAATTAATCAAGATATTTTGTCATGCTTTTAATTATAATTTTTTCTGAGTTAATTTTCTTCAAGAGACAAAATTAGGATGTTTAATTTTGTGCTGACAACAATGTTTACATTGTTGTCAACAACGTTTAGATGTCATGCTGACAACAATGTTTAGATCAACAAGCTATGAAAGAAGTTTTACTAGCATCAGTAGAATGATGGTTAATTAACTGAGCAGATGGAAATATATTACACTATCACCTTCAAAAGCTTTTTTTATTTCACTTATAAAATATGCCAGCTTTTAACACTGTTGTGCACCATGATCTAAAATTAATCACAGAATCAAAACGTAAAACACCCTGCAATATTAAAATCATGTTGTTGGTATTAGGCTAATAAGTAGCATAACATTATACACTATATATACTCTTCTCTAGAATGCACAAACTTTAAAAATTATTATTTTGTGTACATGTTTTTGCATCTGCATACTAACCTTGAGAATTCATTGAAATAAAACAACCAAATTTGTTTACAGCAAAGCAACTACAGCAACGAACTTTTTGATGGTTGAAAACCATCCTACTTATGGTGGTGGTGCTACGCAACATTGTTTTCAGATAAGCTAATGGATAGACTGCAAAATGCTGAAACAAAATCAAATTACAAGCAGCATGTAAATTTGCCCTCCTCATCAATAGGCAGATTCACATGGCTTCTGCATAAACGACATTATAAACATTCAACGTACCTAAAAGGCTGTGAACAGTTGGCTGAACAAAGCATGAGTTCACTATAGTGATAAGGTCTTAAATGTGTTGAATGTACTTTGTGGAAAATTGCAATTTGCTACATAGTGTAACTTGCAAGTTTGTCAAGCTAATGTTATTGGAGTCTCTAATAAAATATTTCAAACGTAATTCTGCTGGGTACTGCATTGAAATATAAAATGATAACCAATATGACACACACAAAAATATAATACACAGCAACAAAATAGGTCAGTAACTTTTCATTATTTCAGCAATGCATTTTCCCCCTATTTTCACCATCCACCATATTTAAAATGATGTAAGAGTTACCAAAACACAGTAAGGCTAAAAATAGCCCAGATCTCCAACAACAAACATCATTTAACATGGTTGTTGAATTGAAACATCCTGTTGAGATTTCACAATAGCTACCACAGTTTTTTTAAAGATGTTTTAGGGACCCGATTCGGGTCCCTAGAATCAGAAAATTATCATAAGGTCTCTAGCATCAGAGGTCCCTACAGGTCCATACCAGGTACTTAATATTTTCCTTATAAAAAAACTGGCTAACATAATATGTTCATCTTATATTGAATGCAGTTTAAAGTAGACATTTGTTGTTAGCATGCTTTACCATCACTATCCTAAACTCACACAGAAACTTTTTTCTAAGTAGACAGGAGAAGAGTTTGCTATTTTTACCTGTTCAGTGTTTTACACGCATCTAATTATAAAGCATCATCTCCATTAGTCTGTTGATTGCAGTGGTACATCAATCAAAATTTGCATGTTTCATTGTGTTGTGCGTGCAGCTGAGACTCTGAAAGAAGTTAATCATTTGGAATAATTCAAAAAAGAACCTGGGCAAACATTACGACCACTGATTTTTCAAGGCATCAGTAGGCCACACTGTGTATAATTTTAGGTAGTCCAGTAAAGCATGGGGTCTAATGTGCTAGGGTCAGGTTCAGATACCTTTTTCATGCATAAAATAGCATTGTGCACAGAGGAGTAAGTGTATAGCTTTCAAAGGTGGGCGACAGAGGTTGACTGCAAAAATATGTCTCTGCATCTAGCATCTATTTGTGATGCTGGATTTCTTGACGTCAAGTGCAGTTGCATTATCTGAAAACTGGTGGTAAGCCTGCAGCACATAAGCCTGATTTGACACAGTGAATGCCTATCCCGTGGATTCAGTCTGCTCATCAGTATTTCTGCTTGTCACGTGATCCTTTTGTTCTAAGTAATGCGAACTAGATTTTCTGTAAGTTTTGCTAATCTCCCTAGAAGTTTTACTTTCCGTGACTAACTTCTTGCAACCTGGGCTTTGTTTCTTACTTATTTACACTTAAAACAATATCGCTGTTGGACTGGTTACCACAGCTACCTCCTGTGATAAAACTACTGTGTTTTGATGTGTTAAATTTCACTTTCATCTTCTACGGCAAAATAAAAATATCTTTAAAAACAAGGTGAATAAGAAACCTATGTTATAACATTGGCATTGCAGCTGGTTGGTCAGTGCGGTGTCAAATGCGCCACAAACAGAATGTGCACTAATAGCATCCATATGCACGTGACACGAACAAGCAAGAGAGTGATCATGTCACGTGATCTCTATTGTTACTATGGAACCAACCTTGCTGCAGAAGTATGAAGGTTTATGCGTTTGTTGCTCAGACCTTCCAATTGCAACAAAATGGTGCTGTGACCAAAATGTGAAACTAGTGACAGATGCAACCTTCACAAAAAGAGTGTGACTGGTAAGGTTTGTTGTAAAAATGATGACATGTTGTTGCAGCCGCTCAGTCAATGGAGTGTCAAATTACCTAGGTCACCACAAATGGGATGTGCACCAAAAATTACACCTGTATATATGTGCCACAAATAAGCAATAATAGAGCTACAGTGTGTGATCTCTATTGTTGCTTGCTGCAGCAGTGTGAAGCTTTGGGCACTTGCTGCTCAGGACCTCTAAACGTAACACTAAAAAAGAAAACAAAAGACGAACAATTTATGAAATTGTGTTGAACATCTATCTTTTATATGTGTGTATCTTGCTGCAGCTATCATTTAACTTGTACTATTCCCCTCATTATGACTTGTTATGCAATTGTGTTTAAATGAAAAAGTTATCCGTCAAAAACATAATTCACCAACGGTCTAATCAACATTTTTAAGAATGTGTTAGTTCTTCATTTTTCAAAGGGAGTGACTATGGATATGCCTGTCCTGACGCAATTCAAATAAAACGGTCAGTTTGTCAGGCAAACGGCGTGCTGCTCATAGCATAATGGTTGTGTTACACCTATCATGCCAATGGCTTTCGGTTCAACTCTCAGCTTGCCATCTTTTGTTTTGTTTTTTTTCTTTACTTTTTTTCAGCCTTAGGTGTTACGTTTAGGGTTTATTTTTTACGTTTAGTTCCTTTCTACCAAGCCTACTGCACTCTCGTTGTGCATTACTATTACGTCACAAGTGGCATATCAATAAGTTTTCAAGTTTCAAGATCCATACGTGTATCCATAGCCATTGCCTTTTTCAAATGCACTGGCCATCATTCCCCATAGGTGACATTATTTTGCATGGCTGCTCACACAGTTATGCATCAGTGATGGTTATGCACCAAAAGTTGCAGTGCACTACACATGTAGTTGCACAGTCGATGTTGCTTTCTCTTGATCACATTATACATGTACAGAATTTGTTACTTTTATTTCCTTCATTACTCACATAAAAGTGTAAGGCCTATTTACTTGACCCATTTACTAGTAACTACTCTCTTTGTTTCATGTACCTCCATCTCACTGGATTATTTTTTTAAAAACCTTTTGTAATCTGTTCTAATATCTGAAAGCTCTAACTGGCTGAAAGCAGATATCAAAACCAATGTCAACAAATTGAAACTCCCAAAAAATTCTATCATGTAGAAATCGTTCTTATCACAGGGAACGAAATGAATGGCATGTGCATGAAGATTGATTTAATATGCATCAACAGAAATGAGGTAGGCTACTGCACATGGACAAGAAAAGTGAGTAGCAAGCCAGCAATGCAGGTAAGTTAGAAACTTGAATGCTATGAAGCAGCCATGATACTGACAGCATAAATCATAATGAACATGTGGTTTATGCGTACACATACTGAAAAGCATGGGAATAAAAATCATGTAAAATACTAACTACAAACCATGAATCTTAGTCGATAATCAAATTAATATGCCATAGTAGCACAATGCAAATTTGACAACAAAAGAATGAGACAAACAATCATAGAAAAAAAACAGTTAATAGAAACAAAAAACAAACCAGTGAAATTTTAGTACAGATAGAAAATATATAAAAAGCACAATAAACATCAACATAACACAGATGAAGGTGGGCAAGCAATGGGCAAAGAATTGAGGCATGCACAGATGAGCAGGTGAGGCAAGCATACAGGTGAAGGAAGCGAGCAGCAATAATGGTTATGAGGCACAGAGCAAGGCATTTTAATAAAACATTTCATTACAAAAACAAGTAGCACGGGCAAAAAAACAATGTTTATACATACAAATCGTGAAGAAATGTAAATTTATCCACAGACCATATTGGGGTGGGTTGCATGGATGAATTGTTCCCAACCAGATGCATGCGGTATTAACAGGTTGCAGTATTATTAGCAGTAAACATGATTGATCCAAATAAGCGTTAGGTACATGAACCATCAGATGAAAAACAAAATATGTTTAGTAAGTTAGAGAAGTATTTAGTTCTAAGGTATAGTTTCACACAAAGTCACAACTTATGTGAACTAGCTACTTATTTCACAAATGTAACAGGTGTCATGTCATTGGCACCGTCGTTCAGCTTTATATGACTGTGGGCCAGGGAATTAGGCTGAAGTCGATGTCCGTGAGGTCTTGGAGGTGGACACCACTTTTTTTGCCTTGAAATCCTCGTATTGCAGCAAGGGTGCTCCTCAAAAGAGCAAATCTGAGCTGTGTCCTTATGTATGTTATCACAGATGCATGTGGCTCTCTGCGTTTTTCAGCGATTTTTTCTGCCAGTCTTTTGGTGACTCTGTTGCATTCTGGTGCCATCCCTCCGGTTGTTGTGAAGACAAGGGGATTGAATGAAGACTTCTCTATGTCAATCACTCTTTGGTTGTACTTATCCTTCTTCTCTTTTTCATGTTGTTGGTAGACTTCTGCCAGGGACTTCCCAGAATAAGACTGCAAGGTAGGATGTGTGATCCTTATGCCAAAGAAAGTTTTCTCACAGCTATTCCACAGTCCTCTCGCAGAGATATCCAACCTTGCATTGTCCGCAGTGTTGACTTTTCTTTCATAGTCGTTTTCATTGATTGGTAGAAGTGTGGGTTTGGTCTGAACATCCCTATAGACCTCTCTCATTATTTGTCCCTGAGAGGCTCTGAGTTGTGCCTCATTGAAGTGTAACCACTTAATTTGCATATGAGGCTGTGATCCACAGAGTTTGTCTCTCCACAAGCACAGTGGGTGGGTATGCCTTTCACCTTCAATCCATATCTCATGCAGACGGCATCAGTGAATTCTTGTTTATTTAGTGCAAGGGTCTCAAACACGCGGCCCGTATGTAGCCTGCAAGGGCATTTTCTGCGGCCCGCTATGCTGTTTGGGAATTTTCAAATAATTGACATTTGCGTTGCCAAATGCCTTGAAAAAAGATGCCGCAAAATAATTGAAACAAAACTGAAGTGCGGTTTTCATGCAGGCCGTAGCACTACAGACCAAGTTTCACTCTCCAGCAAATTTTAAGAAATCTTGGGAGTATGCCAAAGATGTCTATACATGCTTTTTAGACCTCGAGAAAGCAAACGATCGGGTTCTTCTTGAAAATCTTTGGGCAGTGTTGAAGGATTATTATGTTGACGGCCTGTATTTCTGCTCTAGTCACTGAATTTGTGGTAGGAATTTGTGTCCGTGTCAGGAGAGTTAGTCCATAGCCAGTGGTTCTTATGTATTTACTAGTAAATTTAATGATCAAACTTTACATGTTGTAGGGCGCGTAAGGGCTTGTTCCCGCTGGAATTTTATTGATGCCCCATGGGTGGCTCATCCTCCCGGTTAAGAACAACTGCTATAGATAGTGACAGCCAAGTCGACGAAGGTGTCACAGTTGGGAACTGCGGGATCAACCAATTGCTTTTGTAAGACGATGTAGTACTGCTAGCATCTTTCGAACAGGGTTTCCAGCATGCACTCGATCGGTTTTCTGCTGCGTACGACCAAGCCGGAATGAAAATCAGCACTAAAAACACCAAGGTACTATGTCTCTCTAGAATCCCAAGGCGGTTGTTCCCTGAATGATTCTGTCCCAATTACAAAAAAAGGCGGTTGTTCCCTGAATGATTCTGTCCCAATTACAGATCCAAGGAGGCGTTCACCTTGGTCTGTGATTTTGATTCCATCATTTTTGAAGATTTTTTGTGCAGATTGCATCAGACTACTGTCTTTTATTAGAATGATTGTCTTTGCAGGTTTAGGGCAGTTCCCAATGTCTGGTCCAATGGCCTGTAGGTATTCCCACCATTTTTTCACACCTGCCAGTGATCTGACTGAAAAGCTATCATCCGCACACCATACCTGTTTCACTTCATCATTTGCAGTTTCACTGCTCAAAGCTTGTATCAATGGTCATGTGGATAGGGCATACATTGCCATAGCTGCATTGTCCCCTTACGTCACACCCTCCTGTGACAGTATGTGGTTCTCATTTTCCAGATAAAGCATGACAGGTGTGTTGTGGCTATTGTTTAAGTATGTGTACATTGGGAGACAGTCTTTTGATGTTTTCTAGACTGACTTTTCTGTTGAGTTTGTTGAAAGCGTTGTCTGCGTCCACTAACAGCAGGCATTCACTGTTGTCCTCTTCGAAGCTTTTCCTTACAACATGCATTGCTGCTTCTGTGCCTGATTCCAGTCCCGCACATGTCTGCAGTGTTCCCATTGCATGGATGATGTCTTCCTTCAGCAGTCCTGTGATTGTTTTGCCAATGATTTGTCGTTAAAGAATTCACCCACACCTATGGGCCAAATGCCGTTGTCTTTTTTCTTTAGTGGAACAAGTCTGCATGCGAGTAGGGTTGATATATAATCGTGTAGAATTGTGTCTGTTGCGAGACACCTGGCCAGAGTGGAAATTTCATTAGCCAGCATTTTTGAATGGGTGCCATATTATTTCGAACAGATCGTTTCTTTCCAGGTATTCATGTCAATCTGTGTTGACCCTCCAGACCCCGATGAGTTTTTAGTATTGGATGCAATTTCATCTTGAGTTATGTTTTCGAATATGACCCTCTGTTTTGGTTTCAGGCCGTCGAATCTGGATACCCCCATCATCAATCTGGATACCCCCTTTCAACAGTTTAATAACAAAAAAAATGTAAGAAACAAAACAGAACTGGTAAATAAATATTCACTAGAGTAGTGAGGAAAAAGGTCAATTCAAGGGCTGCATCACATTCAGCAGCAATAATTTTCTACTTCATGTGGGTACAAACAGTGCTGAAAGATTGCTAGAACGAACGTAATGATTGGGTGTTAATATACTGATTGTTGAATACCCTCAATATCTAACCTCAATACTCCCTGGGGATAATGAGGCAATACTTTAAGACCCCTGAGCTAAATACTTCCATTACCAATACCTAACAAAGCGNGCTGAACCTCATTGCCCTGCTCCTCAAGCAGTGGTTCTAAACCGGGAATTGCNTCTCCCAGGGTGGGTGTCAATACATTTCTAGGGGAGGTCGAGCTTTTACGTGCTCTACAACATGGAAAGTTTGATCAATGAATTCATCAACAAATACATTTGTCTTTACAACTTATTTCATGTCAGGACGCTTGCAACAAAGGACGTTTATGATTTTGAAGGGGGCGTGGAATAGAAACGGTTAAGAACCACTGTCTAAAAGTGTCGTCACTAAATGGACAAGTCGTTCGTGTGCAACATAAAATGTTATTCTCAACGCAGCATTTGGTTTGGAGCGCCTTCAGTGTGGAACGACAACCAAACACACATGGGGTTGAGACATGAGAAACTGATGAAAGAAACTTAAAAATACGAATCTAACTTATTTTCAACCAAGAAAGAGAAGAAATGTGGAATACAATAATAACAGCCTGCTCAACATCAGATTTGTCGCCAAAACATCAGACATCAGAAATTTCTCTCAAAANATCAGATCTGACGTTAAAACATCAGAAGTGGCAATGCTNCTTGCGGGGTCTCGTCTAGTGTAAGTCCGACCATTCCCACTATTCTCACCACACGCTGCTTACGACCTCTCAGCGCCTCCAGGCACACAAAGAGTGCTCTCACAGAAAGAGCGCAGTGAGCGGCGCGTGGTGAATAGTAGGCTAGTGGGAATGGTTGGATTTACACAAGACGAAACCCCACTTGCGTACATAAACTGTGATGAGAAATAGGCTAGGGGATTTAGCAAATGAAATATTTGTTTGGGTTTCAGTTGCAAGGTGTTTCAGGAAACTCATATAAACAGGGTAAACTCTCAACAACGGCCTGCTACTACAACCACTTTTTGCAAAAAGGGGAAAAAGTTTTACCTCTGCTGCAATATCCCCAGCCAGCCCACATTCCAGTGTTGTGCGGATATTAAAATTTGATGATCCGATCCGATCCGAAAAATTTCAGAAGTATCCGAATCCGATCCTGATCCGAAAAGTATGCTCAAA
>JGI24158J21664_10013833_pt1 | contig 10624 bp, 6 predicted proteins | sample Ectturendosymbi3_FD_21664 | JGI IMG/M metagenome (IMG submission 21664)
CAGAATACGGTTGCCACCAGGCGCGTAGCTATGGGGGACAACGGGGCAATGCCACCCCCAATTCCAAAGTTTTCAGGTTAATAAAATATTTGAAGTATAAGTCAAAGAAATACTTCAGTGCAAATCAACGAAACTGCCTCAAGGAACCTATCCTACTTCAGCTTTTAGTTGAACACAAACTTGTATCTGACCTTTTGTAATCATAATATGAATGACCGCAAATAAAAACAATTGGAGTAACGCTTTTCGCAGCTGTTTTTGGCGCACCAGCTTGCTAACCCACCTAGTGGTTATGTAAGCTTCATTTCAAGACCATCGCAAAGACCGACTTGTAGGGATCGCCTCTCATACGAAAGAAGAATATGATTGACGATGCTTAGTGTTTCGTGAAACCGCGCTTTTGGCAGATACAAACTCCGTATATATAGGAACTCACAATAAAAAGTTTATTCTTTTTAGGTCGCTGGAAATTTTCCAAGGTGGGTGTCGCGCCCAGTTTGCCCGGACTGCTCGCGATTTTAGCAGATACGAACTTTTGTAACGTCAAACTACAAGACTGTCCCATGTTAGCATTACAATCAAAGGTGTTTGTAGAAATTAATCTAATACTTGCAAGAATTTCACGAAATTGTTTATTGCTTTAAAATATAACAGTGTTTTGATTACTTCTTCCCACGTTTCCTTGCCATTAGTGTGTCACAAGCACGAGTAGGCGGTCACAATTAACTTGCTATCAAGTTTGGTCGGCTTTCTCAAATAACTTTTCAAAAACTTGTGCGCGGTTTGCGTAATGTAATTCGAACATCAACGTCACGAATAACAATCGTTTCTTGTTTTTTTTCTGCTTTCAGGTTCTGCTCAGAGCTTTTTCAAAGATCTAAACGCTGTAGCATTGCTTAGATATTAAAGTGCCATTGCTTCCACCCACTGTTTGCCGTACAACAAAGACACAGTACTCAATTAAGATACCAGCTTGCACTACAAATGTTTTTGATAAAAATGAAATTTAACTGGCTGCATTTATACCCACAGACTTCAAGAGTAAGGGAAATCAATTTCGTAAAAATGTGGAATTCTGTACATTATACCCAGAAAAAATTAGTCCTAACGAATATTAACCGCTTTTTATAGCGCAACAAAAGACGAAATGCAGTTGCTGCTTCAATATCAAATTTTTAGTGAAATTGCACAGATTTTGTTATGCTCGCATTACGCGAAATTAGTGCTATCTTTGAAAAGATAACAAATATTAGAAATTCCTATGCAACCAAACTGTATACCCTGAATTTTTCATAAACACACAACTGCAAAATTGGAATCACACGTTTTATTTGTTTGTTTGATGCGCAGTATGCAAGCATGTAGAGATTACAAAAAAAAAACAATTCAAATACCCAAATTTTGCTTAGGGGCAGATTGCAGAATTGAACAATTAAAGAAATAGCAAGATGATGGGATTGAAATTTGCTGTAGAAAAATGTATCAATATGACTATTTTGATAGTTGTGCCCTATATTGTGGTCCGCTCGTTACTGTGTCAGCCCTAAGAGATTCACACCAATAAATTGAATACCCTTTCAACTAGTTTTTAATTTGTTTGGTTCGGAGTTTTTCGCTGTTTACGTGGTGTTTCTTAAAAAAAATATGATCACGCTTTCAGGCAAACGTCTACATTTTTACCGGTCAATACCGTGTCTAAAACAGTTTTTCTTCCATATTTTCAACAAAAAAGTTAGAAAATTATTCATTTTTGTGATAAATTTTGTTTGTCTTTCTACGCATTTACAGTGCTTATTAAATCACTTCTTTTGTGGTACTTTATTTTCAAACAATCATGTGATGTTGATCAAACATACCCAGCGAAACGTGTGTTTTCGGGGCCGAAGCGATATTTCGATCACTATGAAACAACCAAATTTGTTTTTTGGTTGCGACAGCAGGTCGGGAGCCACTGGTTGCAAGGCTTTCACAACTTTTGCTTGTGACAAGCTTAAAAGGTGCTGGCACCCTACGAAATGATGCAAGCAGAAAATAACCCGCCCAAAGAGTTTGAGAAATGCGTTCTGTACAGCCATAGCACATAGATCAGGCCTGCACAACTCAGAAAGTTCATAGGGCCAAATTGATCAACATAAATTTGCCGCGGGACGCAAAAGTCTATTTCGTTGTAGTTTGGAAGAAATTCTGGAACAACAATTAATTATCCGAAGTCGAGCTTTTGCAACATTTTTTTGCAATTGAGAAAGCTCTCGCGGACAATGTTCCCTCTAAAGTGCGCAACTGCGCAAAACCACCAGAATATTTGCGCAATGAAATCTCATTCTCGTGCCCTAGCCACATTCCAAATTTCATATCGCATTTTTATCGCAAGCCCTTTCAACGCTTGAAACGCTTCCCGGATTGTGCGTCCGCAGGGTTGCGCGATTGCATGCTCACTAAAACAAGCATTTACTCAGTGTAAATCATGGGTCTCAAACACGCGGGCCGCGTGTGGCCCGTGATGTTTTTTGGGAATTTTCAAATAATTAACATTTCCGTTATTTAGTTTATTTCCGGTGTTTAAAAGTGATCAGCTACCGAGTGAACAAGTTCCTTTTAAACGATCTTAGAGACGGCTGGAAATGACTTGCCTATAATTCATGATACCTCTCGCAGGAAATAAGACCTAAAATCTGATTCTAGTAAGGTTCTGGTACCGCCATTGTTGCGTCAGCAGAATAATGCGGCCTTCCGGTTACTTTATAAGTCCTCATTTGGTCCTCGGAGCAATTTGAGTTTGAGACCCTGGTGCAAATCTTTTTAGGGGGCGCACTGCTCGCGGGCACCAAGAAAAGCTCACGCGGTCCGCATTCCGGCCCGCGGACCGTATGTTGTGCAGGCCTGACGTAAATGATCTTGCCCTCCAATTTTTATCACCTTGCCCTTGTTAAATTTTATGTTTCAAAAGTTTTCTTAACAATAACACATTAGATCACAAAATACGCTTTGTCGCAAAACATTTATTCCTTACAGTCATGCACTCCCTTGCCATCTTTTCTACAAAATTAGCCTCACACAAATCTCTTAGCCATTATTGTAGACAGTTCTGAGCAGTTAGAAAGTAAGCTGAAGCTGGAGTCTATAGTGGTAGCTTTTGCCAACCTTTATCCGTTACCAGCACAACTGTTCCGCAGTCGAAATTCACTTTTCAAAAATACTTGCTGCATTTTTGGGAAGTGAATTGAAAGCTGCATGTAGCACCTTCATATAACCTTTCATCAGATTAAAGTGTATGTTTATTTTGTTGAGATTTCGTGGCACCCATGGCCGGGCTCTGCCAGACCTTTGGTGTAGCGGCACTTCGGCATGGTTGCAAATCACTGGAGAAGCCTCAAAAGATTAACTAGTGTCACGTTCAAAAGTTTGTATTGTTGATAAAAATAGCTGCGGTCACTTTTGACAAGAAAGAAAGGTCTGAATCCATCCTTGTTGAAAGATAAACTAAATATGCTGCTTCGAAAATACGCACCAGAAATATAAAATTTGCCGGTTGTCATACGGATACTCGAAGCGCTCAAAAAACAAAAAACTCATCCCCGTTTTGCTTGTTGATTTCATCAGTATGGAATACTTGAAACAATGAATAAGGGTAGAGTACTTATTTGTATGATTTTTTGTTTTGTGTCTTCTCTGATCAAAATTTATTCATATCCAACCGGTGCACCATCTAGTGCCTGTTCAACTATGACGCCTTCACACGGGGTAGGAGCATCTGCCAACAACGGAAAATTCGTTATAGTTACGGACAAAGAGGAAATCCGAAAAGGAGAAAACGTGACAGGTTTGAATATTTTGCGTCGAAGCGACGTGTTAATAAGTTTACCTGGATCATGGGCGTCCGCAGGGGAGGGCCAAAACGGGCATTTGCCTCCCTGGAAATTTGGATTAAGAGTCAACAATTTCTAGAAAACCTGAAGTCATCAGCTTTGTTTCGATTATTCCACTCACGGCCTACTTAAGACATCTTCAGTAGGCCGTGTTTCCAGGAGCGTAACGAGGGGACACTATTCCCCAGGCACCCAATCACTGCGCGGGGCGCCGAATGACTGCGGGGGCGCCGAAAAGTCATAACAATGTCACTAGTACTTTCTTCATTACAGCACATTTGCTTCCGAAAAAACTCAGTTTCGAACATGAGGGCGCCAAACTCGCTTCTTGCCCCGGGCGCCATCTAACCTCGTTACACCCTTGCGTGTTCCACTTAATTCTTGCAATGACAGTTTTTGGCGGTATGGCATTCACTGTTTTGGTATCATGCAGTGATTACGTCCGCTTGTTTGCCTGCAAAGTCAGGATTCGAAACTTTGGAGTGGATTGTTCTACTATTGGTCTATATTTCGTAACAATAACATGGCAACAAATCTTCAAAGGTTCGCTTCAAGTTACGGGGAATGTTGCTATTTTGGCTGATTTGCTACCAAATCTAGTAGGTTTGTCTCACTGTCAGCAGTAAAGTTTTCAATCTAGCAGCTTATAGGTGTAGGAGCAGGCAAATTTTTGAGGGTGCGAAGGATTTTTGCCCGAATTTCCCCAAACTTTCCCGAAAAGCTTTTGTGCCCCTTTTGCCCACAAATTTTCTTCCACAAAGAACATGAAGAACTGTTTTTGGTGTGGCCTCCAAAATAGGTCCTAATTGTGTTTTTCTGCAAACGTTGGGCGCAATTTTTGCACGGATTTTCAAGGATTTAGCCCAGATTTCAAGGGATTTTACCCAGGTTTTCAGAGGTTTTGCCCAAATTTTTAAGAATTTTGCCCAAATTTTTCACAAATCAAAACTTTTGGGGGTGCGCTTGCACCCCCCGCATCCCTGCCTCCTGCACCACTGTAGCAGTTAGCTGATTTTCCAGCAGAAAACCGTTTGGGAGGCTTAACAGGTAACAAATTCCTGACAAAAATTTGTTTCAACAGTTTTTGGAGATGAAAACTATACCATTTTTATCAAAAAATTGTATCTTCCTGATGGAGCTTTAAATTGGGAAACACCAGGACCAGGCACATGGGCGTCAGCAAAGGTGGGTAAAACGGGCATTTCCCCCAGTGGCGATTCTAGAACTTAAAAAGTGGGGGGGGCACTGAGGGCCAAGGAAAAAGTAGGGGGGCCAACATATATGTTTATCTTGCATGGTGATTTTTCGTTGTTTTGACGATTAAGTTGCTATGATTTACCATATCAAACCCAACGTAAGCTTATGAATATCGTTAAATGTGAACTAGCGTTTTTATTCTCAAGAGACACCTGAACGCCAGTGTAGATGCAATCACACGCATGTACTGCTATGTCAAATATTCTGTGCAGACTATGCAACTTCCACAGCACTACACATGTAAAGCGCAACACCATTTCCCGTACACAATTGTGCCTGCCCCGCATGAACGAAAACAGCTTCACGAAAGTGAATACAATTAACATGAAAGAATTCTATCTTGATACAGAGACAAGTAGGCTGTTGATAGCCAACTAATTTCGTCTAAATATTCTTACTACAAAACACAAAAATAAGCCATCTGCCAACGGATTGGTGACAACTGACAAATCCGTTTTTGTAGTAGCTTATGGGCATTTTATGATTGTGGTGTAACCACAACAATGTTATGCAACTACTATAACGAGTGTAATGCCCATCTGCAGCGTGGATAGGGTGAGGATTATTCAAATGCCGTATGCAGTTAACAGCAGCGAGCTTTCGGCACCAGTGGCACCTAAAGTAACAAAGCGCCGCAGATAGGTGTGCATCGGCGTTCAGGGCGTGTACCTGATAGCAAGATGTAACAGCAGGCGTAAAACTTATTTTGCAGAATATTCCCAACAAAGTCGTTCATTTTAATATTCACACTGAATTTTCCTCTCATCCTCAAAAGCTGACTTTTCAACTATGCGTTGAACGCACTAACTCTGCACCTAAACAGATTCAGACAATTCTCACACTGATCCTTGCAGAGTTTACGTTAGAATTTATCGGAACAGGACTTTTTGGTCTGGCCGTTTCGGTCACGGGACATTTCGGTCTGGCCGTTTCGGTCTGGGGACATTTCGGTCACGACATTTCTTTACATAAACAAATTATTACATTCGTTTATTTAAATGATTATAGGCAGGTGAAATGTCACTCTAACTGGTGTTATACCAACTCCCTTTGGGGAGTCATGATTGCGATTAAATCTGCATTATAATTATGACTTTTAGGAATTTGTATTTAATTGCAAAATGTCGATAATGATTTAATTTACTTGCCGATGATAATGAAAGTCATATGGTGATGCTGATTAACTGTTGGATCTTGGACCATGTTTGTATTTTTTTCAAACAAAACTTCTCGTTGATTTAAGTATGTTTGCATTAATATGCTAACATGTAAGATTTCTGCAAGATTTCATAGTCTGACCGAAATGTCCCCAGACCGAAACGACTCAGACTGAAATGACCCCAGACCGAAACGGCCAGACCAAGAAGTCGCGTACCCAGAAGTTATATCATCATCACCTCAATGTAATTTAATTCTTAGATTGTCATGTCGATTGTCAAATTCATCAACATCAACAAAATCATCTAAATCTATTTTTCAGCTCGTACCTTTCGACTGAAAGTAGATCAGTGTTACCCAGTCTTTCACTGGTCATGGAATTTCTTGGAATTGTTTTCACTAACTTCATTTTTGAAAAACTTCTCGCACATGAAGCGCTCGTGGCGGGAAGAGTTACAGCCACCAATAACAATCAAACGCAGCTTTTTAAGTAGGCTATAGCTATAAATGAAAAAAATTGTTCGACTGATATAGGCAGCTTCGACTTCTTCCGAAGCAAATTCAAGTGTTTTTCTCATAGAAATGTTTAACTTCCAGGGCAAAGAGCTAAAATACGTGAAAGTATTGCTTTTGAATAATTACAGAAAACCCATACGAAATTCTATGAGGTTGCAGGATATGTGTGGTTAGATTTAAAACTGTAGTCACAAACCGCTTACGTAAGATGTTTCGAAGTCATATACTGTAAACAAGGCAGCAGAACGCAATACTGCAGCCAAGATAAATTCGGATAAATTAACTGAAACCAATTCTTAACGCTTTCACAAACCTTTTGCTAAGGGGACAAGCAACAATCTGCTGACAGTAATCTACTCCAGTTCCATCTCAGACTGAAATGCACGAAAGATCAATCTTCCCATTTCTGCAACTGTTTCTTAGTTTCGAAATGAATCTTTCAACACCACGACTGCGGTCCGACTAAATTTCACGCGGGATCCGAGCAACTACTGGTGTGTGTCGTCATAAACAACTCTAGTTACCGCCCGTCAAAAACAACAACACAGCTTATCATGCATCTGGGATATATTAAATGCAGGCTAGAGGGTTTGTAAATTATCGTTTAAAATATGGCTGGCCGAAAGTTTTCTGCTGTACATGACAACCAAACGGCCTTGAACGGGAAATTATGAAAAAAACTGGGGGGGCCAAGCAAAATTCTAGGGGAGCCATGGCCCACCCAGGCCCCCCCTTAGAATCGCCACTGAAGATAGCTACGATAGATGCAAACAGTCAAACGAAGCGGGGAGAGTGCGCAAATGCCATTGTGATGTCATAAACAGTAATTTACACAACCATGCTACGGTACTATATACGAGATATCTTGTCATTTATTCATTTATGGTGCTCCAGGCGTTACACGTAGAAACCGAAATGAAAAATCTAAATATTCAAGTAACGTTACTAATGCAAAAAGGTGTGGAAACGCCGTTCCTACTCCACCGCACCCCTTTGTGTGGGAACGCGTTGCCACACCTTTTTGCACTAGATAACATTAACACATGGCTGCGATCTCACAGACGTGCTAGCGGCACGCAGATTCACACTGCTAATTAAAAAGTCTGCACTGAAACAGGAAGATCCAGTGTAGAAATTATTGTAGGCGAATGCTCACTTTATTCGAACTACTTGGTGCCGTCTTCCTTTTTATTTGGTGTGGGAACCAGAACAACCCTGTCCCCTGGCAATCACAGAAAATCCTCGAAAATAACCGAGCAGAGACCTTAGTGACAGCCGATTGTGCCGTACCAGAGGCAAGCACGCCTCAGATAATGCTGTGTGGCAACGAACACGATAGCTGATGCTCACACAGGAAAGGCAGGCTATTGATGGTTCCCAATTCTTTCGATCTCGCGTCCTCATCGACTGAAACGATTAGTAACTATAAGCTAACTTCGCCCATTCACTTGATCTTATAGGAGTTACTTTGTTACAACCACACATTCATGTAACATTCTTCCAATTAGCGATGTTGACTACATCATGATTTACAGTGGTTTACTCATTCTAACAGTTGTTGATGGTCGCAAACGGAAGTTAATACTCGGCCCAGACATTACCCGCAACTCTAAAAATGTTCAAATAACAGCCGACAAGACAAACAACACTATTATTTCACATATTAGAGTCACTGTATTTACATTCTTATGCAAAACATAGAGCACGTATGCTAATCCATTGGACGAATGAGCTTGCATCTATGCAAGTAGTTTTGAAATTCTTGGTGACGTGTTTGTGAGAGTTACTGTAATTTTATGTCGTTCTGAACGTCCAATCTGTTCCTCGACTTTGTTTTAATGTGGACAAGGATTGAAAATCCAGACGAATGGAAGCAAGCAACGGATGGAGAGGATATGCTGAAGAACCAGCCAACAAGATTACACTAATAAAAGTGTTTGCTCAACTGTTGTAAAACTTATGAAACGACACCGGCGTTTCAGCCAACTGACAGTAGGCTTCATCAGGGCAAATGGCAACGAGAACAGAAGACCAATAGAATTCATCGGACGCGCGTAACTGCATGACGTAATGACAGCAGTGATAACAACGTTGAAATGGCAAGGTCGATAACGGAGAGAACAGCAATAAAAAACAAACTGTACGCCGAACCAAAGCGAAGTAAAAGTATGCAATGTGATATTAAGTCAATTATAGCCAAACGTCGCTTTGCATATTAAGATCTGAACTTCTTTTCATTTATGAAGTTCGGTGAAGAATTAATGAAAAACGATTCAATACATCGTCTTTTTCTAAAATCTTTCTCAAACGCAACAATCTGAGTTTTAGACCAGTTCATACGATGTTCCAACTGGATGTGGAGCAGAGGTTCCCAAACTGGGGTACATTGGCCTATCTGAAGGGGTACATTTATTGTACAGTCGCAACAAATCAGCTTTGAGACAGAAAAACGGAGTCTAACTTTTAGTTGCAAAATTCTAAAAGTTCTATTACAGATTCAGTAGATTTTTGTTATTTTACTCGGTCTTTTTGTCATAAGAAATTTAAGGGGTACATGCTCATCTGTCGAAATGCTAAAGAGGTACATAGTCAGAGAAAGTTTGGGAATCCCTGGTGTAGAGGATAGTTATAGCTAGGTTTGTGCAGGGGGGTGCAGAGATCAGGTGTTGCACGGGGCAGCTCCATGACTGTATGCCCCCCTACCAAATTCTAGTAAAGAGCAGTGGCATATGGTGGTCACTGTTACTGGATACACTGTTTGTGACGTCACAATGCGACGTCATATTTACATTTGTAAACCAACATTTTGGCGAATTTGTTGACACAACATGCATATTACTTTACACGAACTCTCGTACGTTACTCGTTGTTGCACAACGTGTCACTGCAATGAACTTAAATTATTATCAGCGCTCCCAAGTAGGGAGACCGGAGCAAAACACTGTACTCAACGCTAAGACAAAACAGTTCATAAATGCAAAAATATCCGGCAACACGTTAAAACAGGGGACCAGAACACATTCAGTGCTACGTCGTTAGCGCAGTTCACTACTACAAAAATAGGCTGCGCACTAAAACAGTGGAGAAAAGCACACTCAGCGCTACGACAAGGGAGTTCACAACTGCAAAAATATCAGGCTGCGCCAATGTCTTGTCGAATAGCAATCGAGCAGAGAAGTCAGGGTTGCTAACCTGTCTTCATAAAAAAAAGCCAGACCTTGTCCCCAAAAAGAACAGATAGTAGTCTTAAGACAAATACACATAAAGTTTACATAAACCATGCATAACCACGCACAAACTAGATATTAAAACTCGTCAGAAACATCGATATAATACAATTCCAATCTTTCGAAGCATTTTCTTTCCCCGCAATTACAATGTCGTACATTTGTTTCTTATCAAATACATCGAACATTTTTAGGGCAACAGAATCTTTGCAATATTCTTTGCACCCTGAATGGTCATAGACTCTCGTCAGAAGAGATTTGTAATGAATATGCAGTTCAGACAATGTTTTGCCGGAGCCAAGCCTTTTCGACTAAAAAAAAGCCAGAAAATTTTCAAAAAAAGATTTTCGAAAAAAGCTAAGTGCGTTAACAAAGCCAGAATTTTAAAATCTGGCTTCAAAAAAGCCAAATTAGCCACCCTGAGAAAAGGTATGCGGCTGGAATGTCGTACACTCAGGGTTGACAGTTTGAAACTTGCTAAACTATACACAAGAATTGAGAATGCGCATAAAGTACGCAAGACTTTTTTTTATGTGGCTGTTATACGTACAACTACTGGAGTGACAGAAAGGGATGCTGGAGGAGCAGAAGGGGGGGGGG
>JGI24158J21664_10013834_pt1 | contig 10624 bp, 8 predicted proteins | sample Ectturendosymbi3_FD_21664 | JGI IMG/M metagenome (IMG submission 21664)
GGGGGGCCAAAAGTGGTGAAATTTGTTTTTTCCCACTAAAGATCAAGAAAACAACATTTTTGTGCTGAAATTTTCAAAAGCCAGGGGGGCCAAGGCTTCCCCCTGCCCCCTTTCCGACTCCCATGCCAGAGAGTTGATACTGAGTGTAAGGAGATGTCCATGGAACGGACATGGAAAGTCTCTGCTGGAGATATGAAACTGGGAGGCATGCCTCCAGAGACCCTAGATAGGCACTACCCCTTCGGGCCTCGCTCTTTCACATCACGCATAATTTCTACCATTATGATTTAATGACCCTCCTCAAAAATTTCTGCACGCACCATTGAATGGGGCCCCGCGAAAATGCTTCCAATCGGGCCCCGCACTTTCAAAGGCTGGCCCAGATACAAACTGTAGGATAATTTTCAACTGGCGGTTGTTCAATGTACAATTTATATTGATATGCTTAATTCGGTGGAAATTTAAAAACCACGCGTTGCTCTGACGCAGCTTATTTATGACAGTTTTTTGGCATTTTATTGACATACTACTAATATACATAACTATGAATCTTTTTCATGTAAGAGGTGTTTCTTAAGTTGCCATTTGAAGGTAAAGGTGGCAGTAGACCTATTACATTTTGGTATCAAATGTAAGGAAATATTCCTATGAAGATAAGTTAACTCCAGGTAAAAGCAGGTTGTTAGACGTGGATAGTCGTGTGGCGTGAGAATGAATAAAGCTGTTTGGAATATTGGCAGTCATTAAAATCGTGTAGGAGTTTGTTGCGATAAGAGTGCATGAATGTACCCATTGATGAGGTACAAACTTTTGGAAGGCATACGCTTTTTAAGTGCTGGAAAGATTATTCCAAGCATTTATGGTTAGTTTGTCTTATTAGTTTTACAGCTTTATTTTGAAGATTAATGAGGGGCTGAGTGGTTGCGTTTGAAGCACATCCCCCACTGAGGATTGGGTATGTAATATAGTGATTAAATTATGAGTTGTAGACAACTTTCAATACAGATTGTGTTGTTTAATATTTAAGTTCGGGTAAAACTCCACAAATTCTTGTAGTTGCGTTTTCACCTTTTTATATGTGGTTTCCAGTTTGACTCATTGTCAAGAAGAACACGTCGGTATTTCAGGTTGTCTTTGGGGGAAATGCTATGGTTATTTATAAATAACTTTAAATACAGCATGATTGCGTTTTAATAACAAATTTATTTATTAGAAAAAATATAGAGTTGTTGGAATTAGGAGAGAGTTTGTTGGCTTTAAGCCAGTTGTGAAATTTACGCAGTTCAAGGTTGACAGTTGTCTGAAGAACATCAAAACAAGTGTTGGACATACGAAGGTAATCATCATCAGCAAATAAAGTAGCATGGAAATAAGAAGCTTGAGTGATATCAATTGATGTAAATAAGAAAAAGTAGAGGCGGGAGGACACTAACTTGAGTGACGCTACAAGACATCTTATTGTCTCAACCAACGAGTTCGAAAAAACTGCGTTACGAAACTGTGGTTTTGATTCTGGTGATTCCCCAATGTGGAATGTTGTGTTTCACCTTCTTGCGCAACCAGTATAAAAATGATCACGTCATCGTGAGGAAGAAGGTTGATGAGTTCACAAAAGTTAGCGGAAGCACGATGACTTTGCACTGCGCCCTTGAAAGCGTATTCCTCATACCAAGTGTGCTTGGATAGCCTCACAAGGATTCGATTCTGCACTTACGACACAACCGTGCTTTCATCAGTTTGCAATTTCAATCAATTTCAAAAATTTTATTCCTTAGATGTGAAATGCAACAAGCGCATCATACAATAAACCTTCCGATATCACATGAACAAAGTTGTGCAACTTGAGGTCTTCCCAACGAGCAATGTCGATGCAAAAAAAAACATTGGCCAAAACTTACACTGATTGACAAAACAGAGAGGACTTTGCGTGGTATTTGTTTACATATCGTATGCCTTGGCATATTTTTCTAAATTAAACCGCCTCTCAAGCACACCAGAACTGATGTTCTGCTTTGGACGAAACAAGGCTCATCGTAAGAATGGATTAACTTTTGTTGGAAACGCAAACAAACTGGTGCAGTGCTACGGTTGAGCTGGTGCTGCCAGTGGAAGTGAACCAAAACCGTATCGAAAGTGAACCGCTACCGAAAAGGAGCCAGCAACATTGCCAGCAACGAGGCTGCACAAAAGGAGCCAGCAACATTGACAAAAGGTGCCTGCAAGTGCAGTCAGGTAGGGTAAGACGGCTACTGAGCCTTTTTTACCAACTTGCTCTATTGCAGAATTTGATGTTTTCTGAACATTATTTTACGAATAATTTCAAACTTTTTTTTGTGATTTAACTTTAAAGCAAAGAACGTTAAATGCTTTGTTGGCAACTTCGATGCCTTAGATAAAGAAGTACGCATTACTTTCGTTATAAAACTTAACGCAGAATGAAATACGCCAAACAATGCCTTTTGGAGACTTATTGAACTGACATCGGTTTGCTGATTGGCAGAGTATCTTGGTGATGTGAACAAAACGAAATGCTGGCAACGGCGTTTCATCATGGTTGCAACGCAACGAGCCATTGGTTGAGAACTATTGTTCCAGAATGTGCTCCGATACCAGTGGCGTATTGTTTGTCAAAGAATACGTCATTTACAAACGAACACATGATTCGTTCTTGAGTCAGCAATTTGCGGGGCGTTTAGTCACATGACAAAAAAAAGGCAAGATACTATAAAATACCTTGCTATCAGAGCTTGGTGTCGACTTTGTGGCTCAGGCAGTCTGGAGCGCATGAGGGAATGCGAGTGATCCTCGCAGCTGTGTAAATCATAGAAAGGGGTAGAACTAACCAGCAGAAATCAGTTTGGGAATGGATGGTTAAACAGAAGTATGAAAAATACAGTTTAAACAGGGCAGCTGATCACAATTCTGCAGTATGATTTTGGGGTAAGTTTGTTTTCCTATATTACCAATAGCTTCTTTCCAACCGGATCAAGTTTCTCTGAAGTTTGCAGAAAAAAAAAGCTGAAATGTGTACATGATACATGTGCAAAAATGCCGCAGTCGAGCAAAAAGTTAAAAAAAAAACAAAAACAACCCCCCAAAAAAAACAAAAAAACAAAAAATCTCAAAAAACGGAGAAACAAAAAAAACAAAAAAAACAAAAAATCTCAAAAAAAGNAGAAATAAAAAAAAACAAAAAAAATCTAAAAAAACGAAAAACACAAAAAAAGCAAAATACTGAAAAAAGTCAANCTTCAAANAACACTTCGAACTTTAGTGCATAATTTCGACATCGTGCGCTCCTCTCTGTCTGCACAAAGTTGACTCCCTTCGAATCACTTCGGTGNTTCGACAGTTTCTTTACTCGAATCAAGCACATGATCTGTGTTTGATTGGAGGTTTCTTCTANAAAAAGAAACCATTGCGATGGCTGGCACCTTGACGTGGTGCAATGGCTTTTCACTAAGACCAGCCATAGATGCAGGGCCATGCGGGGTATCGCTAAGATTGTTTTTGCCAATATATGGGCATTGAAGGAATGATTCAAGGCCAGGCCGTTTTCCTATATATTTGAGGGAGACGTGTCTCTTGATTTTTCATACCGTTGTTCATTGGATTTTGACAAATATCTTTTGTTCAATTAATTCCTGATGGTTTAGCTCCTGGGGATGCAAGTGCTTTGCATATTTAACATTCATCTCAATCTTCGCGTGCACTTCTGATATCAACCTTTGCGTGGTAGCGAAAGATTTCAAATCACTCACCACAAAAGTGATGGCTCGTTTGTCAGTGCTTAGACAACGGCTCTCCAGCGAAATCTGCAGTAAGTCTTTTTGTGCATCTGCACACCATCCAATTCACAACATGGCTCCTTTAGTTTCTTTGTGTTATGTATATAGTCCACCTACCGCGCAGAATATTTAAAACCGCTGCGTCGGATTCAGCTGTCGTGATTACATCACATATTAGGTGTTTTAGCGCTAATAGAAACAGTCTAAGTCGTCATGCATGGCATGATTGCTGTGCAACCAGGCATGCCAGGTTGAGAACTATTAGTTGGACCACGCTGACTTTATAAGGATCTAAGCGTGCAAAACCGTAGGAAAAAAGGTTTTCGGGTGTGTATTTATTTTCTGCAAAACGTTTCAAAATTGTGTTTACTTTCTGCACATAAGATTTAGCGTGACACCGGTTTTATTCTAATTTAAGAAAAGGTNTTTGATGACACGAAAAATGTAGCATTGCACAGAAANGANCATGGACATGTTGGGTCTGCAAATGCAGCCAATTAGGGTTTTCAGCTGTCAAAAGTCTCATGGCTGAAACAAAATTATTTGCTTGTTTTTTTGTCAGATTGGACCTTGTTTTGAGATATCGCGCTAACTCAAGGCGATGTCGCAAATACAAGCCAAAAGAATTTTTGAACATCTTGCAGTTTGTGATGTTGACTGAAAAAAGTTGTTCTAAAATTTTTCCAACCCTCGAGATTCGCAAGACATTTTGGGGTAAAGTCGCTTGCTATTAATGCAGAAAGAAAACCACGATTATAGACGTGATGAACCCGAGGACGCTTAGTATTCCTCCAACGAATGTAACCTGATAATTTCTGTAAGCGTAACAAACATAGTACTACACTTTCTTCGTTGTTACATTGACCAGTTGTTTGCGGCATTGTTTAAGCTGCACGTTGATGCACAATGTCCTCTGCACATGATGAGGTTGAGACATGTTCGATTTATGCTCAGAACACCGGTGTCAAGAGAAATGTCTGACTTGCGAAATTTCTGACTTCACGCCATGTGAGTGATATTCTACATACTGTATCAAATTCGCTCCGAAAACTGATGATTGGGGTCAGGGTTTAGTGTTTAGGTAAGTTTGTCGGCTTAGGGTTTGGTTAGGGTGAGAAAAAGAAAAATAATTGAGGTCTATGACAAAGTCCAATGTTTTTCAGTGGTTATAGTTATTCCCGTACTGTAACATGTTGTGGGTATCTGACATCTAACCAAAAAGTTTTCATTTACACAACACACATCAAAAACGTAAACTCCCAACTTTATTCCTTTACTCTGAGAAACAAAATAACTGACAAACAGTAATAGGTCAAAAATTTCGCTCGACACCCGGAACAGCAAAATTAGCAGGGACTGGTATGGCAAGCTACCTGAAATCGACAAAGTCGATTGAATAGTAGCACGTCGATACCTTTGGCAAAAAACATTGCAGTCATATACCCATTCTGTTAATCGTTGTTGCATATGGAATTGTTGGTATATTGATGTAACGTTTCGTGTTTAAAGTCAACACATATTTTGTATGGGAGCTGTATTGCAACATGCGCAGCCTTGCTTTGAATTTTATCCATTAACTTCCTTTTTGAGCCGTCAGTCCAACGAACAGTCATACGTGTGACTACTTACGTAATGGCTAGCTGATTTTTCAATCTCAGCGTTCGAGAATGTTCTGTTATTACGTCGATGTTTTTGCGCAATTCAAAGCAGTCCGAGAGCGAGAAACAAAGTATTGCGACTTCGCTACACTCCATAAACACCAATTTTTAGGATACTCTTCCCAATTTGGAATGAGGATTTTTGTTGTACCGTTTCACGCGGACTACTGAGCACATACCAGAGGTCAATTATCTTCGATTTTGTTTTTTTTTTCTTCAAACTGTGGTGTAGAACCCTAAGGTTGCTAGTCGCTTAAACAACGCTTTTTTGCGGTCTGTTGGTGGGAACCGGGTCTACACTCTCGGGGAGGAATTAGCGGATCAATGTGATCAAAATTCGTATACGAAAATGAGAGATCATACGAAACATTGGGGCTTTAATTTGATTAAAACCGATCGTTTACTACAATTCGCTGATGGGAAATAAAACGAAAAATTGGCATCCTAGTCTACCAACGTTTTCACGTAATTTTGGGATTAACTTGAGAAATTCGTCTCGTCTACATGGTTTCTCTCAGACTTTACCTAGAAATAAGGACTTCAAGAAAAAGTCGTTAAAAACATAAAAGCGGAACGGAATGCTGCCTAAATTCTGTTGAATCTCAGACTTCGATAAATTTAGGGAAAATAAGACAAATAGGAATCAAATTATCACCTTTTTTTTTTGTTCAAGAATGGCACAGAGCGTTTCTTGCACTGCATGTTGTGGGTTTTTACATGTGTCGTACGGACAAACTATTCGCTGAACACTGAGAAAACGCCCCAAAATAAACACGATTTCAGTATGATATTGAAGCCATAGAATCGCTGATGTGAGCTCGAACCTGCTGCAAGCGGTTCCTGAAGCTTCAATTTGTCAACCTAGCGAAGCTTGCTGAAACACTTGCAATTATGTTCATCTGTTCTGAATGAAGTTTATGTCTACGTTCTCCAAAACAGTGAACAAAAAATTGGGCAGAGATGAAGGTGAAACGAAATTATAAACAAACGGTCAATTCTGCTTGAGTTCTGCAAATGAAACCGACCATTTCCGCTGCATTGCAATAAAGATGGGATGTGTTCCAGTGGCGTATCTATACGAAATAGCGCCAATGGCAAAGTTAAAATGTGCGTATTTTTAGTAATTTAAAATATTTTTGCGAAAGGTCAAGCATGAATAAAATAAATCTTTTGAAACACGAGGTAGTACCGGTATATGCATTTTCTGCTTTAAACTTTTCATAAATTATAATTCTGATATACTTATAAGAACCATAACATACTTCTTTACTAATTGATTTGTATTATAAAGGATTTCAAAATATTCAAATATCACTCAGAGTTGGTACGGTAACGATGCTAACTGCTGATATTTCGTTTCGTGGACTAAAGTTCTCTTCCTAGGTCTATGGACTGAGGCGTTGTGTTTAGCCTGTTAATTATCGGAGACAAACGGCCATCGAAGAAGTTTCGTAAAGTCGAAATAGGCCGCAACAGTGCTGTAAATCTGTGGGTGATAATGATCATGAACATGAACACAACTATCTCTTTTGCCTCGTTTTCATTATTTGGGTGATGTTAATCACACCGTCTTTACATGTAAAATGCCATGAAAACATGTCGTAATGTTTCACTGCACATGTGGCGCAAAAAGTTAAGTTTGCCACCCTGGTTCACAAACTTTATGGAAGTAAGCTTTCAGATGAAAGTTCATGTTTGTTGTACTTGAGCAAGCACTGTAACAACATTAGGGCAAACTTCAACCTTCCAATTTCATCTGCGCTGCCCATTCCTGGCGACAGTTCGCGTTTCGAGCAAATACGTTTTGCAACAAAGCAATCATTCTCGCGTGTCGTTGCTAACTCGGCAATCGTTCATCGCTGCCGAATGTGGTAACCTATGATTGCAGCTTTGTATACTTTTGTTGTGTCTGTTGTTACCCTGCGTACAGCTCCGATGAGCCACGGTCGCTTTGTTTGCTAACCAATCCACTCTTGTTTCGCTTTTATGTGTGACGCAATAATGTGTGTGAGGCAACAATGAGGGTTCAAGGANCTTTGTAGTTCAGTCGACCGTGAATAGCAGTAAAATTCCTTTCGTGATCACTCCAAGANCAGAAAAACAACGTTCAGTTTNAAGATGCCAATAACGGGAGTTCCCAACCTTTCCCCTTCCGCATTTCGACAGATGAGTATGTATCCCTAACATTTTTTATGACAAACGGGGCTGAGCAAAATAACAAAAATCCAATGAATTTTTAAATAGAACTTTATCTCAAAGTTATGTAACAATAAGCATATAATTATTTTTGAAAATAATATTCAATGATATATGTATGCAGGCCCGTAGCCACGTGGGGCATTCTTGGGCAGTGCTCCCCCCAAATTTCTTTTTTGCCCCCTCAAATTTTCTTGTTCCCAGATAACTTTGTCGTAAAAAAACGTAATAAAAACAAAAATCGTGCCCCTCGAAAAATGAATTTTGCCCCTCCAAATCTCAAAACGTGGATACGGGCCTGTATGTATGGATATTTTGAAATCAATCAGATATAAATACCTTTTTAGCTTCTACTGCTAAATCTCAAATACACCTATTCAGATGGGCAAATGTACTTCCAGGGATACATGTGTCTCAGGTTAGGAACCTCGTCTGGCCTATAGCAAGTGCTGAACAGTTGGAGCAATGATTTCGTATAGTTTTTCACGGTCAATGGTTGGAGTTTTTTTGGATGTTACCTGCAAAGAACATGAGAACAAATCTAAGAAAAGAAGAACCTACTTGAACTGCAGACAATGACGTAATCGTCGCCGTTGTTTTACGAAGAATGTTTTGTTGTGCCGTGTCTTAACACATTTCCTGTCTGTCGAGAACAATCATTTTACAGCCGTGAATCAAGCACTACGATCTTATCAGAGAAAATATTTTGCCTCCTGGGTAGACATCATCAGCTCTGCGAAAAGCATGAAGTGTAAAATAGAATTAAATAAAACCAACAAACACTAATTCTAAAAACTACAAGGGAATATCATTCAAAAGAATGCAATACTGATACCCACTTTACATAAGAAATGACATAAAGTACTTTTCACGTACACATTGACACAGAATCGCGGTGGCCTGTGCATGGTCGCAACTGGTCAGGTGCTATAAACAAGCCGAAGGAGCGAATAAAAACTATCGCAAAACGCATAGCAAGACGTTAATTATATTCACTGCTTATAGCAAGCTATAATAATGTATTTGACAATGTGATCTCAATGATGTAAAGAACGTTTTATTGTTCACTTCACGTTTCAGTAGTGGTTTAATCCTCCTAGAATTAACTCTGTCGGTACGTGGGCAGAGCCCTCTGTAGGTGCGGAAAATCATTTAAAAAAAATTTTTAAGCAGGTATGAAACCGGCTATGGTTGAGAAGCGCTACCTTGCAGTCTTCATCGAGACTTGCGCACTTGGTATAGCTGCTGGGTTGGAATTCTACCAATTACACGCGTATAGTGGCATAGTGTTATTCCTTGCCTTTGTTCGTTACCAAAAGAACCATCGCCAGACGTTCTTCACTTGGGATAATTCACGTTTGTGCAGGGGGAGATTGACATTCTAAAATTTGACATAGAATCCACTGATTTATAATGTATCACATTTCACATTGTAGGATTTGGAGCTTTGTTTGGGGGGTAAGCCCCCGTGGCGATGGGACTGGTTGCCAACAGACGTCTATTTCGAAATCTGTATTACCAAACCATGCCCGGTGGGACATAGGCAGGCCTTTTGGATGCTCAGCAGTGATCACAAAGTCTTACGTTCGACGGTAATTGCGTTGAATAATTTTTTTCAGTACAGCCATTGCCAAGTCGTAAAACCATTTCGATTAACGTCCTTTGTAACCAGCCTTAACTAAATTCACATCTAAGCATATCGTTTACCCTTGCGTTAGATGATCAGACTAAGGTTCTTGCCTCAAATTCATCAAAATGAGAGCAACGTCTTTTCTAATCTTTTCTCGTTGAAATGACTTTTTCTACGGCTGCAAATGATACCGTTGAACAAAGAGACTTTTACCAAACTCACACTGCCTATCGCTTGGCCAATGTTAAACGGCAAAACTTAGTGGTAATGTCGTGCGTGATATGGCGCCTTTGTCCGCCATCTTGCGGTCGTAGACGCTACTTGTTTAGCACCTGCGGTGTCGCTGCAGAAGCATACCTTTATTACTATGTGCATGTAGCCGTTGTTCAAACGCATGTTTTTTGTGTGCTTTTATTGCAGGTAATCTGCCAAGAAAAAACAAGACAGTTGAACTGTTTGCATTTTGGTCTGCGGTAAGTGCGCTCTTCATGCATTCACAACAAATTTCTTTCAACGGTAAATGCTCTGCGTAATTCCTGACTGCTGATAGATGATGTGGGAACGGTATAATATGTTGCGGGGCATGGTGCACTGTAGTATTAATGGTAAGTAAGACACAAACAGTAGTCGAACTGAAATTAAGGAGCAGGTCAGCGCCCGTTGGAGAAAATACNTTTGCAGTTCTCACACAAAACTTAGCACTTATGTNTACGTGAAACAGAATATTGATTTGGCATGAAATATTGAAGTGCAAAGTGTTGTTCAAAATACAAAATTTCAAANGAACCATTTCACTTACGCAAACAGTACAACACAAATAGAACGTAGCAACTCAAAANCGAAAGCCAACAGTTTGCTTCACTGCGCGTAAACAAGTCGTTGTTGACAAAAATTCGATATCCATTAACTGTATTTAAAGTATAGCAGTCCATAAAGACTCGCAAGCACAAAAATAAGCAGAAAAAGCAAACTTAAAAGGTTTTGTTAGTTTGTAAAATTCAAAAAAAAGCAAAATTTAAGCTTTTTTAGAAAAAATTGACACCACTGAAAGTATTTCCTCACTTTTCTAATATTGCGAACCCATGTAGCAGTTTTGTTGTTTGGTTTGCGTTTTACTGCAGATTTGCAATAGATGCAGAGTCAAACTCCGCTAATTCTGATTTAATTATTTTAAACGGGAATTTTATTTCGTCCTAGCAGGGCCGGAACCAGCCGATATTTTCGGTGGGCTACAAAATGTTTGCAACTTGTTGTTGTAGGGGGAAAATTGTAACTTGTTGCACCTAACAACTAAACAATTTTTTCAAAATTTTGGGGGAGAATTGCCTGGTTGCCCCCCGGGCTGCGGGCCT
>JGI24158J21664_10013835_pt1 | contig 10623 bp, 5 predicted proteins | sample Ectturendosymbi3_FD_21664 | JGI IMG/M metagenome (IMG submission 21664)
ACATTGACATTCAGCAGCCCACCAACTGGAACAAATACCTCGGACATGACAAACGTTGGAAGGAGGGAGGTGCAGAAACAATTGGTTACTCTGAGGCTGGAGTCTTTCGTGACGTTATTTTAGTCCCACCCTTGTCAAATATAACGGTGAGCAGCAATTATGTTCGGAAACATTCACATGAAGTTGGTAGATACACACAGACAATAAAAACTAAGTAGCTTTGATGTTCTGTAACTGTTCATTACGAACTGTTTCGACGAAGGCACAAGATGAACCAACCGTCGCGGCAACGACAGGAAAACTCTCGGCATCGCCGTTTAACACAATATGATCCTGTATTGCTTGTTGAAATGGATTTTTGGAATAATTTTCATCCTTGCTATACTAGCGTCTTTCCATGTGTTACGAAATGCAATTGGTCTTCATTGGATGGTCATACCTTCTTCGAAACATGTGAAATATTGCATTATAACCAACCTCATTGGTCCCAGGGCCCCAACCCCAAGGAACGTTGTAAATTTCCAACTGCCTACCACGCGCACATCAGCGCACAACATTAGATTTTGCCAAGATTTGTGTTGCTGTTATTGGTACAAAAGGATAATCCTTAAAAATACAGGTGGCAAAATATTTGCGTTGCGTCATACAAGATAAGTTGTTCCTCAGCGACAAAAGTACAAAAACTAAATTCAGTATAATTCATTAATCTGAAACGCATAATTTCCTTCATTTTTTGATAGAACAGCTTTAAATTTTGCTTCAAAGTTTTNCTTTGTTGTTTGGAAACCTTTGTTCGTTTCAAAGTATTCTTAACTGTCTATCACACCTGCAAGATACCATGCAAGCAATGCCATAATTTATCATTTGACAAAAATCATGTTGAATATTTATGTTGTTTGTTGATCGTTACGCTTGGTTGATCCTTCGCTTGATCCATCACTAGGTTTCACCTCATTCAAGACGTAGATCGAGATTAGGCGACCTGATGTTGCAAATCGAAATATAGAAAATAATTTGATTTTGTGAAAAGTTTTCTCTAACCCCAACCTCATTGATCTCAGTTAGATTTCATGTGTAATGCTGAATACTAGGCAAAGTAATGGGATATGCATATCTTCCTAACTTTCAACTAAAATTTGAGTGAATTTCTAATCAAAGTTTCTTCTTTTGCTCACAAAATATTAGAAAAGGCGGTTGTTAATGTATTCATCACGCAAATATCAGAATTAATATGTAGTTCTTAAAACGCGAAAGTGTAACGAGACAGTTTTGAAACGTTTATAAACACAAATATGCTGACATGGTCAACCCATTGCAACGCGAATACGATGTACTTTACAGAACATTTTGTTGTTTTGACTGAACGTTTTCGTTTGCAACTTTGCAGCAATGAGGGTAATACATCATTTTCTGTGATAATGATGCTCTGGCATGCCAATACTACTGATTGCGGTCTGACCTCAGGCAATGGCATCTATGGTTGTTGTGAGTGACATAGCAAATTTCACCTACAGATTCGATTCGTGACTGATGACTTCATCTGTCCGATAGTCATGCACTGCCATATCTTGCAACACGAAGATATAGGAACGATGATGGTTGTTAACATCGTTCCACAAGGTTCGTTGCTTCGTATAAATGCGTAAACCGTGAAGGCAAACGAGGTCTACATCGGGAGGTTTTTCCTACCTGGTCAGACCAGACATTTGGTATCTTTCTACTTTGAACATCTTTCTACTTCGGAGACGCCAGGACTTCGATAAACAAACTTTAATCAGGCTCTACTGGCGCTGAAAACATAAAAACACGTTAAAAACTTGCCAACGTTTCGACGGTTGATACAACTGTCTTCATCAGGGCTAAAAAACGAAATGCATGGACATGTGAGCACAGATGTTATAAAATTTGTGCGCTCCAGGTGGTGCCGTGCTGATAAGAACTCGGGAGGCGGGGAACGTTGATTAAAAGATAAGACAGTAAAAACAACAGAATGATGAACCAATCGGTGGATAGAACCTTTGTTTTTGGTATTATCACCCGTAGCACAGGGTATGGCTGTTTATGGAAATGTTACAAGTTTGGTTAACCACATGAATCGCTTCCGAAGCATTCAATAATTCGTTAAAGACCGCAAAGCCACTCTGTTGGTGTTGGACGCAATTGTGTTAGTAACTCGTGAAGAGGTCAGTGTTGGGGTGCTCACAAGGCACGGACACTGGGGGATGCAGTAGATGCATCCCCCCTCACCAGACCAAAAGAGGTGTTGACATGACACTTCATTTCATTGAAAATCATCGCCAAAAATATTTTTGTGCTGCACATTACTTAATCACTAAAGATTCTAAAAATTAACTTAGGCTAACAATTAGTAAAAACGTTTTTTCGTATCATTAGATGAGCTGGCTTTAGTTTGTGGAACATGATATGAAGCCCTGAAAATTGGGATTAAGAACGAAATATTTCTGGAAAAGTTGAAGTCGGTTTCTTAATTCCGATTAATTGATTAGGTTCTTGCAATGACAGTTGTTTTGCCGGTATGAAACACACTGCACAAGAGTCAGGTTCACAGTTACAGGTTATGCAGTGATGAGCTTGCAGTTCAATCATGCCCCTTCCTTTGCCTGCAGAGGCGATTGCAAAAGTCGCGAGAGGATTATTCTACTATTGGTCTTTATTGCGTAACAATAACATGGCAACAAATCTGCAAAAGTTCACTTTATATTACGGTAGCAGGCGTTTTGTTGCATGACACTGTTGAACGCACGCGTTTTTGCGGATAATGCAGCGAGACGGTTACTACTGATAGCGGTAAGTCACGTACATTTATACTTTCTGAAAAGAAGCATGAGCAAATCTATTGCAATGCTTCCACAAGTTTGAAACATCCATTATTTGTGCCAGCGTGACCGATGTGCCTGAGTGTCAAACTACACTCTGTAGTCTTCTTTTCATGCAATATAAAATTACGTGGCTTGTTAGAATACATCTATGGGAGCTTGTGGGAATACGTCTTAATCGTTAAGGTTTAATTCTGATATCTGAGTGAATACTGAATGCAAAGCTATATTTGCTGTGGTTAGTTTTCATAATTCATCTGGTGAACTTTGCTAAACCTGCGTGGTGTTCCAATTCTAGTAAGTTGTCCGTAGTCGTGTCAACATACAGGTCTAGTTAATTATCCGGTTTGTGTGTGATGAGCGTTCACTGTGAAAAAAATACCAAAGGCAAGGAAGGTGTTATTGATCGCTTTGGATGAGAACCCAGACGTTTGCAGCTCCTGTTTCTAAAGGATTCTGAAAAGTCTTGTTAGCTCACCCCGCAATCAGTGGGAGAGCAATCGTGCAATTCCCCCCAAAAATTTTCAAAAACATGTTCAGTTGTTAGCCCAGTTGAATATATCAGCTGGCTGCGGCCCTGCTTGCTAAGTAAAGTCATAATTTGTGATTTCGTCGAAAACCATGGTAATCCCATGTCTCTTTCTCTACAGATCACAGCAATGCATATTTGAAAAGAAATGCCCTGTGTTAAATGTCTGCAGATAGGCTACTGTGTAAATTTTCGTATCGTAATACTAATATACCTGGTTATTGCCACCAACGAAGCGTTTTTTTGTGATTGTTACCGTAACACGGGGCATTTTCTTTGTAGTGTAGAAAGAATAAAGAGTTTTATGAACGTCCATTTGCATTGCATCGTCAGCGATGTTCCCTCTAAGGTGTGCAAATGCTCAGGACCACCAGAACTGTTGCGCAGTGAAATCTCATTCTCGCGCATTTGCAGCATTCCAAAGCAATGGAAACTCCACCGAAAACAAGGAGCTATTTGAATGAAATGTGTCTTTTTTCGTAGTTTGATAAGATTGTATATTTATTATATAATTCGCAAAATGTGTAATTCATTGACAGCTCTACTTAATTAGCCCTAAAATAATCATGCTCACTAAAACAAATATTTGTTCAGTGTAAAATTATCTTAGAGGGAACACTGATCATCAGCAATTTAAAAATGATAAACAAATGTCGAGTTTGCCTCCCCCTGGAAAAATTTCTGCGGCCGCCGATGAATGATCGTGCTTTCTCGCTTTCGTTTTTTCGTCTGCAATACCAAAGTTATACACAAATTGCTATGAGTGCTGCAGACTATTCCAAACGACATTTTAAGACAATAAGGTTCCTTTCGAAGAGTACTAATCTAAACCGCATCCAAGTGACTGCGCTCACTAGCTGCAACAGATAAGTCAAACAGCACTACTGCACTATGCTGGCTACTGCCACCGGCAATTGTGATGTAAGAAACGTAACCTACAGTGAGAATAAGTATTATGCCGTCACGTGAACTGTCTATCTCGAGTCCTCGATATACCTGCGTCGACGCCAGTTGTTATTTGCCACATTGCTTGTTGGTTCCGTAGCGGTGCAGTGTTAAAGTTTGACAAGTTTTATCAATCAAGCTTCTTCTAAACCAAGCTTAGATCTGTTTTCTCGTAAATGTACGAATGCGAAATTTGATTTACGCAATATGGTCCTGTGAAGCATTGGTTTCATTGCAAATCGATGTCGCATCCCACCCCACCAAATTAGCTTGTGTCCGCTGCTGGTGGTCACATGATTTTCAATACGGATTGGCAAGGATGGTGAAGCTCCTGGTTTTTAAATTTGAATTTGACAGGTAGCACATTTTAAAATGTTCTTCAAACGTGGTTTGTTATCAACTTTCTTTTTCACAATAGAATTCTATCACAAGGCCTACCCTTCAAATATTTTTCCAAATTTGCTAGAGTAAATAATGAGACTCAAAGCTTTGTAAATCGTTTCAGTCAATCATCCGTTTTCTTCATGGCATATGGGTGTTGTGAACACGTTGTGTTTTTCGCGCATCCTATCGATATATTTGATTGCTGATAGAATGTTGTTTCTAATGCTTTGAAGAAGGGTGATTTAACACTTGTACAACGGCTTATCGTGTTTATCGTCGGTCACTGTTGTGATGGCGCATCGTGTCACATGCCCAGAGCGTACAGTCAGGAAGCGCTTCACAAAGGCAGTTCCGCACAAGCAACAATAGAGTGAACTTGAACCTGGTCGAACGGGGAATCTCTGTTGTTGTTTGCCCGTGACACTTTCTGATTGGCGTTGTACTTGCGCCATCAAATCTCCCATGAAAAGGCGGGACTAAACTGGAAATCTGAGCCAGGAAAAGTACCTCAATGAAATAAGCCTTGAAACGTTTCTCAACTTCATTGAACATTTTTTATCAAAGTTGTTTGTTTTCACATTAGTATTGGTACAATTAAAAGCCATTGCTATAGATACAAATGAACATAAAGCATCAAGGTAAAACATATTGCTTCAATCGCGTTTGGTTCGTTTAACATGTTTGTTACCAAGGGTTTGTTGAAGATAAAAGCAATTGTGGTGTTAACGTACATTTTTTCAAACAAATTTATCTGCTTCCTTCAAATTGAAACTACAGGATTTAATTTGTATCAGGAAGAATGCAAATGGCTGTAAATAACTTTTGCACAACAGTAATCCACAGAATGATTGAAGGTTTTGTTTACAGGTGCAAATTTGACAAGCGATGTTACAGTGCCATCAGGTGACGCATATCCCGGTGACACTTACAAACCATTTCCTTTCAACACTGAATAAAAAAGCTGAAAATCCTCGTGAGTATGCATGATATGAGAGGGTGTTAAAAGTAAGAAATATTTATAGTGAATAAAAGTGGAAGATGTCATAAAAAGGTTGAATAAACTAGCAAGACGCCTATAATGCTTTACTTTTAGAAGTGTGACCGTTGAACACAACAACGAGTCCTTTTCACGCCATTTAAGGTTACATCTGGTTATCACTTCGAAAATGGCCTTCGCCCATGTGAATCACGCAAGCTCATGTGAATCACGCCAGCTCATGTGAATAACGCCAGCTCATGTGAATCACGCCAGCTCATGTGATTTGCTTCCAATTATCCATTTGCAATAATAATTTTTCCAAAGACGCACACTGGCATCATTTCACTAAATTTGTCGCGTCAGTCTAGCAACGAGACCAAATGTCTGTTATTACTCTTCTGGAAATTTCAGATTTCAAACTGTTTTGATTGCTGTGGTTGGGATGATTTTCATGTTGGTTTAAAAAGAAAACGATAGCGATTTAACAAACAAAGTCTTTCTGTTGGATCTTTCTCTAGCTTTCAAAGAATCGAAAGAAAGGTTCCGAAGAATAACAAATCTTGCATGTTTTATGCTTGGAAGAACGGTCGTGTTTTTTTCTGAAATTAAAAGTGTATCGTGTCATTTTTGTGGAGGAAATTTACATCGTTGTGCATTGATAGAAAAATGAAGATAATTTCACATCGTGCGTACCTAGGCGGAACCGTTGAGCATGTTCAGAATTTATCAAGAGCATTTTTGTCTCATATCCATGAAAACAGAAACATGCTGCCATTTTCTAACTTTCTAATCCATTCAAGATACATTTCGTTGCAAATATACTTTTCACAAGCTTTCACATTTCAATTTTGCCAACGACGTTTTATAATATTGTTCAAAAGCAGGAACATTCCAACTTATCAAAGTGTAAACCAAGTAAATGTGTCTACGTGCATAGATTTGATTGCTGAAGGCTTTTCCGTCGTACCTTTTGCCTGCTAATTTTTGCCATCCAATTGCCGAACAAAAATGCAAAGTATGCTGTGAAAAACTTTATTATTGTTTTTAGAGGCGCCTATTGGATTTGTCATCTCATTCCCAAAATACTATGCGTTCACCGACATGAAGATAAATTTTTGGAACAATAATGAGCTGAAGTGATTAGAATCAAACCGTATGATACTTTTATCAGTATGTATCTAACTTTTGTGTGTGTTTACCCTAACCATCTGATGCTTTTTGCAATATGACAGTGATTGCCTACTATGTAACCCTTCAGCGTCAACAATGAGAAATGCCATGCACTGCTAAAGCATTTATTTCTATTCATTGTGGCCTGTGTGCATCATCTAATACAAGGTTCAGCAACCTTTTGCTAACTGCGCGCCGACTTCAGGTTTCAAATCATTCAGTACGTCATTCAGTATACGTTTTATTTATACAAGACAAGGTCAGTATACCTTACGCGTGAATCATAACAAAATTCATGGTAAAACTTGGTGCTTCTGCGTTCCTTTGGAAGTAGCTTTGCATCCCAGGTGTGACATGCCTGCAGTAGTTTGCCGACCCCTGACTTCTAACACCTGTGTTGTGTTAAGACTTCGGAAGTTTGTATTCTTTGACTAACCTGTGTTGTATTTGGAACGGAACATGAGTTTGATCTAAACAATAAATGAAAATAAAACATGTAATGAGAACTTCAATCTGGAAACGCATTAGACAGTTCAAGCTGCTATTACTGTAAAAGCAATTGTCACTCCGTGCGGACGATCATGTGGACATCCACAATCTGTACCTTAGAAGAATCTTCGCAAAAGTAAATTTTGGTGCTAACATTCCATTCACACTTCATCAAACTGCATCCTATTTTTTTTGGTAATATCTTGGTAGGCATAACCAAAACTTTATATTTTAACGCCTAGGCGCTTTTGCCAATCACTATTACCTAGCATGGGTCGCTTGCGAACCGTGTCGTATATACTGAAAAGCTTGTGGAAGAACATCAGCAAATTGGGCTTTTTTTGCCACATCATAAAACTTCCTAAAAGAAAGCTCAGAATCGATAAAAAATTAGTAAATTAACAAAATCCTGAATGCCACTGTGAGTTTGACGATTAAAAGTTCATAAAGGAAAACATATAAAATCTCCATATATGTGTAAATGGGTAAGAACAGCATGCAAATTCAGTAACAAAGTGTTCTGTTACTCTGTCCAGTATGAACAAAGTACTCTGACAATTTTATGTTCGTGACAACATAGTTCCCCATAGGTTTGGTAAAAAAAATAAAACTGGATAACATTTTGGTATAAAACCAAAAATTGATTATGTAGCAAATGTATGGCTTTTTGGCCATAAAGTTCAAATAATAAAAGCTAAAAGACAATCAAAGTTTCAAAACACTCAGATTATAGCCGGGTTTCCACTAACAACCTGCCTCAAACTTGGCTCTTGCGGTTAGGGTCCAGGGCCCGACGACCTCGCCTAAAAACGCCAGCCCCTCCCCTCTTTGGACGTCACCCACAAAAAATCCCGAAACCTGAAACTTTCAAACATTTTTTGTAATCCAAAGAAAAATACTGGTCGCATCTTTCAGTGGTTCAAACAGTTCGCTATCTCAATATGCCTGGCGAGTTATGAAGTTGCTACCTGACGCAAGAAACGTGGATTTCAGTTACGGAGTTGCTAAGTGGCGCAAGAAGCGTTGAATCTACCGACTCCCAAGGTAGAATCTTGGGAATAACCGATGTTGAATTATTTCGTATCTAATTATAGAAAAACTCTGAACGTTTGTGGTGTCCAAAGCTTATCAGTGTTTGCATGAAGGGTGCCTGAGGCATTTGATTTTGTGGGCCAAAATTTAGACATGGAAAGACTGCACATGCCGAATACACGACATCACCATTTCGTTGGTGTCGTCCTAATTATTTGACTCTGCTCAGCTTATCAGTTCGCTGGCTGCGCGGAAGCACTTCTTGGGGCGCATGTTTGACCTTGCTGGCTTGTATGACACACTATTACCTAACATGGGTCGCTAGCAACCCAATATTTTTTTCGGGAAAATTTTAATTTTATCTGAAAAATTTACAATTGGGAAAACTTTGTGTGTATAAAAGCAATGACAATGAGCAACTTGAGGAATACATGGAGTGTCAAAGTATTAAACCATTTGCTATGGGATAGTATGCACTGGCAACATTCCGGTAGGGTCTCTAGCGACTCACATTGGCGTTTCAGGATTCAATAAGCGGTCTTCTTTCAGGCCAAAAGAATCGAAAATCAATTTTTTTTTGTTTTGCAAGTGTTAGTTAAAGGTCGAACGATACTACAAATGTAGATTTGGGTAAAACCGTACACACAACAAGAAAGCGAGAAAAAACTGTCAAAAATCAGCAAGAATAAACACGGTTTAAAACGATTAAAAGGAACGTACGAACATTATCCACTGAGTGGAACAAGGTTTTCGAAGAATTTGCAAGCCTTGATGTGCTTACAACACACTGTGAGGTTTCTGACTACAAGTGCTCACATTTAAGCGACAAAGTACCACAAGAGTAAAGCAGATGAACCTGCTCACAAAGCGTTTTATTAGAAAATCGGTTTCTCGTGACATACGCATCTTCCCTCCTGTGAATTGCAAGCAAAACGTAGTGCAAGGCAATGAAACACTAACGGAAGACTCAGCAATCAGGCTAACTGCAGTTTAAACACACAGGAAGGCTTTTAGACTGAGAGAAAACCCGCGGGCCTTCCCAATCTGGTCATACGTTTGAAACTACGCCAGTTCATGCTAATTATTTTCAAACTGTCATGTACGCTTCTTCATAATAATACTGCATAGAATGTAATTTTGGTATGCAGTACACTTCATTTCAAGTTTGGTTTATTGGTCCAGCGAAATAAAGCACTGTAGTTACTATAACGGCAAATGTCACGATAAAAGCGCATTCAGTTCGGCAGTGCGACCAGCGCATCCACAATACGAAGCAATGCATATTGACACTGTTAGCATTTTTGTTCGTTTTTTTTTTTTACATTTTTCGATGACACCACGTGTTGCATTTCTGGGTCAGCATAGTTTTACTTTTTGTGGGATTCATCGTATCGACGTTGCTCGTTTCTATCTCCGTCTTGGCTTCACAATAGCAAGGCGTATCGGTTTCTTTACCGCGTGTGTGAATGTTTTTCAGGCGATCGAGTCTCGTTTATGTTTCGAGCAGTAATGACACGATATACAGTTTTTGCAGGCAGAATAAGATAACAATACACATTTGCGTCACGAGTGATCAAGGACGTCGCTGGCACACCTATAGCGGAAAATTTGATCTTACGGTGGAACTCAACATAAGTAATGCGTTACGTAGTTGGAAAGCGCTATAAGAGAGAAGCAAATCATTTTGCTTCCCTTCATCTCTGTTTCACTCAGTGGCGTTTGTTGAGAACACTGTGCGCATAATATGGGTTATGAGGACGCCATAGTGCGTATGAGCACAACAAGATGAAATAACAATGCACAAAATTTTTTCGCGAGTGATCGCTATCAGAACGTCGCTGGCGCACGTGTAGCGGAAATTTGATAAACGAGGAACTCTCTATAGGCGATACTTTATCGCGATAAAAATTAATAGGGTCAGTATCCTTTACGGGATCGCCAGAGAAGGCACATATTGCGGCAATATCTTTGTCTTTTCTGTTTCAAAGGCACGGCGTGTTTACAGCGTCGCTCTGGGCTTAACAGTTCAATGCTCCAAAGGCGTTCATGAAGGATCACGGCTGTAAGTAAGCGACGTGTCAATCGTTCGCCGCCAAGTTTTACGGCATAATCTACTGGAGTGCAGTAAAACTTGCTATGTTACCATTTCATTGGTGAACACTTTACAGTAGGCAAAGTAATATCACAATATCCAATTTGATTCACGAATGGCCGATATCAAATGCGTCGCTGACACGCGTATAGCGGAAATTTGATAT
>JGI24158J21664_10013836_pt1 | contig 10623 bp, 4 predicted proteins | sample Ectturendosymbi3_FD_21664 | JGI IMG/M metagenome (IMG submission 21664)
TTGTAAAATTGACCAGATGAATTATGAAAACTTGCCGCAGCCAATATGGCTTTGTACTCAGTATTCACTCAGATGTCAGAACCAATCCTTAACGATTAAGACGTATTCCCACAAGCTTGCGTAGACGTATTCTAACAAGCCACGTAATTTTGTACTGCATGTAAAGAATCCTGCGTAAGCGTAATTTGACACTTAGGCACATTGGTCACACCCGCACTAATAATGGATTTTTCAAACTTGTGGAAGCATTGCTATAGACTCACTAATGCTTCTTTTCACAAAGTATAAATGTACTTTGCTTACTATTATCAGCGTGTCACTGTCTCGCTGCGCTACCTGCCAAGATGTGTACGTTCAACAGTCTCATGGAACAAAACGCCTGCTACCACAATATAAAGCGAAATTTTGAAGATTTGTTGCCATGTTATTGTTATGCAATAAAGACCAACAGTAGAACAATCCGCTCGCGACTTTCGTAACCCATCTCTGCAGACAAAGGAGGGGACATGAGTGAACTGCAAGTTCATCACTGCATGAGACTATAACTGTGAACCTGACTCTTGTGCAGTGTGAATTTCATACCGGTAAAAAACTGTCGTTGCAAGAATCAAATCAATTAATCGGAATTAAGATGCCGACTTCAGGTTTTTCCAGAAATATTTGGTCCTTGATCCCAATTTCCAGGCGTGGCAAGAGAGGGCGACCCGCCCCCGCCCCCTGGCAAGCAAAATGTAAAAACTGGGCCACCTTTAGCTGATATTATGATATTTAGCACTGTTTTGGTTTCAGTAGGTTGTAATTTTTTGAGTTTTTCGGGCTGGTTTCGTTTTTTTAGACAGAGAAAACATCTACGACATCCTGGTGCACTATTATTTCTTAACCTTTTTTTGAGTGTTGGCTAGTGGCCCTCTACGGTGGCCAATGGGCTCCCTTCAGCTAAGTTTTGTCCCCCCAGGCCCAAACCTCTAGCTATGCCACTGGGTGGCAAATGTCCGCTTCCCCCCCTGCGACCGTCCATGCGATCATTGACTATTTTACATCAGGTTCCACAAAAAAGGCCAGCTCATCTAATGAAACGAAGAAACGTTTTCGACTAATTGTTAGCATGAGTTAATTTTTAGCATCTTTAGCGACTATGTAATGGACAGTACAAAAATATTTTTGCGATGATTTTCAATGAAATCAAGTGGCATTTCAACACCTGTTTCGGTCTGGTGGGGGGGGTGCATCCCCTGCATCCCCCCCTGTGTCCGCGCCTGGTGTAGACGTCTTTGGTATACTCCAAAGATTTCTCAAAAATTTGCTGGAGAGTAAAAATTCGGTCTGTAGTGCTACGGCCGGAACAAAAACCGCACTGGGTATCATTCAGCTTTGATTCAATTATTTCGCGGTATCTTTTTTCAATGCACTTCTCAAGGTATAAATGTTAATTATTTGAAAATTCCCAAAAAGCATCGCGGGCCGCACAAAAGGCCTTCGGGGGCCACATGCGGCTGTTTGAGACCCTTATGTAAGGAGATTAATTTATAACAAGGTCAGCGCCTGGGGAATCAAGACTCTGAATTCTGAAAGCTGTTAAAGCTAACAAAATTAGTGTGTTTCTTTTGCATTTTTACTGGAAGAAAAAATGAAATTTTTATGCCACGGCCAACACCTTATTGACCCACGCCGACCGGCTAAGCCAAGACCAAGGACGAGATGACAACCGGGCAAAAATACCGGACCGAGTACGAACATTTATGTTTTTTGGAACATGGCCTGCACTTGACTAAATATTTTGAGACAGTGGCTGAGAGTCCCATAAATGCAAATAAAAAAGTAAAGAACTCATCCATTTTTATTATCTTCTGGATAATTTTTCGCAACTCTGAAAAGATTGATTGCCGCTCTTATTTTGAAGTAGAATAACTATAAAAACGCAAATTATATCATGTGACGGTCTCATTGCAATCTCTTATAGAATCTGCCGCTTGGTTTTGAGTGAAAACCTTGGTCAGGAATCCTGGGTGGTCCACTACCCAGGGGTTTATTGTTTTGGTTATATCATATACTAGAAAAATATTAGAAACCTGTTTTTCTATGACTTTCCCTGATTTTCAGAGACAAATGCAATGGTGCCAGAGTTATTTTACAAAAATGTCCCTGCAAGCCTATAAATAGAAAATTGGGACACTCCTCTACCCAGGTTTGCCTAATGTGTAGCAAATTTTGTGCACCCTACCTTACAATTTCAATGTGGTTTTAAGTGCAAAACGTGTTGCAGCAGATATGACCTGGGAAACCTTATATTGTAAATAGTAGACCTGCACCATGACTTGATATGAAGAAAAAACGGATCTAAAACGCACATGACAATTTTCTACGCCCAAATGAAAATGCCCCTCTTAAAAACAGTTTTGTGGGGGTACAGTGTATGAAATGTGTATGCTGTGTGTGTTTCGCTGTGCAGATACAATTTTGTTGTGAAAGTGATTCAAAATGGGCGTCGGGAAGCGAAAAATACCACTGTTAATCACTGGTAAAATCACTTTTTTATCCGGAAAAAACGGATATCACTTCTCCCAGGAAATTGTAATCAAATTTTTGGTTGCCTAGCACTCTTCATTTCCCGACTCGTATTGCGTATAGAGGTTTCCCGAGCAGGGTTTTCGCTACTTTTGTTCACTGCAGGCAGTTGGTAAGTTATTGCCAACTGCAATTTATATGGCGGTGGTATGGACAGATACGAAAAGAAGACAATTTATTTTTGTTGCATCAGATCGTAATATGTCGGCACAGGTGCAGCAAGTCCTTTAAATTCCATTTCAAATATTAACTATGAAATTTGTAAGTTATTGAAAACAAACTCTTGTCAAAAAATAAAAGTTTCTCGCTACTCAACTTTCACTTTACACTTAGCAAAGGTAAACAAATTTTCTATCTCTTGAAAAGAATCTTTTTACAGCCAAGAATGGACAGTAAGATCTTAGCAGAGTGTATAGTCTGGCTATCAGATTTTCGCAAATAAGCTGTTACAATAACTCGATTCAAACTACTCGCAAAGTGACCCGTGAAACGCTGTGATCTTTTACAGCTTGTCTATAACCTTTAATCGCATCATGGCTACTTGAAACCTTGTAAAGTGGAACTTTAACCATGAAACAAATACACTTTCTTATACGAGGCGAATCATTTTTTGCCATATTTATGTAAAAAAAAACGTGGCTAGTACGCATTGTTTGATGCGTTTGAATCATCAATGACAAGTAGTTTGGAAATGAATGAGAGGTTGGATTTACCTTCGGACCCGAACAGAAAAACTGCAGGAATCCCGAACTGCAACCCCATCACAGGTTATACTGTAATTTAAAGTCATGCCCAGAACTCTTGATCGAATGTCATCACTTTGGAAATTGTTTGGAATCTAAAATGGTATCTGCAAAATGAGGTATAGGCAATAATAGGTATCCTTGGTATAGAGATATTTGCTATGTACATTTTACTGGTGTTAAAAAAAATCTTGAACAAACACTTCTAATGCAAATTTATATCAACAGGCATTTTCACCAGAGATTCCTATATTTCGCCGAGAACATTTCAACGGAATGTACACCGTCTCCGCGTATTTCTTGTCAAAGAGTTTTTCAGAAATTCCGAACTCCTTTCTCATTCCACTTCTTCATTCAGTTATCGTGTACTTTTTGTTTGGTGAGTTTCGGATGACATTCCTGGCCTAAAAACCACAAAAAGTATAAAATGCGATATGTTTTTTTGTTTTCTTTAACATTATATTACTGAAAAACTAACGGAACAGCGGAAATGTGTTGACGCAAGATAATTCAGCAGCCCCCTGGCCCTACGAAAACTATTTCTTGAAGATATTGCTTTTCTTGACAGTGTATGTTTAGAGCAATGCTAGAAAGTCTTGCTAATTGTGTTTTAAGAAACAATACAAAAAACACAACTTGAATAATAATATGTAGAACGCTTCGAAAACAGCTGTTTTTATTATTGTGGGTATTAAAGTGTGAAGTGCCAGTCCAAGACACACACAGGCGGCCTAGCTTAAAACCCATTTAATTCCTGCAAACGCAAACATTTTGCCGCCAACAGGTGCCAACATGTTTGCCGCCAACAGGTGCCAACATGTAGAGCCATAACTGCGCAGCAGATTGAGCTAGGGAGCTGTTCGAACCCTCTAAAGATGCGGTAAATCTTTTAGTTTCGATTACAAAATATGGAAAGTGTTGTATTTTAATTTTTGTGTGTGTGACGTCAAAATTGGGGGTAGGTTTAGGGTTTAATGGATGACGTCGTCGGGCCCTGGACCCCAAAACCAAGAGGCAATTTTTGTTTCTTTTTATTAAAACAACTCGGCGAAAATCCACCTCTTCAAAGTTGATTGACCTTCTAGCGTTTGTACTTGGCAAGTTATGGCCAAAATCGATGATTCTTTAATTAATTCCAAGGGGGTAATTAATTATTTTGTTGTTTTTAGGCCATAAATTGTTAACCACAAACGCTACAGTGTTTTTTAAAGCTGTTTCAAAGGGTGCCGTGGTGAATCTTAAGAGTGTCAATATGATTTGCCATTTTATATCTCATACGTTTAATTTAGTTTCATAATAAACGAAAGATTCCGCTCAAATATGCTTAATTATTTGAATACGACATTCAATTTAGGCAAACAAAACAAAGATAACTTCATTAATAGAAAATTTCGATTTCCGTGCTCTCCAGGTCTAACTGACCATGTCTGTCCAAAGACAGAGTGCCGTCGGATTCGTCTTCACTATTACTGTCCCCTGCATCAATGCTCAGTGCGTCAGCACCCAGCAAGGCATAACATTTTTGTTTTCCCGTGCTGGCCGTTGTTGTTTGTGTATCTAATGCTTAAAGGAAAACACTTTGAAATTTCTTCTGACGACCCCAAGATTTTTCACTTGGAGCCCCGTTAAGAGCCACTAGCCCAGATGTTCGGTGAAATCTTCATGCACGGACATCCTCTTCGATTATAATGGCTGTCCTCTCCTCAATGCATGATTGTGGGAAGTTTCTATTGTCGCGATAAACTGCTTGACCGAAATACAACCCAAATAAAGCTTGTTGTTTGGGCCCCTTGGGTAGCTGAGACATAGTAGAACAAGGCCGCAACCGCCTGATATTTTCCAGGGGAAAATGACTGCGACTGGTTGTCTACTTACAACAACCAAAAGAGTTTTTGGTGCTTTCAAAATGTTTTTGAAAATTTTGGGGAAATCAACAGCGGGTTGACCCCTGATCCCGGGTCTGTAGTGAAACATACGTGAACTAATAACAAATGTAACGCAAGCAGCTAAAAGCGTACTGCGCAACAATCATCAGTACGTAGAGTTCTGAGTTATCACACTAATATGTTTATCTGCAAGTGTGTTAGGAGTTTGCGTTTCGGCGCACGGCGCTGTGTAATAACTTTCATGTAGGACTAACGCAGAAGAGGGCATGATATGGAATGGAAATAGTGTGGAAGATATTGCAGATTGCGTAAAAATTCCGTCCCTTTCAATAGCAAGCCCTGTTGCATAACGTCCTGACATGCAACTTCTCGTGTAGTTCAGGAAAATATGCTTTACTCAAATCGTTTTTGTTACAATACGAGACAAAACCATATCTTGGCTTCCAAAATCTATGGGCGTCATCGCAAAATTTTAGGGTGTCATTTTGACACCCAAAACGATTTAAAAAACACTGCGCTAGAAGGCCAATCAAAGGTTCTAATCAAGCAGATTTTCGCCTAGTTTTTAAAACAAAAATGAAACTAAAATTGCTTCTTGTGGGACAGGGTCAGATGACGCCATCCAAAAAACCTCTACCTGCCCCGGTTGTGACGCCACACACAAGAAAGTTCAAATCCAAAACTTCTCAATTTTTGCGTCGAAACTACAAGACTTCTCGCAACTTTAGAGGGTTTGAACAGCTTTCTCGCGCACTCGGCTGCCGAGTTATGGCCGAATACGTTGGTACTAAAATGTTGGTTTTTGTGGGACTTAACGGGTTTTCAAAAAGTAGAAATGTTTGCAGGTTGATAGCATTTTGTGTTAATTTTGTATTAATTTTAGGCCTACAGATTTTAACAGTTTTTGTTTATTTCGAATTAGTAATACCTCTTTGCAGTGTTTAATCTTAATTTTCAAAATACGGCAACTGTGAGAAGATATTTCCCGCTTATCTTTTATCCGCTAGATTCTTGGATAAAACTAAAGCAACCCTGAAACATACGATGGATATGCATCTCATCTAGAGATTTGCTTTTTAAAAATATTTTTAAGGCAGCGTCTCAAAAACAAGATGCATATATCGCGCGTATGATGGTTTGTTACATATAACAAACAAAAAGCAAGCATGAAGCTTTAAGCTCTTCCACAGATTTTCACGCTTGCCCCGTTTTCAAAAGTGTTGCCATGACGCTAGTAAGTCAACGTTACATGCTTTTATGCCTGTCATATAAAAACCAAGAAAAAATACCTTTATCAGGTCCATAAGTAAGGTGCTCTGCTTCTTGTTTCTAGCTTTCTTCATCCTATTACTTTCAAAAAGAATATTTGTGCAGTTAAAGTCTCTTTCCCAGGGGAGAAAGCTGCAAATCAACATTTATCACATAGATCTGGTTGTTGTTATGCTAAAGGCAAATGCAATTGCTGATTGCGCTGTATCAAATAAATGACGTACAAACGACTGTTTTGGTTCAGCCCCGGGAATCGTTTGCGTATTTCATCGTATTTCATGCTTGCCTTCTGGCGAGCGTATTCAAAACAACTTTATGTCCAACCTGCCTCAGTGTATAGATTTAAAAAGTTTGGCGAATTCTGCTCTACTTTTATATATTTTCCAATGCATTTCTACATATAGTTATTTCGCCATATGCTTCGAGGAGAGATAGCGCCCGTTTGAATTGCTGCAGTATTTTTTTTGCTACGTCTGCACTGAATCTATGATAAAAAATCACATGGTAAGTTGCAGCGCACTTCATGCTAACTTGCAAAATTTTTGCGAAAACTCTGAAAGCATGTGAAAGCTAGATTCCGCAAAGTACTAAACATTTCTAAGATATTACCTGAAAAAGTGGCTTCGAGTGCTGTTGTGAGATTAAAATTAACGGCATTTCTACTTGACGAAAATAGCGGTAAACTTCGTCAGCATGTTGACAATTAGATAGCAAACCTTTATTTAAAACCAAAGCGACTAAAACTACCGTGTTTTCTTGGATCCAAGCACGATGATGACGGAGAAATTAAAGGTAGAAGTTTAAGAAAAATACAGAAAGTCAGTTTTTTTAGGGTTTTCTTTTACTTTAAGTATTTCTTATACCTCAAGTAAAAATGATGCACACTGGTTATTTAGCTGCTCTAACTATACATCAAGTCTCAAAAGGAACAAGCATCGTTGACGGAAAAGTCTTCAAGCAAATAACAATCTTTATTACCATGCCTTATTTGAAAATAGTCGTGTGAGCGTTCAATCATTGCTTGAAGGGCATTAAACAAGAGTTAAACTGCTCTCATATGCAAGTGAGGGTTATTACTTGATCCTGACTTAAACCCTGTTGCAGAGCCACGGCAGCAATCATTTTAATTTTGTTACACTCCAAAGGACCAAACTGTCTTTTGCAAATTCATCTATTTTTGTTTCGAGAGCATGTGAGCACCTTACACTTAAGTTCTACAAAATGTCCTTGCGTTATCTTTGGTTTGCTTGTTAATACATAACATTAATCCGGAGATTTAATCCATAATTCTCAAGAAAATCACAATCTGAGTATAACGTTAGTTGCTTGACTAAAACTCAAACAAACTCCTTTAAAGAAAATCTTTAGTTGTGTAAGTCCTATTTTATCAGGTTTTTATTCTACCGTTTCTGGTCAATATGTTTTTCTTGCAATAATATTTCCAATAAAATCTATTCAGGGCTCTACCCAAGTGCAGCCAAGTTCTTCTATTTTTATCTATACGTCGCACTACTGATGAACGTCTCTGTTTCGTACGGCTACTTCATTTCAGCAATCACACCAAATACCGCAGTCGCCTTGTCAATTGGTCCAGCTATGATTATGCCTTTGCTCATCCTTGGAGGATTCTTCATCAATCCAGAGTATGTAAACTTGTTTGGCTGAGGAACGAACGATACTCAATTAATTCAGTTTGCTTTCAAGCTCTGTTTTTCAATGAACTATTTTTGATAACGTGTTTGTGATGCAGTTTGCGCTATAAATGCTAAGTGGTTTTGTCAATCACCAGCCATTAAATCACAGTCTATAAATTGATAAGTAGTTCGTCACAAAAATTTGAATTCGCATAATTTTTTACGCTTCATTTTTTATGTGACGAACATCTTCAGAATTTTGATGTCTAATGAAAATCAAACATATGGAAACTTTAGGTTCAGGTTACTCCACGTGGTATGAACTTCATTAACCCAACACTTCCTTGCACACCTCACAATTTGATTTGTATGAGCACCACTATTATCTTGGCTTCGGCGTTGCTGTAAAAGCGGACAGTAGTAATTTCTGTTTTATTTTTCAGACGGATACCTGTTTGGTTGTCATGGATAAAATATGTGTCGTGGTTTTACTACACCAACGAACTTCTAAACATCAACCAATGGGAGGATGTTACAGATTTTGGTAAAAGTTCTGACTCTGGTTCATTCGGTTTTACTCAGAAATGTTGTTCGGTGCGTGACAAAACCTGATAAATAACGCTACGGTATTTTCAGGATTTTGTCTTGCTCCTCTATTTCTCATCTCATCTTTTCAGGTTTGGTTCAACATTCTCTGCTCCATATTTTTCAACGCTTGCTGATGATAATGTGGATAATGTTGTGCGCATGCCCGGAAAAACTACTTACAACTTCCGCCACCAAATGTTTTAAAATACAAACGTTTGGTTAAACATTAGACAAGAAAAACTCGGAAAAATATTTTTCAAAAACGTCTTTGGTATTTTTGGGTTTATCATGTTTAGGTTTCCAAGATGTTAACAATATTAGATCGCCAGAAAGAAACATTGTTACTTAAAAAAAAGACACGCCGAAATTTTCAGTTATAAAACTTTCCTTTCCAAATTTTTTCCTGGTTTCCCTCTATGCACTTGAACGTTATGAAGAGGAACACTTCAGGTAATATTTATTTTCCTATGGACTGCAGTTTTTTCAAAAAAACAAACTGTCGACAAAATGCTGGCGTGATCACTGATAGATGAAGCGTCATACCATGGAAGCTGCAGGAAAATGCTGCAGGGCACAAAATTGTAAGATGGAACAGGGTAGAATTAGAGAAGGAATAATAGAAAGCATTGAGCCTCTTTAACGTTTGTTGTAATTAACCGGCAAAAATATTGTAGATCTGCTTCCGAGCGGTTCTAAATATCAGAAAGGAACGCGGGTGTTGTAAAGAAACTTATACGTTAGTAAAATATGAAGTATTTTGCAACTGCAAGTTGATAAATGTGGACTGCACTATCGACGTGATTTAAGAGGTTTCACGAAAAACAATTTTTTTTTAAGAAAGAAAAGCTTCTTTTTTGCTTTTGTCCCTGGCGAAAGCGATTGCGTTTGTCCCATGTTCTGCATTATGGATACATTCTATGGGGCGCCGTTCGTAACAATATTATATCTGACAGATTTAGCACAAAAACTGCTATCTCTGTGCACATTTAGCTATCTCTGCGCGCATTTAGCTGTCTCTGCACACATTTAGCTATCTCTGCGCAGAGATAGCTATCTCTGCATGCATTTAGCTATCTCTGTACGCATTTAGCTATCTCTGCCCAGAGATAGCTATCTCTGCGCGCATTTAGCCACCTCTGAGCACATTTAACTATCTCTGCACAGAGATAGCTATCTCTGTGTGCATTTAGCTATCTCTGCCCAGAGATAGCTATCTCTGCGTGCATTTAGCTATCTCTGCACGCATCTAGCTATCTCTGCGCAGAGATAGCTATCTCTGCGCGCATTTAGCTATGTCTGTGGAGAGATAGCTATCTCTGCGTGCATTTAGCTATCTCTGCGCAGAGATAGTTATCTCTGCGTGCATTTAGCTATCTCTGCGCGCATTTAGCTATCTCTGTGCGTATTTAGCTATCTCTGCACGCATTTAGCTATCCCTGTGGAGAGATAGCTATCTCTGCGCGCATTTAGCTATCTCTGCGCAGAGATAGTTATCTCTGCGTGCATTTAGCTATCTCTGTACGCATTTAGATATCTCTGCGCAGAGATAGCCATCTCTGCGTGCATTTAGCTATCTCTGCACATGTATAGCTAAATCTGCATGCATATATAGAGCTGAAGCGTGTTGGAGGAAAACATGGCATCCTGTCTGAAGAAAAACTTGGTGTTCTGTTTCAGTAATCCAGACAAAAGCTAGGCTCCTGCAAGGTATGAATTCCCTTGCGTCATATAAAGCTAGGTGGTTTCAGGTCTAAATTATGCTGGTTTGATAATAACATTGGTTTGTGCAGACGATGGGCTACAGTAAACTTGTGGTGGTGGTCTCAGTATTAATGCTATTTTTTGCTTAATATTTCAAAGAGGATCTCGTCAAGTCTGACCATTCCAACTGTTCTCACCAGGCGCAGCTCACTGCCTCTCAGCACCTTCAGGTGCACA
>JGI24158J21664_10013837_pt1 | contig 10623 bp, 7 predicted proteins | sample Ectturendosymbi3_FD_21664 | JGI IMG/M metagenome (IMG submission 21664)
TTCCTTAAATCTGTGACTAGTTGTTTATCGACTGGCCGTGCTTTATCGGCATCTATCCGTGAACGTATCACTGCAAGGTAATACAACAGCTTTCTGGGACTAGTCGCAAGTTTTCGGAGACAGGACTTTTTGAGTACCAGGCTTATATCGAACTCTATCTCAGTAGAAACCAGGACCTCCTCCTGGGTGCTACAAAAGCATTTGGAAGATCACAATCAAACACTCACAAACTGAAATGGGTCTTGTTTTTCCTTGTCGATTACGAGTCTTACTTTTTTTCTGCTTGTCGCCACCTTCTTCATTATTACTTTTCCTAATTTTTTGCTTTCTTTGCTTACGCATATATGGACACAACATGTTTCATCAAATATTCTTCCCTTTTTGTTTTTAGTCTCCGGTAAGACCACCGCTTGGATTTTGATACTTATTCCAGGGGGTCAAACCAACCAATTAAGGGATGTGTTGGCGGCATACCTACTGTACTTTGCAGATGTGAGCATTTAAGTATGTTATTTCGTGTAGTATTCCTGTCTAAAACTTAAAACGTATTTATACCGCATATAGCAGTCTATAATATTAATTTCATAATATGATTTCAGTGATGTTAAGGACTTTTCATTGATCACTTCACGTTTCAGTAGTGGTTTAATTATCTTAGAATATATAAAAGGCTTCAAATGTTAACTTCGTCGGCACTTGCGCGAGGCCCTCTATAGACGCGGGACCCATTTTGATAAAATAGGTCAAATAGGCTTAAAACTGGCTCTGGGTGAGAAATGCTGGCTTGCAGCCTTTATCGTGACCTGCACACTTGGTCTAGCTGTTGGACTTTTTCAGGGGTGTAGTGGGGTGGGAACGGTGTTCCCACACCTTTTTGCACTACACGGAAACATGGCTGCGATCTCACAGACGTGATAGTGACACGCAAATTCGCACTGCTAGACATAAGCCTGCAGTAAAACAGTAAGATCCATGGAAGTTCTTGTGGGCAAATCCTCACTTTATTCAAACTATTTGGTGCAATCTTCCTTTCATTTGGTGTGGGAACGGCGTTCACACACCTATTTTTTTAGCACGACACACCTGGGCTTCTTCCGTTTACACGTGCATAATGTTATTCCTTGCCTTCGTCCTTTACCAACAGAACCATCGCCGGAAGACCTTGATTTACGTTTGTGGAGGGGTCTTGACATTCTAAAATTTGATAAAAAATCCACTGATTTATAGTGTTTCATAGTTCAGTTTTAGGGTGCTTGGAAATTTGTTTGGTGGGGCTAAGCCCACCAAAGCCCCTTGCTGAAATGACTTTTCTATGACTGCAAATGTTGGTATACCGATGAACAAAGAGGACTTCTTCGAAACTTGACTGCCTACCGGTTGGCTCTTCACTCCACTTGCAGTTCAAACTTACAATCTGAATTTCTAAGTTAGCCACGCAAACACATCAACTGCACTACCCGCTTCAATAACGTCATTTTCCGGCACCATCACGTCATGTGGAAAACCAGTAGTTGCATTGAAACTGAGCAATGTTACCTTTGCAGAGTTCATCACTTCAACCGCCAAAATGTAATGTTGATAACCCCACCTAATGATCAGCTTATGGCACGTCTTGGAGATATCTCCCTGAACATAAAAAAGTAGTATGAGATGTGCCAAGAAATGTCTTTTTTAAATTTTGGTGACGGCAAGCAGCGATAAGCGAGCGCCTGAACTATGTTTCTTGCCAGGGCGGTTGAGGGAACACTCTTACCAAAGAGCACTACGGCGATTAACTCAGTTGCACGTGGATCGAACACCAAATCCTCCGATTGAGAGGCGGACTAGCTATCGCCGCTCCAACGAAATGTTCGTCGCCAATATTAGGTGTTAAGTGATGTTGTGATCAGTGGCGTAACTGACGGGGGACAAGGGGCGAGCCGCCCTCCGTGGCAAATTAGATGTAAAAACTGGGCTCCCTTTAGTTGACGTTTTGATATTTAGCGTTCTGTAGGTTGGTGTTTTTATGCGTTTTTCGGGGTGTTTTCTGTTTTATTTAGCTATTGAAGACATCCACGACATCCAGGTTTACTAGCATTTCTTAACGTTTTTCAGAGTTGGCTAATGACCCCCTTGTGTTGACCAGTGGACCCCCTGCAGGCAAGCTTTGCCCCTCCTCGGTTCAAACCTCTAATTGCGCCGCTGGTTATGATGTTGGGGCGTTCCAGAGAAACCAACGATAGGAGAAAAAGGATTAGGCTACCCTTGAATATTTGCCGTGATTTCATGGTAGGGCCTTTTTCATCAGATTTTCAAAGGAGCAACATTAACCTCGAAATACCAGATCAATAATGTTTTGTCATTTGCGGTCGAATGTCATCTCTTTTCTTTGTTCTAAGGAGTTTTGACTGGGATGGGGAAACGGCTTTTTCTGGAGAGGTAGGTGTATGGACCGGGGCGCCATTACTCCCCAAGAACGAGTGTCAAAAAAACCCTGATTTCCAGACAAACACCTGGGTAGAACATTGGATTTGACCCAGATTTTTGAGTAAACATTTCATCAAATTTACTCGCTCCACAGCCAGATGTGTTTTTTAGGGTAGTCTACCAGTCTTGGGCCTCTCAACACAAAAACTGAAACGAGTTAGACCGTTTAAAACTTTATTTCAAAGTAATAAAGAAGAGTTAGAGAATTTTAACTCCTTTCAAAATTTAATTTTTATCAACAAAGTGCCTCCCCCCCTTGCTACGCCACTGACAACAGCCAATACTATTTGTAAAACGAAGTGGAAACATTCAAACCCCAAATTTATTTTGACAATTCATAAAACATTTGTACAGCTTCGACACAGGTATTTTTTAAAGAGCCAGAAAAAATACATTTTAAAAATGCCCGATTTTTAGAAAAGTTCAATCACCCTCAAGCAAATATTTCAACGAAATTTAAAGATTTTGAGTGTGTTGAAATTTTTACCGGAAAAATACCTGCTCTCATGATATTTTGTGGTAATCAAAATCTGAATTTTTAAAAAATGATGAGGATGCTTTCCTTTTCTCCGATAGCAACCAAAATGTCGCATTCCTATCATGGTATTTAGTAGCTCTGCGTTTGTGTTGGAGTAGATGAAACCCAAATGTCGGGACACGCTATCTGATGATAATATGGAATTAACTTCATTTGAAATTGCAGTGAGTTAAAGTTTAACATCCGTTCACTGCGCAGATTTTCCGAGTAGCAAATCCATTGCGGTTGATGATGTGATGCTTCTTCCTTATTCAAGTGGAACGACAGGTCTACCTAAAGGAGTCATGATCACGCACAAGAACGTTGTTTCTTGTTTGTCTATCTGCAAGTATGTCTATTAAAATCATGTGGGAGTTACGTTTTGCCAAAACACTCCTGTTGGTCTTTTAAATTTGTTTTAAAATAACGAAGTTATTTTCAAAACCGCTGACTGTGTTTGCAAAAATTGTCAAAGAAAATTTATAAAAAAATCACAAAATCGCGACTCAAGTTTTTCAGGAATCATAAAATTTAGAAGGCTTCAACTTTTTCGCAATCAAAGTGATTGATTAAGAGAGATATTTGTCGTGTGTCTTTTTGATGATGTTTCTGTACCTGTCATCAACAAAAGCAAATCTGTTCACATAAAGATGACCCGCATGGAGTTGTTTGTAACTTTGATCCATACATATTGTGATGTATTTAATGCTTGCACATTGTCTGGCTTGAGCCATGTGCCATTCAGTTTTTACTATTTGTTTATATTCATTTTGCTGAAAGTGTATTTTCTGTACGTTCTTCATTTCTAAAGCATTCAGTGCAGTCACCGCTAAACTTGGAATTTAATTGTTTTTACTTCTATCTTTACGTTGATTTTTAGTTTGAATTAGACCTTCTTCAAACACTTATTGTTTTAACCCTTGAATGTAGACCAGGGGTGTCAAACTCGTGTCAGTTCAGGGGCTACTTCACGCAAGTTTGATCTCAAGCGGGCCGGATCAATGTAATCACTGTATAACACCCTGGTTATAAATATTGACAACTTCCAACTGTTTTCACAACTTTAATGCAAAAAGTTCAAGCTTATCTGAAAATGATAATTAGCACACAAAGTTTTCAATTTCCCCACGTGAATCAAAAAAACGCCTTAGACTGTCAAACTGACGGTGATTAAGACCTCTGGTTCGGATGAAATAACTCTCCGGACAACCACTTGCATGACGTGATCAATTGTTAACGACTTGCAAGACAATGCCTCCTGGTGCGAAATACAGCCAAATGTCTAAAATTCACGTCATCCACTTACAACCTGTACTTTTTCTCTAAATTTTGTCGCAACACCCGCTTGTTTACCGATCATTGATGGCGCGCTATCTGTGGTAATGCAGACAGCACGGGGCTAGTCTACTCCGACCCTGTTCAGTACTCCAACGAGAGAGTTGAAAATACCATTGGCTGTTGTAGTATCCATCATAGGCACCAACCCCAAGAATTCCTCAATGACAAAGTCTCAACATGACAAATAAATATGGCTAGTTGTGCAACGTCCGAAATGTCCGTGCTTGACTTGACTTTGTTCTTCAGTTGGATGTCTAAATTCGCAAAAATGTCCGAAATCCTCTCTGCTAAGTGTTTCTCGTCAGGCTAATATTAGCAAAAACTTTAGCTTTTCAGAACACACGATTTCTGCAGCCTTTAGGGTGCACGTCTTCACGAACTCACACTCAGAGTATGGCTTTGATGCTAACACTATGTCATTAGCAATATTGTAGCTAGCCTTCACAGCTGCTGCACTTATATCTCGGCTACTGGTGAAAACGTACTGCTGTTTTTTCAAGCCTGCTATCAATTCCTCTACCTTCTCTCGTCTCGGTTGCCCTTGCAAGCCACGGTATCTTTCGGCATGATTAGTCTCATAGTGACGTCGGTTGTTATATTTTTTCACCACTGAAACCTGCTGTGGACACACCAAACATATACAGGTATCGCATTCACCTCCGTAAAAAATAGGAAACAGACCAACTGTCTTGGAAAACTCTGCATTCTTTATCAACTTTTCTCTGTTTCGATAAAGGCATTTTGGAAACGAGGCTGCCACAGAATAGAGAATAAAGGCTAAACTGAGCAATTTAGGAAGACTAGCCCCGTGACACGAAGTCTAGCCCGACTAGCCCCGTGACACGAAGTCTAGCCCGAGTGCAAGCGTAGAATAGTTCTGCAACTCAAAATCTGTCCTTATTATGCCACAATACAATTTCCTTGTCTCTTATTTTCGCAAAAAAACTACAAAAATGTCCTCCCCGTTTTCACTCCAGGTTAACATATTTGAAGCATGAAGTTGCTTGAGTCGTTGGTTTTAGTTAACATTTCTGTGTATTTTTTAACACTAGAACTCCGGCGATGTCGATTTCGACATTTTTTATAATTCAGTGCGCTATTTGCTGCAGTTACTGCTTTTCACCGATTCTCAAATTTTACCCTGTCGAACAGAATTCTGTGCAGTTTATTTTTCGGTCAATAATTGGAATAGAATTTTACGTAGCAAATTTTAGTTAGAGTTGTACCTAGAACTCCGAAGGTTTCGAGATCGACATCGCTGGAACCCAAAGTATATTTTTTCCCTGAGTTCTAGTGTTAAACTTTATCAACAGTAAGTTCAAACCGGTGTGAACATGCAAAAGGAAATATGCAGAAAACGGAAAAATTTCACGTGAGAAAAACAGAGGAAAAATATAAAATATAAGCAATTGCGTTAAGGTTACAAGTAATTGAAATCTAGTCACCAGTTAATGGAAGTATGACTGGATATACTTCTCAAGCAAACAAAGACGTTTTTACTTTGCAAAATCATCCCGCGGGCCGGATCCAACATCGCAACGGGCCGGTTTTGGCCCGCTCGCTGTATGTTTGACACTCCTGAATTAGACCTTCCTGAATCATTTTTAATCGTTAACATACAAATGCGACGTTGTTCTATCATGAACCGGGTGATTAGTTCGGGTTTTTTTTTCAATGCCCCTTTTCCTTCGAAAGTGCGTTTGAACTAGTTAATTGATTTTGTTTGATGATGATGTATTTTTTGTCTGCAGACACGAAGTCTATATTACAAACACACATTTTCTGCACAACGCAGGTTGATGAAAACGTACAGAACAGAATGTTTTACAACGGCGTTGGAGGCTGAATCACAGGGTTACAGACACATTCTTAACACTATTTTTCGCTAACCCATTTCACTTGGCACAACACTAATGAAAGAGATAGGACGCTAATTCTAAATTGGTCGAAGCCAGGTTAAGTACCAATGTGTTGTGTCATGATACACCTTCAAAGGAACAAACACTGCAATGTACGAGCACTCAGTCGCAAAGTAAAATGCGGTTGCAGTGTTCAAAGAATAAGAACGAATGTAAACAATCAGACTGAATCAAAGCACGCAACCATACGTTGTTAGACCTTGTGCATCTTTCGGGAAACAAATACTCGTTTTTTGTTAGTAATGCTTCAAATGTAGGAATTTTACATTGAACCTTCACTGAAGGTTACATTGAATAATGTTACGTTGAAGCTTCAAATGCAGGAATGTTACATTGTTTGTATTCAATCTTCCATTTTCTTTCTAAAGTGCGTTCATCCTTTAACGACCGCGCGGGCCTATATATTGGCCCGTACTTTTTTGGTTATAACTCGCCAGCCCCTATAGTTAGAGCGTTGTTCAAACCCTTTACGGATACGGCAAGTCTTCTAGGTTTGATTAAAAAAAACTTTTTTTGATTTGAGTGAGGGGTTCGCCTGGCAGGAGCTCGCGAAGTGGGGGTGTTTTTGGATTTTTGACCAACTTTGACTGCCCTAGACGCCAATCCAATGGGCCAAAATTTTGGATCAATTTTGTATGGAAACTAGATAATCTCCCGCGTCGATAGAGCCCTTAACTGACCTTCTAGCGTGTCTGGAACCAATGTTATGGCCCAAAAACTCAATTTTACCCCAAAAATCAGAAAATACATGAGTTTCCCGCTGGCGGGTACTGTAGCTTGCGATAACTCCCCGCTAGAATATGCTAACGAGCTATTCGGCCCTCGAAAGACCCTTGAAGTCTTCTGGTTTGCATTGAAAAAAAAACATTTTAGATTTGGTTGCGGGGTTTTCGGTGGGTGGGGTTAGAAAAAGGGTAGATTTTGATTTTTTTGGTTGTTCTTTTATGACGTCATCACACCAGCAAAGGGCCAAAATTGTGGCTCAAAATTTGGTTGTATTCTAGGCTGGAATATAAAGCTGTAGAGGCCTAGATCGACTTCCTAGCGTTTCTGGTGCCAAAGTTAGGGCCAGAAAACCCCAAATTGTTGAGGACATTGCTGAGTAAATTCAAGGCAAGTCTCTAATTAAAATCTGGAAGATTGAACATAACTTTTGAACCAGAAATGCTAGAAAGTCCATCAAACCCTCTAAAGGCTCGTATTGAAGCCTAGAATCCAAAAAAAACTTTGAGTCACAAAATCTGATGGATTGTTCGACTCCCCGGATTTGACGTCATTATCCAAATGTAAACAAATATGCATAAACATCCTCTCAATATGTGAACATCAACGGAAAACCCGAGATTTCAGGCTGAAAATTTTTTTTTTCCAGTCTAGACTGCTAGTCTTCACGAATCTTTAGAGGGTTGGAACAGCTCTCTAGCTTATTCTAACGGCGAGTTATAGCCATATACACAAGGGGTGTTATTCCACCCTGGTTACCTTTTATAGGGGTAGAAAATGTGACTACTTTTTGGTTTTTGTGGCATAATTTTTGATCCACATATGTTAGAAAGCCAATCAAGGGCTCTAAAAACTCGTAGGATAGCCTAGTTTCGCACAAATGCTTGGGCCAAAATGTGGGCCACTCGATGGGGGTCAAGGGCCGGGTAAAGTAGGCTATAAAAACGCTAAAACACCCCCACTTGTGACGTCCCCCCAAGAGAACCCCAAACCCAAAACTGAAAAATTTTTTTGACTCGGAACTACTAGACTTGCTGAATTCGTAGAGGGTTTGAACACCTTTCTAGCTGCAGCAGCTGGTGAATTATGGCCAAAAAAGTACGGGCCAATATATTGGCCCGCGCGGTCGTTAAAGGGTTTCATAGACGGAAAAGCTTCACTAATCCTTTGCATGATCGAAAATGATAGAACTTGATTATTGTTGAATCAGTTAACAGTCTTACAACCAAATGCGCAGAGTTTCATTGCTTACGTCTCGCTTGGATGTTAACTACCTGGTTGTGCCGATGTTTCACATCTATGGAGCGCTGGGATCAATGGTCAATCTTGTTCAAGGAGTTAAGATCATTTTAGAAAATCGATTCGACTTGATCAGTTTGTTTCAGCAAATTGAAAAACACAAGGTAAGATTGATCATCCTAGATGTTCTTTCTAAGAAGACACAGTTATGTTGTTTTTTTTGTAAAAAGTAAAAAAGAACCTTGGGCAAGTTGCTCGCTTGTTTTCAAGCTCAGGGAACTCTAATAACTACAGCATGGACTTGTCTTACAAAAATATTATTTCAGGTAACAACTTTCAGCGCGGTTCCGCCTATTCTCGTTGCAATCGACAAACTCCCACTTTCTCAGCAGTTTGATATTTCTTCCTTGCGAGAGATCGGATCAGGCGCAGCTCCTCTCCCAGATGGTGTAGCTGAGTCAGTGCAAGAAAAATACAATGTCCAAATATCGGAAGGTTCGAGTCTTAACAACACGCCGTTTCGGGTCTACAACGAGTAAATTTGTTTAAAGTTTTTTGGCAGAGTAGCCATGTAATTTCGTATTAATTTCGCATTTCAGCAAGGCTAAAGGAAAAAAATGCTTGCTCAAGTCTGATTACTTTTTTCAAATGACCTTCCAAATTAATAAAGCAACAATTGGTAAAAAATCATGGAACACCGAAGATTTTTCTTGTGCAAAATACTTTGATACTTCAGGTGCCCTTCAAGTACTGATCATCGTCTGTTGTAGGTGGAGTCATAACAGCAATCAGTGAAATGATAGATTTATTTCAAAACAGACATAAGTTATGGTAAAAACACTAACAACCTGTGTTATTGGTTGTTCAAAACATATCGATGAACACTCTGCACAATAAATTCATAGTGCTACCAAGCGGAACAGGACTTTTCGTTCTGGCCGATTCGGTCTGGTTGTGTCGGTCTGAGCCGTTTCAGTCATGGGACTTTTCGTTCTTGGTCGTTTCGGTCTCTAGACATTTCGGTCAGACTATGAAATCTTGCAGAAATCTTACATGCTAACTTTTTAATGCAAACGTACTTAAATCAAAGAACGGTTTTATTTGAAAAAACTACAAACATGGTCCAAGATCCAACAGTTAATCGGGGGGTCATGGCCCATCCAGGCCTCCCCATAGAATCGCCACTGGGTATAACACCGGCTAGCTTGACATTTCACCTGTCAGACTGTTTTGTCACTTCGCTGCAACATCAAAGGGAGTTGGTGTAACACCAGCTAGTGTGACATTTCGCCTGCCTGTATAATCATTTAAATCAGGGGTTCTCAATCTCTCTCTGGTTAAGTAGCCTCGAGTCATAAAACAGTCAACCCGAACCCCAAGTAAGCTGACTCTAAATTAAGGGGAAATATATTGACTAACAGTTAGTAACTAACAATTTTAAATGGCAGTACGAAGGATATTAACAAAAGTATTTATTTCAAACACTTTATACTGAACATTAGTGTGAAGGCTGCGTCTGTTTGTTGCAAATAAGTTTTAAAAATAGCAATACATGAAAATCAACTGACATCCAAGTACCCCTGGAAATCTTCCCGTGAAACCCTGGGGGTTCGTGAAACACGGTTCAGAACCACTGATTTAAATAAATAAATATAATCAGTTGTTTATGTACAGAAACGTCGCGACCAAATTGCCACCAGACCGAAACTGCCAGACCAAAATATCCCGTGACCGAAACGCCCCAACCCAATCGGCCTGACCGAATCGGCCAGACCGAAAAGTCGAGTATCATTTCCAAGTGCTAGACATTTCCATGGATACACATTTTCAATGAGTATAGCCCACTGCAGTCGAAGAAAATTTTCAATTTGAGCGATTAAAACTCTTTTAAAGCTGTAAATAGCTTGGTTTGAATTCATGCAAAATTTCAAAGCTAAATTATCAAAAAACACCCAAACAAAACAAGCACAACAGATATTCTTACAAGACAATTTCTATTACTTTTTCCAACTATAAGATAACAGCTAAAAGGTAGATCAACATCGCAAGTTGAACGTAGCATGATTGCAACTTTAGATTCTTCACGCTTGGCCAGCAACCGAATAAGCTACATGTGAAAAATGTTAATCATTTACGCAATCACTTGAAGGTATTCTCAGGCTTGTCCATAGGAATGTCATTCCTATGGGAATCCCATGGGAAACATCCCATGGGATGTGACAGCACACATTTGTATATTTTCCCATGACAGAGTAGCCATGTCATAGCAACTTCAGAAATAGAATGAGAGTGTCAGAATGATAATTGAATTGTCATACTGAGACTATACTTCTGAATTTTAAAGTCAATAAATTTTGTCGTTTTGCATGTCTCTTTGTACATGTAGTCCTATTTAGTAGATACTGAACCTAAACTTTCATA
>JGI24158J21664_10013838_pt1 | contig 10623 bp, 9 predicted proteins | sample Ectturendosymbi3_FD_21664 | JGI IMG/M metagenome (IMG submission 21664)
CAGAAGATGACATTCTCTGGACAGATGTTCGTGACGACACCCATGACACAGATGAAGAAGATGACACCTACGACGATCTACCGTACTTATAGACGAACGTATTTCTTCCGACGAAGAAGATTTCTTAGGTTTTGAACAATAAAATTGACTTTCATTTCATTTGCCTGTAAAAATCAATATTTTGTGATTGATTGATCGGGGAGGGTCTTCACCGGTGAAGAGGTCAATTAACCTGCGGCTTATTCGTGAATTATCCTTGATTCTCGGTATATGGCTAAAATTTCTGCTGCGGCTTATCTGCGGATGCGGCTAATAAGCGAGTATGTACGCTAAGTTTATTAGTGCACAAACCACGGAATAAGAATTACGTTTCCCGCGTAGTTTGTGTAATCAACCTAATTGAATGAAAAATTTTTTTTTTTTTAAATAACGGGTGACATTAACCCCAGGTTGCAGTTCATGTGACGAAAAACGAGGGTTAGCGGTCCAGGTTGACTTCTGTGAGCTGAGGGTTTATGCTGGCTGTTGCAAACACTCCAATGCGGGGCATTGACCAGATCACCTTCCGGTTACTTCAGTGTGCTGGCGTCTTCGCACTAATTTGTTTCTCTTGTTGGCATACTGATTATATCGCCATATAAAATGTAAACTCGCCCCACTCCAGCAGAAATTTGAAAAATCTTACCCGCTCCCATCCGCTGATTCAAGCCTAGGCTGGGAACTTGGCCTTTTTGTGGCGGAATTGTGCTAATTTGGCAGGAAAACACCTGTTGGAGAGTTTGTTGTTGCTTCTTCGCAATTGTAAGGATATCATGCAGAACCTACTAGAGCGATTGAGTAACATGGTTAGCCTTTAGAAAAGTTATGTGGTACTGGTAATAAGAGCGAGTGTGATTTGTTTTTCAACCTTTATAAGTCTAGTTTATTCATTTTGTATCCATTTTTTGTCATAAAATGTCTTCTTTGTAGTTGGTCTCCCTAATGCTTTCATCAAACACCGTGAATTCTCTGCCTTTTGGCTCGCCTTTAAAGGAATGTCGTTTAGCTTCATTTATGCCACATATACAGCCATCTGCTGCTTCTCTAAAAAATGTTTTACGAACATGCAACCTTGGCCAACGCGCTCGGCAGCTCTATTTCATCTAAGCCAGCTATGTCCAACCCAAATGGCTTACTGAGCCAAAAATTATGTCACTGTCTTGACCAGGGCCGCACACTGAACGACATATTAATGCGGGTCGCACACAGAATGGCTTACTTTGATCTTAGCAAACTTTTGACGCGTGCTGTCAACAAATTGTGACATGGACGTCCATGTACTTTATTCAAAATTAAATATCTCGGTGGTTTCTTCGTCGTTTTTCCTCAAATTTTCTGGAAAGGTGCGTGTGAACAAGCCAAACACTTGCTAATGTACTGAAAGCGTTGGAATCGTATCCGCAATGGCAACAGACGTGACAAAATGGCACTGAGGACCACGTGCATTAAAGTTGTCAAATTCAAGATTATTAAAATAAGGACAGGTTGGCAGTGTGTAGGATACTTTTACTACAACGAACATCTACACTGGGTCGCACGAAACCTTCGACTGGGCGGCATGCGGCCCGCGGGCCCCGGGTTGGACATAACTGATCTAAGCTGTAAATTTTAAATTGAACAATAATTTACATACACATGATTGCACTAGAGTTGATAACGTTCCTTTCACATGTGACGCACAGGATTCAGCTTCCACAGAAACCAGCAGAAAAAGCGAAGGTGCAGTGCTTCACGATCGAAAGCAACAATTGTTGGAATGTGTACTGGGGCAATTTGAAGGAGAATGCAATGGAAATGATGTGGATGTTGCTGAAAACGAGTTTTCGGTGATCTTGCTTAATTTTTGCACAAATTTTTTCCTACTCTCCTTTCTGTGTCCAATCAAACTGGGGATCATTTAAAAAAGTGACCTCACAGGAGATCCCTCAACAATAGTGGATGAGAATACGCATTTACGCTAAATCGATTAATATCAAGTGTGCTACCATAATCGCTATATAACGACTATGGTGCTACGGCTCTCACTAAAATGGTTATGTTTATAACTCGCCTCAGTGATACTGCGGAGCCAATCAATCCTACTCATACTGTAACTGCCTTCCGGATGACAAGTGCCTTCACGTGGCCCTCCCTGTTATGGCATTGCTTGAAATGTCAACCAAACCTGTCACTACGAGAGCAAGCACTGCTACCCGTTCTGGATGTGTTCAGCGTGGGTTGGGTAGGAAACGCCTAGCGCAAAGCGCGGCAGCAGAGATGCTGCTGAAGATGACCCACAACCCAGCATACTCTAGCTGAACACTAAAGGGCTAACCGCAAACAAGATGAGCGTTAGTGAACAACTAGCTTATAAGAACAAGGCATTCATAATTGACCATTCGTCCTACAGGAGACCCACTGCACAACTGCAGCAAAGCTAGTGATTCCCAACTTCTCACTAGCTGGGTCAGTCCTGAGCAGGAACACGACCTTGCCACGTTTGTTCATGAGCAGTTGGAATGGTCACGGATCGATTAGTCTCCTGAGCAATCAGAGACTGAGTGGTTGTGCGTAGACGTCGCCAGATATAAGATCATTAACGTCTACAAACCTCCACGCTCGTGACTCTCACCTACGGCCATCCCGACGTTCCCACACTCCAATCTGTATGTCGACGACTTCAACAGCCAAAATGTTAACTGGGCCTACAGCAAAACATCCCCTGACGGTGAGAGCCTGGACTCCTGGGCAACAGCCAACAACCTTGGACTGCTGTGTGACCCAAGTGAGTGTTCAGTTTCTCCTCTCACCGATGGAACGTCGGCACCTTCGCGAGTGTCGGCCAGGACAGCCGACTGCCGGACAGACGTATTCTAGGAAAGTTCCAGCGGTCACAAAACCGGCCCTCTCTCATAACGCCACCAAGACTCAAAGTTCCTGCCCACAGCGATCTGGTAAAACGTTGGAACTTTCGCAACGCTGATTGGAAGCGTTTTTGCCTTCTCACAGGTGAATCCATTGAGAGGTTGCCACCTTTGGACACAAAACATTGAGAAGGCATTCCAAGAATTTTGTAAGGGCTTGCTATCCACGGTCAAACAATGCATCCCATGTGCCATGTTGGGACAAAGCGTGCGAGACCCTCAATTGTTTCCTCCGTCCAAGACCCTCAATTGTTTCCTCCGTCCAAGACCCAGTGGGACTGACTCTTATGGAGACGCTTCGTCCCTACTTTTTCGACTAGAACAGAAGAAGCAGGAGCGATGGGAAGAAGCTGTTAAGTCCATCACTTCTCACACTCTTGCTGCAAGGGGTGGAGCACCATGAATAAACTCACTGGCAGGTCTGGACGCTCCACTCGCTTGTTGTGCCCCGTCTCGGAAAACTCCATCGTCTCACAACTCTGTGAGAACGGGACACACAATGGCTGGGAGGCGCGTAAGGACCAGGACTGGGAGGCGCGAATCCACCAGGCTTGTCAACAAGAATCTGTCCAACTTTTGGAAGATCCTACGACCTCAGGGATACAGTATCTTTAATCTTTTCAGGCCAGAGGATCTTGCTGCCGCCCTCAGGCGCCTGAGGCCAGGCAAGCGTCGCAGTCTCGATTCCATCTTCCCGGAGTTTATACTCCACGCTAGGTCAGCTTTCAAATCGTGGTTTTGCGATTTCCTCACTTCTTGCATGCGCCAACTCAAAATTCCAAAGATCATGAGGGAGCACCAATATTTCTTTATGGCCTGATTGTGCGACGTATGTCGCAAAAGAGCAGACCGCCGACCCTGTTGTCCTCCAATGTCCAATCCATCGACCTCCCCATGGACTGCATGACCTGACAGGCCTGGATGATGAGATAATCGAATGGCTGCTCAACACCTATCCAGAGATCTAGTGCGGCCTATAGCAGTGGATTGCAAGAACTCGCTCAAAGGGAAGAAGAACATTTGCAGATTATTTCGATGTTTTAAACAAATCCCTAAAATTCTAGTAGTGTAGATTGTGGTTTGCAGGTCGGTAATCAGGGGGCGAAACCCTCCTGGAAATATTTTCACCCCCCTGGAAAAATGTGTTGGACATAGTTTACAACTATTGGACATAGTTTAAGAAGTCTGGCCCCCCTCAGAAAACTCTTCACCTCCCGGTGTTCTAAGTTGATTGCATGCCTAGTGGTTTGACTCCACGTAACGAAACAAAAACCTGAGAAAAACACAAATTCGGATCGAACTTTCCTAATTTTTATGTCCAGCATCCAATTATTAATTGCATTGACAATAGATTCTCTGATTTGTTTCTTTATTAGCAAATGAATGCTATGAAGAAGGAGACTGTTGACTCTCATGTAGTTGGAGACACCATTGGTCAAGTCACGGATATCTTACCAGAGAAAGTAAGTACTTTATGTTATTGAAGTTTGCGTGGAAAAGTGTATCTCACCCTTTTCNGATAAACGGTACTGCAAGACTATTTTTTAAATATATCAGCTTATTTTATGTTGTGTAATCAACTAAATCATGTGTTACGTCACCAAACATATTGTTATGCGTAAGTTCTTCGTAACTCAATTCATCTTCACGTAATACTGATTCAGACAGTTATGCTCCTTTAATCTTTAATAAACATACGAGGAGCCTAAAACGCACATGAAAACATAGAAAAGTCATAATGTCATGTCCGCTCGTATCTTTTCAGAAAACTTGCCATGGACGTGTTGAAAGCGAAGGATTCGGGTCTGTAAGCAAGGTGATAGAGGTATGTTTGTTGATTGCTAACTTTTTCGCTAAGATGAAATTTATTCATGCAACAATAATTTCGTTGTCTTTTGACACAACCTATGTTGGTTACTTTGTGTATTGCACTTAGTTTTTTTCCTGCAAAGCCTAGATTCTGGCCAAAGCGGTTATGCTCTACCCTTTTCAATTAATTGTGACAACACTCTCAAGCTACGCAGCAGCATTAGGTTGTCTTGTAAAGACTTGACCAGGTAAAACTCTCACGTCTGCGGAAGTTCTTTCATCAACATGTTAATCTTTGTGTTTGCAACCCATGCGTTTTGCTGCGTAAATAGGTCTGCGTCAGTTCAACAGTGATAAAATGCACATACAATATGAACTGTATGCAACATTACTGTAGTTACCTGGTAACATATACGATATCGGCTTGTTTTCATTCAACTTGTGTTGCTTTTCATCTGTTTTTACAAATATGTAAAATACACACTTCAATGACCAATTTTTCAAACTTTTGCCGGAATTTTAAATCAGTTTTGCAGTAAAAAATCTACTGATCCGATCCAAAATAAAAATGTCATTTGATATTTCCGTTGCGTTGATCTAACCTTAAGTTCTTTTAAATATATGAAGGTTGCCGACTTGGGTGCAGTAGAAGTCAAGATTCACATTCTCCGTCTTTCTGATCCGACAATGGAGCAGAACGTGATTGAGGTGATTCACTGAATTGACACAACATGATTGTTTTCACGATATCGTGTGTTTCAACGTTTTGTGAATGCCTTGTGTATTCCTGGTACTTGCTTATTTTTATATTTTCATATCTGCAACATAGATAACACTAAAAATATCTCCTGTGGAATGTGCATTGCTTGCCAGTATGCATCATCCAACAGGAATTGTACTTTATACGTTTAGGATTTGCAGTCAGCTGTGGAGGATTCAGTGAGATATGGAATGGAAGAGATAAGAATGGTTGGTGATCTTTAACTTTGTTTTCAAACTTTTCACATAATTTCTTCTAGTGGATGAAATATTCAAGTTCTTCGATCGAATGCAATTTCGATCGAATAGTCTTTACAAAGATTAAAACCAAAATGAAGATTGGTCAACAACGAACAAAGAAGTATAATTATAGTGTTGATCGTGGCCTAGGTTGAAAAGATTTACGCTGTTACACTCTACATCCAAGTATCGTAAACCACTCCCCTTGTTGCCAATGCTCCTGTTGTCTTCACAGTGAATCCCGGCATCAAAAAGTGCTTGCTGCCGTTTTGTGGCGTTAGGTTGGTTGGTAGTTGAGTTTTGCAAAGTTCTTGTACGGTCAGCAGTAAAAAAAGGTCAATTAGGGTTGGGGAACCTATTTGCTATCCCGGGCCACATAAATTGTGGATTATCGCTGGCAGGTCGCAAATAACAATTTATTTTATCCTAAAATTCCACCTTTATCTTAATAAGAGGGATAGAGGCTTCTTATGGCATCCTGCCGTAAGTACCTGCTTATCATGAAGCTTCGTTTTGAAGCGCTTTTGTACTTTAAACTGGGTAACGAAAATTCTGATGTGGGTCACATAAAATGTCCACGCAGGCCGCAGGGTCCCCATACCTGAGCTAAATTTTTCGCTCTTGCTTCGTGTTTCCAACAGCAGTTCGTGTGCTCTTGTTTTTCAACTCTTGTTCAGTGTCAGTATTTCAATAGTAAGTTTTCTTACTGTTTGCAGGAGTGAAGATGTGTTAAATACACGAAACTAGTTTCCTGCGAAATAAGTTGCAATGTATTCATTTCCGTACGTCACTACAGTGTCTTACATGTATTGAAAAGAAAATAGAAATGATACTGTAATCTGACACTGGTATATTTGTAACCTGAACAACTTCATGAGGGATTNGATGATAATCTATAAGCCTGCANTAATATTTCTTTGCAAGCAACCATAAAGGNATTGTTTTCAGAAATTGCTCAGTCGGGATGATAATGAAAATAAAACATGTGGAATGAAGGAGGGACGCAGCGGGAAAGAAAGAGTTAAAGAGGATTTGGTAAATTGTTTGTGTTTTTGAATTACAAAAATCGCTTCAGATTTTTCGTTGAAGTTGGTAATGAATAATCCTATTTGGCGTTATTTGGTTTTCTTGTATTGTCCCGCGCGCGAGTGCATTTTTGTTGCTCGCCGTTAATTATTTGGCATTCGTTGAATGTTTGCGACGTGGCGTTGGTTCTTTGCGCCTCCAGTTTTGTTCAGCAGTCACTGTTACCAGACCGTGGCCCGATGGTAAGTGGGTCAACACAATCAGGCTTTCGCAGTCACAGGCGAACGGCAGGCCATATCATGCGGCTACACGGCATTTTTAGCAAGTCCCTGGCGTATAAACATCGTGTTCTTGCGGTGTTCATCGATCTTTCCAAAGCGCATTAATGGTTTGCACTAGCTTCCTACTTTCTAAGTTGCTGAAACTGGGCATAAATGGAAGAATGTTTGATTTCATGTGGTCGTTTCCCACAAACTGCAGTTTTCAAGTTCACCTTGGCTCCACGCTATCCAGGGTCAATTATCCAGCAAACGGAATTCCCCAGGGGAGAATCTTGAGTCCAATCGTGCTTTCCATTGTTATCAGCGATCATCCGGATGGCATACGCTCATCAGTTGTCCTTTATGCCGAGGATTTCTGTCTTTCGGAAAGCGGATCATGCATCAAACAACTAAATGAACTGTGCCAACGATCACTGGCGAAAGTGGTGGAATGGTGTGATAGCTCGGTGTTCAAAATATCACAGTCAAAATCGGCATCACTACTTTTTACAAAAAAGCGCAAATGCAAAGAAATCAGTTTAAAAATACGTGAAGCAGATATCCATATACAAAACAGAACCCAAATTTCTGAGTGTAACCTTCCAAAAGAATGGCACCTACACCTCCCATATTCAATAAGTCAACAGTAAATGTCTGAAGCGCTTGAATGTTATCCGACTGCTAATCGCCACTAGTTGGGTGCAGCAAAACAACTGCTGTTAAACATCTACACAGCACTCGTTCACTCTGTCATCGAGTACGGCATGGAAGTATTTTCCTTATCATCAAAATCATCACTAGACAAACTTAACAAAATCCAGTATGAGACATTACGCTTATGCACGGTAGCAATGAGAAGCACTCCTACGATCAGTCTACTACAAGACAGTGGTGAAATACCTCTGCACGTCAAGCATAAATTGCTCCGCCTAAAATATATAAAGCACACCTATTGACGTTTCACATCCATCATGCCTTGTCGCTGATTGCAGATTCTTGGCATGAGCTCTATGCAGATACCCCAAAGTTTCAAAATAGCTACAAAAGGCATCGTCTCTCTAGATACGTTTAACGTTACTTCTGTAAATGTCTTACATTCCACCATGGCTTCTCTACAAGACTAAGATCGATTTCAAATTAACACACATACTTCAATCGCAAAAAACGGAAATAAACAGATGAACTGCTCTCTGTCATTTGCATGAAAACTATCCAGATTTTGTGCACGCGTATACGGATGGATCTAAAACAGCTGAAAAAACAGGAAGCGTTTTATACATGCAACAAAACAATATAAAACAAACTTTCGGTCATCCATACTCAGTGCAGAATTAAATGCCATTTTCAGTGCACTTTACTGTCTGTGTAGGGCTGTGATCCTAACATGGAGCTTTACAATCCATTAACAATGCCGACTGAAGAAACATGGGCTCGCTGACAAAACAATATACTCGTTAATCGCAAGCTTTTGTACAGCACAGGAGAAGACAACCGAATTTATGTGGATACTGGCTTATCAAGGAATCCCGAGCAATGCCAATGCTAATTTTTTAGCTGAACTTTTCACCATGCCCTCTCCAATTCACCCTGAGGTGTAGCCTATAACATGACTTGCATCCAACTTTGCTACTCGGAGAATTTCTCCGATTAGGCACGGGGCACTACTGGCTCCATTTTCATTTACAAAGAATAGGTATCTATCCCGATGTTTTATGCGACGCATGTGACATTCCAGAAATGGTAGAGCATTTTCGAAAGCAGTGTGGCAACTACGCAGAAGCATGACACAACCTACGAAGATCCATCCAGCATCACAATATTAATTTCGACTGGATAACTTTACTGAAAGACACTGCAGCAATCGCATTTGTTATAGCATTTCTTCAACAAACAGGACGAGCCTATAAAAAGGAACCACAAACATAAGTCGTGACATTACAAAACTGAGCAATTTAAAATGCCAATAAACGTATATTGATAATAATAATAAATTGTTTGGTTTAGCGTATGTCGCTTGATCCTTCGTTGCTGTCTCGACAAATAAGTTTAATAAAGTTTCCATTAGGTCACATCAATTTATTGAACTTATTCTTGCTGTAATGGAGAACGTACTAAAACTACAAAACCTAGACGTCGACCCGGGTTTGAAGACAGCTGCCGACGAGTTTCAGCCATGGCTAAAAACTTTCGACGATACTTGGACGCTGTATCTGCTGCTGGGTTCGAGCCAAACAAATTCAAGCTTTTGACGTACCTGGTGTCATCTCAAGTTTACCGCTATTTCGCCGATGTAGAGGATTATGACTCCTGTATTGGAACACTGAAAGGACATTACATGAAAGCGAAGAACACGATCGCAGCCACGCATGAGTTGTTGACTTGCAAACAACTGACCGGTGAGTCAGTTGAAAACTTTGTCGTGCGTCTTAAGCGACTTAGCCAAGAGTGTGAATGTCGGGCTGTATCTGCGGAGCGATATCGCTTAGAGTCAATGCGTAATGACTTAAAACACTTTCGTTCTCGGCGTGTGTAAATCTGCGAAGGAACGATTCTGTGCAGCTGATCTCGGCAGACGCAAATTTACGTTATTTCGCTTTCAAAAGTTCTCGGTAACGTACATGTACGTTTTCAAAAAAGTTGGTTGCTGGAAGCGGTCCAAAAATCTGAATGTAACTGATAGAGCCGGAAAGAAAGTAACTGACAGAGCCGCTTCGTCACTACTATCTCTGCTAGAACAGAAGAAGCAAGAGCGATGGGATGAAGCTGTTAATTCCATCGACTTCTCGCACTCTAGCCGCAAGGCGTGGAGCACCATCAAGAAAGTTACTGGCAGGTCTGGACGCTCCTCTTGCCTGTACACCGTCTCGGCAAACTCCACCGCCTCGCAACTCGTGAAGAACGGGGCACACAAGACCAGGGATCGCCAATCAACCAGGCTCATCAACAAGGAGCTGTCCGACCTATGGAAGCTTCCAACACCTGAGGGTCACTGTATCTCTGAACCCTTTAGGCCGGAGGAGCTTGCTGCTGCCCTTAGACGCCAGAAGCCAGGGAAGTCTCTGGGCTTGGATTCCATCTTCCCACAGTTTATACTCCACACCAGGTCAGCTCTCAAATCTTGGTTTTGCGACTTCCTCACTTCCCGCATGCGCCAACTCAAAATTCCAAAGATTTGGAGAAGAGCACTAATAGTTGCGATCCCTAAGTCAGAAAAGCGAATTGGGTCCCAAAGAGCTACTGTCTTATATCTCTGCTGTGTGCCCCTTTGAAATCCTCGAGAGACTCATCTACGCTCGTGTCGAATCAGTCATCAACCCACTGCTCCCACAGGAGCAGGCGGGCTTCCGAAACGGGAGGTCGACCGTAGACCAGGTCAACCTGCTGACACAGGACATCGAGGTTAGCTTTTCGGCTAAAATGAAGGCCGGAGCTGTGTTTGTCGATCTCATAGCAGCCTACGATACTGTATGGCATCGCAGCCTCATCTGCAAGTTGCTGCGATTGCTGCCTGACAGACACATGGTCCACACAATCATAGAGATGGTTGGCAATCGCAGCTTTACCATTAGCACCGGAAACGGCAAAAG
>JGI24158J21664_10013840_pt1 | contig 10623 bp, 8 predicted proteins | sample Ectturendosymbi3_FD_21664 | JGI IMG/M metagenome (IMG submission 21664)
CGTTGGCTGTGTGATTCACCACGAACGGGATGTGCGTGAAGAATAACACCATTGTATATGTAGCGCGAGCAAGCAATAGTAAGAGAGATTGCGGCGCATGATCTCTGTTGTTGCTTGCTGCCGCGGTGCGAAGCATTGCGCACATGCCGCTCGGGATTTCCGATCGCAACAGTGCAAGAGCGCGAATCGTCGTTCTTGCGAAAATAAGCAGGGCTGCGAATCGTGGCAATGGTCGGTCGGCTTTCGTAGTTTTGATTGGACAGTCGACGTGCCATATATTTTTTCATGTGGCGTTCCAGTGAACTTTGCAATTGCCAACACAGTGTCAGTCGTTTTGACGTGCAAGAAGCAGTAGCGCCTGTTTCATCAAAGAGTTGGCGCGACAGATTTGATCAGTGTTGTTGTTGTTGTTTTTCGATTATACGCAGTCGACAGGGTGTGTAGGAAACGTGTTCGCTTGTTTGTATGAAGCTGAAACGGCGGGAACTGCGCCGCAACTGTATTCAAATTTGCTGACGTTGACAAAGGTGATGTTTTTCGCGCGTGCTTAGAAAGGAAGTGGTTGCGCCACGATCTCTTTCTCAAGCAGTTATATCGCGGTTTTCGCTGTTTGACGAAAACATGAATATAACTGGTGAACTCAAAGCGCAGCCGAATGTATNGTTTGGGCATGCGTTGNTNTCGACAGCACATCATCTTGGGAGTGTTACACTACTGTGNGCAGCGCTGACTGTTAGAGAGGTTTAAAAAATGCTGCATTGATAAAGGGAAAGTCTGTCGTTTTGTGAGTGGGCTATTTTTATCTCCATACACGTCGGCTTTTTCAAACCACGCCAAAGCTACGTTAGTTTGTAACAGTTGCGGTGGGTTTAATTCAGCCCAAGTTTTTCGCCAACCTGTTTGCGTTTCTTTCCTGTTATATTAGACTTCATGTTTGTCTGTCTCATATAAGCAAGAATCAGACAACGGGCAGCCTTAAAAAATATTTTCAATGCTTCGTGCATTCAGTTATTCCTTTTCCTCGAAGTTTTTAGCGCAGAATTTGTCACGGACGTGGCGTTTTCCACAATGATCTAGCAGAGAGGCGGCACGCTTGCGCTTCTGCTCTAAACGTAACACAGTGTTTTGCTCAACAGGTCGACCAGCACCAAGCACGTGGAGGTTTCGTTTCAAAACTTGCCAGCGCCTGCAAGTGACGAGTAAGTCTTGTTTTTGCCCTGATGAAGGTAGGGCTGTACCGAAACGGTCGGTAGCAAGTTTTTGCAACGCTTAGCACTTTTGTTTACACCAATTGAGTTTTTTAAAACATTATTTTTTCACCAAATGGATTCGGATCTGCATGGGTGTCATGTTTTTTGAAGGTTTGTAGCTACTGTAAGCGATATAATCAGCAAGGTAAAGAGCCAGCAAAGTAGGTGCTAAGAACAGTAAGAGAATGACTGTTGCAGACCTAAGCGCTAGTCTTTGATACCGGCGCAGACAGTTTGGTGAAAGCAGACGAGTCATACAGAAAAAGAAAGTCGTCAAATGTTGCGATACACAACAGCACATCCCGCGCGACTCTTTGAAGCAAGAGTTGGTTTGCTTAGCGACTGTTTTCATTTCGCGTTACCAGCGAGGCGCGCTAAGTATGGCGATCACAGCTCGTGGCAACTTCGCGCTCTTGTTTATTTTTGAAAATCACTCTCCTGTGCTGCGTTGCGAAGATCGTTCGACGTCGCGCGCCCAAGAACGAACGACATGCACCGCCACAGTTTGAAGCTGGCCCTGCAAGGCGACAAAGAGAGCTTAGCTCATATCCGGCAGCAGCAGGCTGAGGAAGGGAGCGACGAGATTCAGTCTTTCAACGAGCGTTTGCGCTCGCAGTTGTACGCCCACCTGCTGGATATGGAGGCCGCTAAGAGCAAAAGTCTTTGAGGTTTTTTGAGGGTTTCCAGTCGTAGATTTTTTTCTGTTTTCTTGAAGTTGTTTGACGCAGGCCATGCTGGGCTTTCGAATAAGATTTTTTTTAATAGTGATGCGAAATTTCCTGGTGACAGTTCGCTTTGGCGTTTGTCAGTCCCGATCAGTGACAAACGAACAGTGAAGCGCCCAAGAGCAAACTTGCCGAAGCGTCTGAGTAAAAACTTGTCTTTTTAGTAGAAAGCCAGGCCTCCCCGTTTAAAATGGCCCAAGACATATAAATTGTTCGGGTAGGACTTCAATTGTATCTCTAAGCGTGTGCGTTCAGTTCTGCGCACGTGTGTTAGCAAAAATGCCATTCGTCGCTTTTTATTCGATCGCAATGAGACCGTTACGTCCTGAACACCTGGTCGTTATTTTGGTCAAGCCGGTGATGCAAAAGCGTAACATCCGGCATGCTGAAAACTGCCTTACAATGAAATGCTGAAAACTGCCTCACAATAAACGGCATGCTGAAAACTGCCTTCCTGTTAAACTTCTGGTTTTTTTCTTTCAGGACCGAACAGGGCCCGCTGGCCTCGGTCGACAGGCCGCCTCAGGCTGGCTACCTCTCGACGGGAGAGTCGCAGACGATAAGCCACAGCCAACCGGACTTGGGACCGCTGCGAAAGCGACCGCCCTTCCTGGCCAAGCACAACAAGAGCCTTTCGTCGGGCCAGTTGATGGCCATCGCGGCCAAGTACGCCACCGTTGCCGGGGACCGGGTGCACCATCTCAATCTCCCGCGCCCGCTGGCCGGGCGCGATCCGGCCCACAGGTCGTTGACCGACGTGGGATACGCCGGCGAGTCGCTCATCTTAAGGGGCGACCCCCCATCGGAGATGGACGAGTATCGGACGTCTGGCGCGCGCGATTTCGACGTCGCGGGCGACGCGGATGTGTCGTCGGCGCCGGGAAGTAACAATGTGGGGGAGAACACCACCTTGTTGTAGGAGAACGCGTTCGGTTGCGAACATGTGTGTGTCGAAATTAAATGAACATCCTGTTGTAGCAGTTTTTTTCTAATTGAAAGTTTCGCGTGGTTCGAAACTCGCTTTGTTTTTCGGTCGATATTAACGTAACCGGAAACAACAACTGTTTTTCTGGCGTGACGCAAGCGACGGTTAGAGATATGTCTTTTAAGCCCCCTCCCCTTTCCAGTCTGCCGTTCGGGTGCGAAGCTGCTGCGTCACTTCAAAGGTTTCGCATTCGCACGTCGTCTGTGACGGCAGCGACTGCTTCTTGTCAAACTTGCCGGCAGCAACAACCCACTGTGCTCCGCACCCGACTTGATTACCTGTTTTCAAACGCGGCAAGGTGAACAACGACTGACTCAACTGAGCTGTTTGCGCCTGGAGCTTTACTTTCCGCCAATGGGCCGTGTGTGATGGCGGCGACAACCAAGCTCATGTTGCAAGCTTGATTCTTTGCTTCAGTTCTTCCCGAGACGCGAGCGACCGTTTTTATGACGCAAGCGGAAGCCCTTCACTCACGAGTGAGTTTTTGTGATTTTCGCTTGAATTTGTCGCATTTCTCGTGCTTTGCTGTGGTACTGCAGTCGACGCACGCTTTTATCGTTTCATATACAAAATATTGTTCGTTTTTCGAGTGTGCGGTGAGCGTTGCAAAGGGCGAAATCATTCGCAACCGATTTCTCTCTGCGCGCTATTGTATCAATTTGCAGTCAAGTCATCAATGCGCCACGTCGCACGAATCGATGCGCCACGTCGCATGAATAGATGTGCCACGTCACACTAACGAACGTTTTCTTCACGCCTTTGACCTTTTCTTTCCCACTCCAAAGATTTTCTTTGTAAACCATCCCGCGCTTGACCAGCACGCACCGGAGCGTCTTCTCGTTCCTTGTCACAACAGGGCTCATGTTTGCCCCAGTTCAAGTCATTGCTCACTTATGATCGTCGCCCGCTCCGCTCGACACTGATGCAAGAAGCAAGCACAGACTTTCGGTGTTTTTTCGATATCTTCCTTACTTGCTTGTTTGTTTTCCTTCGTTTTTTTTCACTTCGAAACGATTCCCGCTTCTGTCCTGATCTTCATCTTTCTTTGTTTATGAAATACAATCGTCAAACTCCGCAAAGCTTGACCTCCCTGCGTCGGAACGACACCTCGGTGCGACAGGCAGGCCGCAACATGTTGGATACTGATGTGTGTGTCTCGATGCTCGGCTTTAAAAAAAATTTTGAGAACTTTTCCGGCCTTTGCTGATGGCCAGGACAGATCTGAATTTTGCACTGGTGGGGAACAAGGCAAACGTTCTCCACCGTTTGTAAATTTTGGACCTCGTGTCGTATTTATCCTGAAATTTTTGGGAAGTTTCGGAAAACGCAGGCTCGTTCGAGGGAGCTTCGTCATTCGAATTTCACAGGTAATAGCTGAGCGGGCTTATCTCGATCAACAAGAATTGTATGAAGTGCGAATTCTCTCCCTGCCTAGCGATCAGAAACTACTTGCTTTTTGTAAGTTGAATTTTTTCTAGAATTGAAGCTGTGTTTTCTCAATTTAGAGTATTTTAGTTGCACTGTTAACATAACCGACTGAAAATGTGGGAAAATAAAAATGGTTGCGTGTTTTTTTCAAAAAATGCAGTTTTTCCGGACATTGATAAATTCGTAACTTCGGAGAAACGTAGTTCTCTCAACGTTGAGATTATTTCTAAACCAACGTTATGCTCGGACCATTTTATGGAACCATGCGCATCTCAGAATCCCGACCATAAACCTTCTATTCGCCAACCATTCATCGTGGCCCTGTCGCTGTCCAATTTAGGTTCGTCGCGGTGAAGTTTGTGATCTGGGCAGTACTAGGCGATAATGGTTTATTTAGGTCAAACGTTTTGAAAGAGTTGGACAACGGTTATTTGCTTCGTGTTGCGCCATCTTGCGAGCGGCTGCATCGAAGATCAGAACCGTCGCCAAAAAGGAGTGATTTNCGTTTGTGCAGGGAGGCTTGACATTCTGTNAATTTGATAAAAACTCCACGTATTTGTAGTGTTTCATATTTTAATTTTGGAGGCTAANCCCACAAAAGNCTCCCAAGGACCGCGTNGACCGTGACAACGAATAAACTCAGTTGAAGACAATTACTTGGTTGGTCGAAAGGGTGTGGCCGAAAAATGGTATACCGCATTTGAATTTTTTTGCTTGTTGAAACAATATTACTTCGATTACTTTATTTTTAAACTAGTGTTTTTGTCTAGGTGCGTGGTTGGTTGTGCTGNATTGCAATTAATGCGTTTATGTGGTACTTGGTAATTGTCATTTTTTCGATTGCGACCGGTCCAAAACTGGCCAGCATCGGCCAAACCTCGCAACTACCTGCACGTCGCTCACAATCCACTGTGGCTTTGGAGTTGTGGATCATCACCTGCAAGCAGGGCTCCTGAAAGCAACAATCTGGAGGATGCCTCGGCAATAAAAAGATCCCCAATGGAATGCGTCATGTAAACACAGTAAATGAGCACTCCAATTCATCTGAAGTAGTTCTGCATTGAGGCATATGTAAGTTTGTCCATAGGAATCCCACGGGGAATGGGACAGTGTATTTGAAATATGCTCCATGTCCGTCGCAAGTAATATAACGTCGTATAACAGGAATTTTCTGAAGTTGACTACGATTTAAGCTCACAATATAGCAAGTATTAGACGTGGAGGCTCAATGCCATGGCGTAGCCATGCGAGGCCCAGAAAATAGGGTTGTCGGACCCTTTTTAGGAGACATTTAAAAAAATATTCCCCCTAATTGGTATGTTTGGATAATAGGCATGCACATGAGGTAGTGCAATTTCTATTACAAATTTCGTGGGAATCGCATGGAATGGTCACAAATTTGATGAGGCAGAAAAGTGTCCCATTGGCGAACCTAGGAATATACACTGCCGCTAACGAAACGGAGGGTTAGTGACTCAGCAATTCCTTAGTTGAAGTTTCATTTTACGAATGGGGCCGCAGCTAAATTAACAGCTTGTTTGATCAAATATTGTGACTGATGGAACTTAGAATCGTGGTTCTCTAAGGAAATCGAGGAGGTTGGTTCTCTNAGGAAATCGAAACGGAACGATGTAGTAATCAAAAGTAAAGCAATTCATTGAATGGGCTGGGACGGGAGCTTACCCTCTGACCCTAGTTGTTACCGCGGTTCAAGTCTCGCTTGCCTGAACCGCGAAACAGCAGACCTCGTTCTCTGATGATGCAACAACCTGAAAAACAATCTGCTGTTGTTGCTCTGNTAATGATCGTTCNGCACGACCGCGCGTTGCAAACTCAACGCAAACAATCTTTGATAATGATGGGTTTGCAACAATGAAAATAAACGAATGAATACAGTAATTAGTCTCCACAAATCTGACGAAGTTAATCAATCAGCAATTTTTTAACATTAGGAGATCAATTTCGCGTACTTCTATTTTGAATAAGATTTCAGGACTGAGGATCAGGGTTGCAGAATCGGAGCAGGAGTCGGATTCCCAACAACACTGGGAGTCGGAGTCGAATTTTTTTGTCCGACTCCGAATGTTCAGTTGGATCATTTTTTACATCACAGTCTTAAATTGGGAATTCCTGTTGAATTGGTACAATTTCTTTTGAAGCTTTTGTTGAAACATAGATTTCTTGCTGCGCACCACAATTTCCGTTGATTTTAACAGCCAAATTTCATTCCCTTTGTGTTAAGGAATCGGAGTCAGAAATTTTGGAAAGGCCGGAGTCGTATATTTTACCTCCGACTACGCAACCCTGCTGAGGATGCGTANTGTTNCGTGAAATCTGTTTCCTNTTGAAAAAAATCGCTGATTGATTCAACTTCCTCGCTTTTGTGGAGAAAAGTAAGTTGAATACAGATATGTACAAGTTTGAATCATCTCAAAGTGAAAAAAGCAGAACAAAGTACGCTGGTTTGTCGCAGGCGTACAGCAAACCTAGAGCTTTTTATTGATGAATACGAAGAGGTCAGCGCCCAGGACGCTGGACGTTTGCAAGTGCTCTGGAAACAACGGCGGCGTTTTGCTGTCGTAGACCAATAATAAGTGTAATGTGAAGTGGCAGACAATGACAGCAGTGAAAAGCGTCGCAGTGTTAGATGCACATTTTCTTAAGGACATCACTTGGTTGTCGCTTCGCTGCTCATGATGAGTCTTGTTCTTCAGCTTCGTAACATTTCACACCCTTTCAGGAACACTCAATCTAACGATTATTTTAAATACTTCAGTTAAAAAAAACGTCTCACAAATTTGATGCGCTAGACTTGAAGAAGAAATGAAATACATTTGTGACTGGTATCAGCCGTTTTTTAATCTTTCATCACCTCGCGTCTCCCTATTGACTTGGTCAGAAATAATACCTGCTCAGACTATGGATTCACTGCAAAACGGTTGATATTGTTTTCATTAACATGTAAATATTCTTGTGTGTAAAATATTAATTTTTATCTTTTCAAAGTACCCACTGCTTTAGGAAAAAATTCTGAGACCTTTTTTAGTAGACCTAGGGCTCCATACCCATAAACTCAACTCATTTATCCATTTTGTATCCAACGCTTAATGTTGTTTATTTTGTAACAGACATTTGCAAGCGTTCTTCGACTTCAGGACAAACAACAGTGCCAAGTTCACCAACATCTTCTGGACATGATCTGGTTTGATCGCAATAGACCGCAGGAACAGGCAATTTTTTCCTCTTGGTACAACCAAGGAGGTTAATCGATGCCCGGGTCTATCGACTGAAAGGTGAACACTTCAGCAAGTGAGATGCTTGGGACTCGTGGGGCAAGTAAATTGGTAAAATCTTAGCACGAGAAAATCAACAAGCAGTGAATATTTGAAAAAAATCTGCAGCTATGTATAACGGGACGTTTGTAATTTTTGGTGAAGCAAGCATTAACGAGAAAGATGTTCGATTGCAAATAGTGATATATTGCACTGCTAAAACGGAATCACGTTTAAAGTACGGACAGCACGTGTAAGGCAGTTCAAAACCTACGAAAATCGCTTGTAGGCACTGAAATCTGGATTGAGCAAGATTGGCTTCTGTCCAAATGTTTTTAACAACCCTCATCTTCCTTCTCTAAAAGCATNTTTTGGACTTGACCGATATGGTTGCAGTTCCTGTTGCTGGTAGTTTGCAGGGCACTGACGTCAGGGATCCGCTCATGACGAAATCCATGGTGACATTCTGGTAAACCAATNTTTCATAGCTGCGAACGATGTCCAAAAACGACAAAAAACGTTGTGTCGTAAGCAACGAAACTCACAAGCAGTCAGCNATGCCGGAGAGCTGGAACATGACGGAGGCACTNCCCCCCTGCCCTTTCAAAAANCAGCAACGCGCTTTCATGGAGGTGCCGCTTCATAACAGTATCATAGGTAATTTCATGGTTCGTCAAGATCGACTTGAAAAAACAAATTTGCAGCTTTTCGCGCACCTAGAAAATTCAGAATGGTTTTCTATAATTTCTGTTACTTTTTTGAGGTCAGAACAGCAACAAGCATAATTGGTAACGATCTTTTGTTTTTCATAAGTTTCCATTGCCCTAAAACTTTTTACTGCCCCCCTTGCGCTACTGCTGTTCCGGCGTCGCTGCAAGCAGTACTAATATAATGCAAAATACATCTTTGCATGTGCCTTCATCGCGGTATATAAGAATCGTTAGTTAAAGCTTTACGAAATCAACGCTTAGACGTGAAACACTAAAAACAAGTGAGCGCTTTCANCCAGAACAATAAACCCGGTGGCTTTTCAGACAATGCCAACGACAGTGATGGACGCTTGGTGCAAGTTTGACAGATATCTCTTTGGACAATTTTCGAAACGCAGGATCAGCTGTTTGGTTTCAAGCGTAATGCTAGACAAACGAGATAAATTGTTGGTCTTTTTCATTGCCGTACATGCTGCTTCTTTATTTTACCTCGTCTGCTCCGCCAACAATGTTCACCAGCAGGTTATCCCCCTTAAATTCAACGCTGCGAATGCGACGCGATGAGACTGGAGCCCACTTGCTTCTTTCGCCAAGAATCACCACGGAAGTGTTTGAGCTGCATGAAAAAGAGAAAAGGGTGAATCTGACATCTAGGCGTTCAAAATCAACTTGATTGTGTCCCTCAAGGGCGGGAAACCTATTGTCTATCGTGGGTCGCGTGAATTACGGAATATCGCTGGTGGACCGCAAAAGATAGTGTATGTTATCTCAAAATTCTACCTTCATCTTCCTAAGAAAATAAGAAAACTTCGAGAAGAGACGATAGACCTCTCTTGACTTATTGTCCAAGTATCTGCTTGTCATGGAGTTACGCTTTGACGCGATGTTGTGCTCTCACTTGCATAACGAAAATTAAAATGCGGCTCATATATTCAGTGTTCAAGCGGGCCGCATTTGGCCCACGTGATGCAGGTTCCCCATCCCTGATTTTCCTTACCTTTCGAAAGAAAAACCTGCTTTGGAGTTTCTGAGTACAAAGAAAAGGTAAGAGCTGCAGCACGCACGCTATCTGCAATCCTTGTTCTTGCAGTATTGGTATATGCGTGACATTCCTACCATGACCGCCCAGTAATACAACTAAGGATTTGAAATCGTTGGCCGTAGGATCTAAAATTGCTGTAACATAATAGTGCTTTGAGTGAATAGTACGGGGGTTACAAACGATAGCACCAAAGCAGTTTCATGATCTTATACACAATTGCCGCTCCAGTCGACTTGTTTCACAAGCGGTGTAGTTAAAGTAGAAGATTTTGCGGATCTTCTTCACTTGCTCTCCTGTGGAGTTAGTAGCTATTTTTCACGTGTTTTTACATTGATGAATTATGAAACTTCAGCTGTGGCATCGAGATGGTAATACGACCTTCCAAACAAACAATATTTTTGCAAGTGCTTTAAATGAATTAGAAGGCTTTCTTGAATTAAATGTTTGCCATTGGAAAAAGCATTCATGTTGCCTTTTTAAACTCTAATATGCTTTGAAGTGTATGGTTGAAATTAAATTTCAAACTCTGTTATATTCAACGATTCGTTGAACCTAAGATGCAACTTGGACAATTTCCTATCCTGGTATAAGGTAAACCAATGTTCTTTGACGGGTCAGATTCAGATAACCACATAGGCGTACGAGGCGGGGGGTCGGGGGCGGGGCGGCCGCACCCCCGGGCTTGAAAAATGTCAGGGCAAACTCTGTTTTCAGGGCAACCGCAAGTTGCTCAAAAATCCTGAATAATAAAATATATTTCAGTACAGTGAAAAATTCTAGGGCAACTCTGTTTTTCAGGGCAAGCGCAAGTTGCTAAAAATTCTGAATGTAAAAAGTATATTCCATACAGCGAAACATTTCGGGGCAACTCTGTTTTTCAGGGCAAGCGCAAGTTGCTCAAAAATCNTGAATGATGAAAAATATTTCAATGCAGTGAAAAACTCCAGGGCAAACCTATTTTTCAAGGCAAGCGCTAGTTTCTCAAAACTCCTGAATAATAAAAAATATATAATCAGTGCTGTGAATTCAGGGCACCCTCTGTTTTTCAGGGCAAACGCATGCAAGTTGCTCAAAATCCTGAATGTAAAAAGTATATTCAATACAGTGAAAAATTGCAGGGCAACTCTGTTTTTCAGGGCAAGCACAAAGCTGCTCAAAAATTCTAAATGGTAAAAAGTATATTCAGTACAGTGAAAAATTTCAGGACAACT
>JGI24158J21664_10013843_pt1 | contig 10622 bp, 10 predicted proteins | sample Ectturendosymbi3_FD_21664 | JGI IMG/M metagenome (IMG submission 21664)
CCATTGATATGTATTGTTGGGAAGCAGCAAAAAGATCACAAGCCGCGATCACTGAATTACTGCTTTTTCACAAATGAATGGGTGGTATTCTTTGCGATGCCCTTCCTTGCTCACAAAGGCTAGGCCCTAACAAGCCGTTTGAAGACTGCCAGGTGCGAATGTTTGTGAAGCAGGGCTAATTGCCAAGTGCGAATATTTTTGAAGCAGCCAAACAGGCCGCTCTAGCAGTTACTTGCTGTTGAAAATAAAACAATTTTGCAGCAGCTAAAACTGTCAACTCTCTACATGAGGTCTGCAGCCTAGATGACCCTTGGTCCTTTTCAGTCTCCCACTCCCTCATGCATTTTATAAATCGATGTACTTGGAAGTCATCGCAGTACTACATTATAATAAGCATGATGATGTCATTCATGCGTAGGTCTCAAAAGCTTAGTGTTCCATCAAAGTTAATGTATTTGCGCCATGAAGCGTATACTCTCTACTACCACCATGCATGTATCTTCGTCTTCCTTCATGTATTTGCGTATTCCATGTTACCGCAATGCATGCTTAAATTCAAGCGCCTTGCGTGTGGGAGTGAAGACGTTACTCAATGATGTTCCACCTCACACTAATTTTTTATCCACATCACACTGGCATGTGTTCACAAATGCTTTACACTAACGGGTCATTTGAAATCTGCCAAGAGCGAATGTTTGTGAAGCAGCGTCGAACACACGGCTGAAGCATTTACTTGCTGTCGAAAAAAAAATTTATGCTCAAGCAAAAATCATCAAATCTCTACATGATAGGTTTTAACTCAGTAAGACAATTTCTGAGTGATTGTTTATTTACATTACATTAGAAACCGCTCCCAATGAAATGCAATGTGACGAGACAATCAGCCACATGGTTACAGCAGGCCGATCTTATTTCTGCACTTGGCAAAATGTGTGCGTGGCTGCAGGCAAAATAAACTATGGTTACTTTGAAATGTTCTCCTGACCACACCATACATCAAACAAATTATAAATATATGTTTCTGGTTGCTAGAGACTTCTACGAAATGTTAGTACTTTGTAGAGGAAAACATGCGACCTGGAGCTCAACAGTTGGCATTCGAAGTAAAGTTCGAGTATATCGTGCACTGATCCACAAATACATCGTGGGCCGGCGGTCTACGACAACTTCCAGACAACCGGCATTTGAAGTGTTAATCACAAATGAGCATATGATAATACAGATCAAAACTTTTGTACAACAGATGAAACAGTATACTTTCCAAAATTTGCTGCATTAATAAGGTAAGACATCAGTTAGCAATCTTACTCAAACTGCTTCTGACCATAGTACTAACAGCAGGCTATTCACTGATACTTAATTTGATACACATTTTGTAAAAAAATAAAAACAGATTAAAGAAAACAGAAATAAATATATGTATTGCTCTACACATTATTTAAACATACCATAAAAATCCAGAAATGATTTGTGTGTAAGTAATGAATCTAACCAGTTCCACATTCATGAAAAAAGATGACTTACATAAAAATGGTAGGAGTCAGGTACACGGGCAATAATATAATGAACACAGAAAGGCAAATTCACATGCAATCACTCGACATGTCACATTTTTATAAATCTTGAGAATATATTTTAGGAATGACTGCACTTCACTTTTCCCAATAGGTGATAACACCATCACATCCTTCACCCAAATTCACAAACTAAACTTCTCATGTTTCCAACACATTCGTTGCTGACGTATGTTAAAACGTACTTAGTTTTTTTGTGAAGTATGCAGAAGCACATCATGAAACATAGATCGAAGCATTTGATAAAGTGGGCCACTCTCAGCTACTTATGGTACTAAAGCAAATTGGTATCTATGACAAAAACTTTTGCCTTATTATACAAAGTCGAAATTAGGAGTCATCAAACTCATGGAAGCACTTGCTGAGTGGACTGACATCAAACGAGGTGTGAGATCAGGCTGTTTCATGAGTCCTGACCTTTCCAACCAATACAGTGACTTCATTATGGAGGGAATCCAAGTAAATGGCAGACACAAAATACCATCCATTATGCTGACAACACTGTGCTATTAGCACCTTCAGAAGCTGGTCTACAAGTACTCCTGAATGTTGTTCAATCATCAAAAGCAAACATTTTGGTCCCACATTGAATATGATGAAGACATAAGTTGTGGTAATGCCATTGAAGCAATTAACATATGAACCATCAATTTCCAAATCAGCCAACAATATTGAGCTTGAGGTTCAAAACTTTAATTATTCTGGTGGCTGGCTCAATTCAGATGGTAGGTGTGGAAAAGAAATAAGATGTTTTATTTGAATCTGCTGAGATTCTATTTGAATAAGATTGTAGGACTGATGACATAGGGTTATATGAAATCAGGGGCACATCCAAGGGGTCTGTTTGGCTGTCACGACAAGCCCCTTTGTACTGCAGGTAGTCAGCATTAGAGTCGATAAAATACCAAACGCTGTCACTGCAGGTCTATAATGCGGGTGGTTTGGATCAGGCAACAGCATTTCCTTTCTGACGTTGCATAGCAGGACAACAACGTCTCTGACTTGTCTAGTCTAAGTAGTGCCTGCGCAATGGCATCATACAATTCATGCAGTGTTGCCATTTTTGCTGATTTGCTACTAGATCTAGCAGGTTTTCTCACAGTTAGCTGCAAAATTTTCAATCTAGCAATTAGCTGCTTTTCTAGCTGGATTTTAAAAACCTTTTGGCAGTTTTAGTAGGTAATAGATTCCTGACCAAACATTTGTTCCAACAACTACTGGAGGAAAAAACTTTTACACCTTTTTCATCACAAAATTCTTTATCTTCTTTTTAACGCTTTAGATTGGTTAACACCAGGACCAGGCATAACCAGCTGTCTTTGGTCATTTGGAATTTTTATTATGACGTAACAAAGCTACTTCAAGCGTAATTGCATCATAATAACAACTAGATGGCTTGGTAAAGCCTAAATAATTTGCTTTTGTGCTTCGTGAGTGTGATAGATATTATGTTTTCATTGGTAGAATTTTTATCCCACAGCACATATGATATTTGCAGGTGGTTCAGTTGTGCCAGGAAGAAGTTACGTCTGGTAAAAAAGTCCTTGGTAAACTGAAGCAATATTGTCAAAAGTTTCAACATAGATATGGTTGCAAGATTCAGAATTTGGAAGTTGGCTCAGCGCCTATCCTGCTGATTCAAGAAAAGCCTATTGTGTAGTTTGCAATAATGCAATACAATCATAGCAAAACATTGTGAATTTGAATTTAAAAGGCATGCTGGAAGCAAAACGCACTCAGACTAAAGAACTTCTGCATGCTCCCAAATGCAAATAACATACAGTTTTGAGTTACAATGACCAGTTTTAGAAAGTTATAACACTAAAGCTATGTTCAGGCTATTTATCACTGAGCATTGTTCTGTAAACTCATGCGAACATTTGCAAGTAATTGTCAAAAACTCTCAGTCATGCAAAGGAGGTAAGCTGCAGTCATGTTGCTCAAAATATCGACAGAAAGAAGTGGTGGCCAAGACCAATATTTTGTACCCTTGTCCATTGATAATCAGTGCAAAACTGAAAATTGATGCATATATACCTGTACAAGTTTATTTTAAACGCCTAAAAATAATGGATTCTTCAGAATAATTTCAAGCTACTTTTTAGCAGGTTTTAGCTGAAAATTTGCCACAAGATTTTTAGCAGAACCTAGCAGTTTTTTATGACATTATTTAGCAGAATTAGGTGACACCATCTGGCAACACTGAATCCACGTTTTTAAACACTGAATTCATATTGCGTCAAATGCACGTGCTTTCGAATTTCTTCCTCAGGCAGTACCATCTCCAATGCAAGCAAAGCTGTCAAAGCTCATACACTGCCACATACACAGAGCTGTTGTGTAATATTTCACTCGTGGCAAGAGGACACAGTCTCCAATCGCGATTATTTTGTTTTGCAGTTTTGGCTTAAATTTTATCTGCTGTTTACACGTACTAGGTTATCACAAATAAGTTTAGGCCTTCCTCAGTGTCATGCCAAGTAATGCAGGATCATTTCAACTGAAGCTAGATTTGTACGAGGAATTTCTCATAATGAAAAGCGCGACAACTAGCCTCAGAAATTGTGGTTGCATTAATTATCTGAACAAAATATCAGTCAAACGTTGTATTTCAAAAATAGCCTTTTTACAATTGACCAGTTGACAATGTTGTTTGTTGTGCAAAAAGTCCTATATTGATTTCGAGTAAGTCACTTTTACATTTACGATGTAAAATCATCAGAGCAATTGCAAAATAATCATTCTTCTCTGTAGTGATTTCCCAAGTATATTTATAACACCGCCATCTTCATAGACAGCGCTCCTCAGACGCAGTTGTGTAGCAAGTGTATGTACGTATGGATAAACAGCTCTCATTGCTGTTTGGCTGATATTTGCTGAATGTTCGACAAGCCAAGTATCCTTTCAGCACCGTGTTCATAGGAACAAACAACAATTATGATGTAATAAATGTGCTGTGACTGAAAGCAAAGATTACTTGGAAATCTTTCCTGGTGTGTTTTGACAAGGCGATCAATACCACTATCTATTCTAAGTAGTTAGATGCGCTAGGCTACTAGCCAAGTTTGATTGAATTCTAGGTTGAGCTCAATCAATAAGGTTTGCTTTGGCTGATGCCGATGTTTTTATTATTCACTGCCGATAACCGATGCCGATGCNAATAATTTGCAACACTCATACCACAGTAGAAAAGCATTGCTTCACTGTGATGAAGAAGTGCATATCAAGGCATTCTGCGCAAACCTTTACTTGGTCACTAAGATCGTCAATCACCACAGCACATAGGCTACCCTGATTTGTTCGCCGGCAGCCAGCCACCCACTTACCACGCAAAAACCTGCAAGTGAATGTTACATCATGAAGCGGATTGAGACGATTGCGGAGTGGTCTGAATATTGCGCACTACTTGATGCAGTCAATGGGCTGCACGTCATGAGGAACAGTACAGAGAATTTGCATTAATTAATCAGAGACAAAGTAGCAACTTGGGTTTCTGAACACATGTAGAAAACTAGCATAGCAGCTTGTATGAGTAAATATCACCAACATACTGTATATTGGCGGAATTTTGCCGATATGATACTCTGGTAACATCACAAAATCCATCGGTCGAATTCTAGTCTTAAGAGAAAGTGTTGTTTTTTGCTGAAAAATGATATGAAAAGCTGCTCTTCTGCAACAGACCCTCTTATTCCAGGCTAGATGTACCGTTGTGTGAAACTTATTTCCTATTAAAAATTTGCTGATTGATTCAAACACTTCACCTGTGTGGAGACTAGTTAAATCTGTGGAAATAAAGTTTCAACAGCATGAAAAACATTTTCAGAGACCACAACCTTCCCACATAATTAAAAACAAAACTTTCGAAATTTTTTGTGTGGTCAGTTCTTTTGTACAGCTGTGAGACTGTGGTTCTACCATAGAATTCTTTATATTTCATAGACAGCACTTTAAACTATGACAGTCCTTCATAGAACGGGTCAAGGGGATAAACTGATTTCTTTAATATGACAAAAATAGCTCAAATTTTTGGGCCATGTTATATGCAACAGAGAGCTTGAAGATCTTGCTCCAAGTGGTAGAACCCCAGGAAAAACATACAAGCGGTGCACAGTGTTTGAAGAACTTTAAATGTATGTACAAAAGTCTTGGAAATTATGGGAGGCTGCCCAGAACACAACAAAAAGACCATAAAACATCAAGGGCTGCATCAGCCATGATACAGAAAGATAAAGAAGCTGATATTCTAGTCAGTTCTTCAAGGCTTGGAGCAGTTTTTTTTCAACACTTTGAGAGCTGGCATACGATATATTCGTGCTTTGAAATCGGCCAAAAACCAGCAGTTGTCAATTGTCTTACCAACGCCCAAGCTCCTTCGCCAATTGCGCTAGAGAGCTGTTCAAGGGCTCAAACAGATCGGCCAGTCGTCTAGTCTGCACTCGAAAACAAATATTTGGTTGGGGGTGCAGATTTTTTACGAGTGACGTCATAAGTGAAGTAGTTTTGGGGCCAGTTGGCTCATGTTACCTGGCCTAGGGCCTAACTGCTAGGCTAAAGTATTTCGCTGAAGTTTTCATTGAAAACTAGGCTTGAGTCCGAGTCTTTTGGGCCTTTGACTGACTTTCCAGCGTTTCTGGTTCAAAAGTTATGATGTAAGATAAGCAAATAAATAATCTAATTACCTAATTTGTCAAATATTTTTATTACTTTAGATCAGGGCTACTCTGTTTTCCAAAAGGGTCCAGTTACAAATGTCAAAATTTTTCGAGGTCCGGTCACTCCCATACAATCATGCAAATGTGACACGTCTTGGATTTTTCTAACAAAAAACGTAATATGAGAATTTAATACAATTATACTGCATATAGATATACAAAATCTGGTAAATGGATACAGATAGTCTATTAACAAATACTGTCAGCATTATTAATTGTTTTGCTGGTGGGAGCAATGGCATTTTGTGCTTCTTGGCAGTTACCTAAAATTTTGTTCCAAGGTAGTGACAGTGAACATAATGTAATGGTCAAGGTTTTATTCGTGATACAGATGCGATACTTGTTCTTTATGAGCTTCTTTTTTGACAGTGCGGACTGTCAGCAGTCAGTGGCGTAACTAGATGTTTAGGCCAGGAGGGAAAACGTAGCTGAAAAAGGTCCACTACCCACTGTAGGAGGGTTGCTAGCAACACTCAAGAAAAATCCTGAGAAATGATGGTGAATCTCAATGTGGATGGCTATACCAAAACCCTAAATCACCAACAAATACTCTGAAAAATGCAAAAAAAATACTGAAAACCAAAAGAATACTAAAACTGAAGTATAAGCCAAGTGAGGGCCCGAGTTTTACTTTTACTGTAGGAGGCAGGAGGGGACAATTCGCCCCTCCAGCAGCGGCAGGTAGAACCAAACACAGTAAGAATTTCCACTGATTATTTGCGAGGTGTGGAAAAAATTTTGGAGATACCTTCCTTTGACATGAAGTTCTTAGGTGTGCCATCAAAAAATATTTGTTTCACTGCTACATTCTGTTGGAATTCAATTAATTGCAGTTGAGTTTTGGCTGCGTCCACACCAGTGGTGTCAAGCTGCCAGAGCTCCGCTCCGCCACTTTCATCAATGAATGCAGTGAATGATGGGTTGTTGCCTACAAATATAAGCGAAGATGCCCAGCAGAGCTCCGGTACCTATAAAAATTTCCACTTCAACTTTGCTGCACACATGTGCATGTCTTTTTGCTTTAGTTGAGAATTCGGTAATGTCTGCCACTAAAAAGGGGTTTAAGGAAAGAACAGCAACTGCTTTCGAAAAGAAAGTCCCCCAACTGTTCGACATTGTTAGAAATCAACTTTTCAATAAGTTGAATATATCTGGAAAGGGCAAGTAGTAGTGATCAAATCAAGAGTGGTAGGCTATGTTTTTCTCCTTGAAGTTTTGCATTCAAGTCGTTGAGGTGTTGCACCATGTCAGCCAAAAATTCAACAGTTTCCCTTTCTTTATCATTTCCTAAAAAAGCTGAAATTGCCATAGCTTTTCTTCACATTATGTAAACTTCCCGCAAAAAAAAATAAAAATTATTTCCTAAAGGACCAAAATCTCTGCAAAACTCTTCCCTTACCCAAGCATCTTTCATAACTGTGCACAAACAAATTTGTATAATTGCAGTGTTTTCGGAAAGAAAAGGTTTCATTGCTATATTCTAGCCTTGAATCCACTATTTTCACCAGGATAGACATTGTAGTGATGAGCTATTGTTGAACAATTATGACGAAACAATTACTTTGAACCAAAAAATAGCAGCTTGCCCAACTCAGGCGGGCACTGCAATTTAGCTGAACAACAGCTTGATCGACAATCACACAGTTGGCGAGGAGTAAATGCTTTAGAAGTATGGCCAAAAGCGCAAAATGTTGGGATAAAAACTTCTGGGTATAGAATACACCTTTGAGAGGCTGACGAGGTCCGGCCATCGCCATCCAAAGGTCCAGATTCGGACTGCGGTCCGTTCATTTGAGTAGCCCTACTTTAGATCATAACTTTTGAACCCAAAACCCCAGGCCAGCAGGTCATCCAAAGTATCAAAAGACTCTGATTGTAGCCTAGTTTCCAACAAAAATTTCAGCAAAATACTAGCATCTAACACTTTCGGCCCAGGGCCAGGTGAAGTGGGCCAAGGTGGTCTAAGTCCTCCACTTATGACGTCACTCACAAAAAACACGCATCCCCAACCACAATTTTTTTTCTTTTCTTTTAATTTCTTTTTTAATCAAAAAAATATTTTTTTTAATTAAATACATTTGGTTTAAAATTAAATACATCATTTTGGTTTCATGATCAAAAGTAATAAAAATATTTGTCTAATTAGCTTATCAGATAATTAATTGATTTGTTTATTTTAGATCATAACTTTTCAACCAGAAACGCTAAAACGTCAACCAAAGGCTCAAAAGACTCGAACTCGAGCCTGGTTTCCAATGAAAACTTCAGCGAAATACTTTGGCCTAGCGGTTGGGCCCTAAAAAAACCCACAACCCCCAACCAAAAAATTTTTTTCAAGTGCAATCTACTAGACTGGCCAATCCGTTTGAGCCCTTGAACAGCTCTCTAGCGCAATCGGCGGAGGAGCTAGGGCGTTGGTAAGGCAGCCGAAAACTGATGTTTTTTAGGCCGAAATGGAAATACAGTAGAATTTGCCTAATTCGTCACCACAAGGGGATTAGAAAAAAGTGACGAATTAAGCAAAGTGACGAATTACGCAAACATGAAAAGTCTATCATAGTAACTCGTATACATACACAGTGCTCTTATTTGCAGTAAAATACAAGTTTATGACGTCATGGTTGAACACAACAATTAATTCCTCTGCTCTATCTGGACTCCTCCAGTCAATCAACCATCTTTTTAATCTTTAATAAACGTTTCTGCGTTCTCTCAATGGGGAGTCAGGTCACGCTTCGCACGTCGTGTATAAATTCGATGAACAAATTACAAGGTGCAACAATTCTCAGATAAAGATCCTTAATTTGTTTGAATTCCCATACGTACTAGCTGCTTAAACATCTAAAGCGAAACTGCAAATGACGAATTAGACGAACAAAACGCTTCTCAGGGAAAGAAACAGGTGACAAATTAGACGAACAGAAATGTACACAAAAGATAAGGATTCTGCCGGGACCGACAAAAAAGTGACGAATTGAGCAAATTGATGAATTAAATGATGACAAATTAGATGAGTTCTACTGTACGAATATATTGTACGCCGGCTGTCAAAGTGTTAAATTTAAAAAACAAATTTTAATTAAATACATTTGGTTCAAAATTAAATACATCGTTTTGGTTTTATGATCTAAAGCAGGGGTTCCCAAACTTTCCCCGTACGTGTACCCCTTTAGCATTTCGATCGATGAGCGTGTACCCTTAAACATGGGCGCCGGAGGGATTTTTTCCAAGAAGGGGCTAATAGTGGATTTTCTAAGGGTGGGCCAAAAATATTTTTACAGGGGCGGAAAAAAAAATTCAAAAGTGGAAAAATTACATTTTCACTCGAAACTAGGAAAACAACCTTTTTTGCAATAAATGATGGAAAAATGTCAAATTTCAAAATCTTGGTGCGGCCTTGGCCTTCACTTTCAAAGCCCATGCCCCTGAAACTTCTTATGATAAAAAGGCTGAGGAAGATAAAAATATATTTACCAATAAGCACGCAATGATTTTTGAAAATGATATTCAATTACTTTTATTTTAATCTTTGAACCGGACATGAAGTCCATAGAGCACAAGCACGCACTATCTGCACAACACAGATTGATAATAACAGACACAGAACATTTTGTATCGGCGCTAGTAGTAGGACCACAGGAATACTGATACTTGTTTGCTAACTTGTAACACTTTGTACAACAGTACATTATAGACACTTCCTCAACATAGTTGTTGGCTAAGTCGTAACACTTGGTACAACACTACATCCGGAGTTGGACGTGAAAATCACATTTAAGAAATAAAGTCCAACCTGACTAAGTCCTGGTGATGTACGAATGGTTTGTGGCCTGCACACATCCTCAAACTAACACTGTAACGTCCGGGCACTCAGTCGCAAAGTAAAATACGGTTGTAGTGTTCAAATAATAAGGACTAATACTGGTATACACAATCTGACTGCAGCCAAGAGCGCAACCATACATTGTTGACTCTGCATTGTTCAAGAAACAGATACACATTTTTTCAATAAGGTCTCAAACGTAGGAATGTTGCATTGAACTTGACAACTACTAACACTCACTCGCCACGGCAGGTTGTACAAAGCCCTGCAACCAAAGTTATAGGCCACACACAATCAGGGGATATATGCCTTCCTGAAATCACACCATTATAATTATGATACAAACATGGACCTACAGAAGGAACGAATGAGAGCACTTTTCACTGCGTTCGAATGTCGGACAAAAGAAGCTTGCAGCTTGTTCACTGCTTCATATTGATATCGCATTTGTCTTTGAATGTCTTTGTCATCTGAGAGCTCAATATCTAATACAATCCCCAAATATTTGTA
>JGI24158J21664_10013844_pt1 | contig 10622 bp, 6 predicted proteins | sample Ectturendosymbi3_FD_21664 | JGI IMG/M metagenome (IMG submission 21664)
CACTGTAATCGCATTTTACTCTGTGATTGAGTGATCGAACTTTGCAGTATCCGTTTGATTGATGGCCTAGACTCGACCAGTTTGGGAATTGGCGCCCTACTTCGCAGTAGTTTAGTAACAAGTGTTACGTGCTAGCTTAGCGTACAATAGCGTTGAGAATGTGTCTGAAGCCCTATTTGTTCTGTCTTCAATGCAATTGCAAAAAGTGTTTGTAACCCTGTGATTCCGTTGGCTTCAATGCCTTGTACTACGTGCTGTTTTGTCTGGTTTTATCGACCTGCGTTCTGCTGAGTGTGTGTGTTCATACTATGAACTTCGTGTCTGGACATAAACAAACAAATTAAATTAAACATTTTCTGCTTTGACATACTTAAAAATGTTAGTGAATGCTGGAAAGGAAATATGTCAAAGGTTATAGACGCATGATGCAGCACTGTAATGGTGTTACGGGATTTAAGCATGTTGAGAACTAGTCAATATTCATGTAATCACGCATTGCGGAAAAGAACTCGCTGCCAATGCATGCATGGAAGCGGAAATTCGCTTGCTTTGTGTCTATAAACTAAAGACATCCCACCACTTCGCACACCGGCTTGACTCGACCAATCCTTGTGAACGCAACAAAAACCAAACAATGCGGAGATACTTCATGGTTTGACTATGGCCATTTGAGAGATAGCTCCGGCTCCGGGTCCCTTTCTAATTACTAATGTTTTTTTCCAAATGGACTTACTTTGCCTATAACAGTGCTCTTTTAAGCACGCTAAACGCGATTGTTACGAGCTAGGCCTACGACACCAGACTTCAACAATGGATCTGCAAGCATTTGATGTTTCATTGGTTTATAATCGCTAATGACGCTAACGCTGTAACATCGTAGCTGGCAGGGGTTGTGTTACTTATTGAACAATGCTTCTCAAACAATGTTCTAAGAACCACATGCAGCTCCCAAGCGTCTTTTGTGCAACTCTTAGCAGTCTTTCAGTAACACCTGTAATATTTTGTGTCACAGACTTTGTTAGTGGAATAAAACAACGTGTCAATTGAATTGTGTTAAAAATTTTAATGCGGCTCTCTTATAAGATGGTAAGTCTGGATTTGGCTCCCTTCAGCGAAATGGTTGAGAACCACTGTTATAGAAGTAAGAAAACGTTATCTGCCACATCTTACTTTCTAGTCAGAATAATCAAACCAGGTCTGTAGAAGCGTGGAGATCTAAATGGAACTGAGCTTTAATGAGTAGGTATATAATGTAATACCCTTAGACTTTGTAGCTGTGTAATCATGATGTTTGCAGTGAATATGATTAAAATATGATAGCATTGTATTTGCAGATTTAAGCGTGAAATGTACAGCTCGCCAATGTAAAGCCGGAATTTTTATTTGAAACCATTAGGCTTACTAGCAACGTTTATTAGATTACTGGCAAAATTCACTAGGAATCATTACGTTTACAAGCAATAGATTAACTTGAAAATGATAACTATTTGGTAGCGAACTAACATTGTTTTGCATAGCAGTACATTATCAGGAGCGTATGAAAAAGCACTGTGAACAAATGTAGACTTTTGTTGAAGTTTTCTTCTGTGGAAAAAAATTATGTGTTTTCAGCACGGTAACCAGTCTTCGTTTTTTCTAAGCTTTGCAGATTAAATTGCAGTTTACTTTGCGATACACCATTGTTTGTTAAGAGTGCAAAAGATAAGAAATCATAAGTTTTCAGCTATTTTAAGAAAGTCAGAGGTGAAATTCTTGCTGGAAGTCATACTATTTCTTTGAACAAAGGAGTATTTAAACACATCTTCGCATTTGTGTTAATGCAAATGTGTGCATGTGAGAAAGAACACATGAGAGAGGTAATCGACTGTGTTTTGCGCTCTTTGCATGGTTTGCCCGGGCAGCGCTGTTAGCTGGAATCGCCAAGACTGCAACAGACAAAACATGCAACGAGTGCAAAACACTTCGTCAACTGGGACTGGTCTGTACTTAAATGCTCATACACAACTCCTCAGGTGAAAGAAGCAAGGAATCAATCGGAAATTTTACATAAGAAATCGATTTCACGTAACACTACGCATCGTCAGTCCTATCATCTGCAAGCAATGCTAATAGGTGTGAAACGTTGAAAGGCTAAAACAAGCTCAGAGAAAGCAAACAACCTCAAGACTGCAATGAAAAAACCCACAACGCCAACTTTGACAAATAAAACAAGAAAATACGTCTTTCTCAACTACATGCATACGCTGAAGCTTCAAAACTCGGTGCAAAAATAACAAGAACTTAATAAAACTCAACTAGCACCAAAGAGAAGGTCGCTTTCAGATAAATATAACTTCTCTCAGGGCGAGGCTTCCGAAATAGCTAGAAACAACATGTGTTGTGATCCACAATGACTGCGCAAACTCAACGTGCATTTGGTCGCTGCAGTAACCAAGTCTCTGCAGGCACGACAGAAACGCTGTGATTGACGACAACGAAAACGCCGGCACAGCACACTGGCCGCGAAAATTAAAACACATCAACGCTCCGCGGCTCTGAAACACATCAATGCTCAGCAGAAGGAAAACAATTTTTTTTTATATTACACGAGGGAAGATCATGTTTTCAAGATTTATTTGTGCGTTAAGTTTGTGATACCACTTATCTTCACAGAAATCTAGAAAGGGAATCAGGTTGTTCAACAAAAGTAGCAATGTAATCAGCAGTTTTGTAATAGGATGAAAGAAAAAATATTTTGCTTTTTTTAGGAGAAAGTCTGTGATATCGTTTTGAGGTAACCTGTTTTTGTTTGGAGAATGTGATCATCACAAATTGATTTTTGTTTAGATGGTGTTCTTGAACTTAAGTGAAAATAAGATTGGCACGAGAGGAGTGCAATGTTTGACCAGCTGCCTCCACAACATAATGGATTTAGAGATTGCAAACTGCTGTCTCTTGGAAAACGACATGGCTCTCTTAGCAAATGCAATACAAGGACTAAAAACACCAGTAAGTGTCCATGCTGCAGGTAAACAATTTAAAATAGAAAATGCGTACTTTTACAACAAGTTCTTAACATTTGCATTGATTACTTAAGTTGTTGACAAAGTGAATTTCCAAAGGAATAAACTGAAACTGTGCCGTCTTGTACCATCGTATTACATATGGAAAAAATATCGCTGATTGAATTTACTGTAAATCGTTAGAATTAGCGTTACCAATTTTAACAAATCCCCCGACCCTCCTCAGAGGAAAAGCGGGTACGAAAAAGAATGAATTTTCAACAAGTTGCATAAAATGTCGTTTGTCATTTTTTAATTGTGTAGATGAAACGACTGCTTGTAGATGAAAACAAAATTGGAGCAGATGGAGTGGCACATTTGTCTCAATGCATTTCAAAAATTGAAGCTCTGTACATCTTCCGTTGTAACCTTGAAGGCGATGATATAGAAATGTTGGCAGAAAGGATAGCACTTTTGTCAAAACCAGTGAGTATGAATTAGAAGCGTTTTCAGAAAAAAGATTTGTTCACGATAAGTATTGAAGTAGTTGAAACATTCAGTAGGAACCTAAACAATGTGGATTCAGTTTTATTAACGTCCTGGCTAAAACGATAATTTTTAGAAAAGTAACAAAAGCAATCTGATTGTAATGAAATTTGAATTAATAAAGGGTAAAATTGTGGAAAAATGTAAACGTTTGTTGTTTTTCACAGATTGTTGCGTTTCCTAAAGCTTAAAAAGCTTTTTTATATTTTGATACTGGAACATACCTTGAACCCACAGGAAAAGTATATTCATTGCTTGAGGCATTAACCTTTTCAAGCTCAAATTAAACTCCACACGTTCGGTAATACTGTGAGTCAGCAAAAGACATAATTGTTTTTATACGTTGACGTATCACTGAACTACCTAGCAGGTGATTTTGCATCTACAGATTGTTTTACGGCGGAGTAAAAGGAACATCCTTAAAACTACTTGCTTCTTACTTAGACAACAGGTTTCAGTGTACTAAAATAGCAGATACTAAATCTTCTTTTTTGAGTGTGACATGTAGCGTGCCCCAGGGATCTGTTGTTGGGCCTCTACTGTTCCTTATATATACATATTAACAACATTGTGACAGTCTCCAACTTTAATACTGTTTTATATGCTGATCATATGAATCTCCACATTTCCGGGAAAAAACACAAAATTTTAGAAAAAACAGTTAACCACGAGATCAAACCTATTGATCACTAGTTTACTGCTAACAAATTATGTTATTCCAAAAGCAATTTCATGCTTATAAACAACCATAACAATAGTAATTTTTCAGTTTCAATTAATCATCATCCAATATCAAAACGAAGTAGCTTAAAATATCTTGGCGATACACTTGTTGATAAACTTAATTGGAAGCCTCAGATTGAAAAGTTGGTGACACAACACTCCAAATCATGTGGAATGTTGTTAAAATCAAAACACTATACCAACATTTCAGTGCTCAAATCTGTTTACTATGCTTTATTCCATTCCTATTAACCTTATACAATACTTAACGTGGGAAGAGCCAATAAGACGACTTTACTTCGTTTAATTAAATCGCAGAATAAAGCTGTGAGAACACTTGAATATTACAAAACTAAAACAGCTGCACTGTATTCGAAGCATAAAATTTTAGAAATACCGGACTTATTTAAATTTGCAGTTGCCAAATACATGTATTCTTTTCATAATGGTGGATTACCTAATCACTTTGATAACTACTTTACTGAGATTGCATCGGTCGAGAAATATCAAACAAGACTTGCTTCTTTGCAAAAATATTATTTACCCAAAATGATAACTTCTCTGGGACAGCTTTCTTTAAAGTATATTGGTCCCAAAATTTGGTCTGATATTCCTGAAAACTTGAAATATTTTTCACCTTATTCATTTGGAAAGCAATATGAAAACGTCCTGTCGTCTTGGCAGAATTCCTGTTGATCTTCGTTTTACAGTATATGCTAGTCACATTCTTTAATATTGTGTTGATGCTCTTCTTTCCCCTCCTATCATTTACCTCTACAGTTACTCACCCCACCCCCTGTACATAGGCATGCTTTTCCCCATTTGATTTTTGTTGTTGTTTTTGTGGTTATTTTACCTGACGTTGATTTGATGCATTTTTTGTTACTCTTTTGTACTGCATGTAAAACGTCTTCAATTAAAATTTTGGTTTGTGCTAGCAACAGGGCTGGCTGAGAACTTGACCCAGGTGGTCTTTCGCCAAACCTTGTGATTCAACATGCTAGAACTCGACCATTAAACTGCGAAACTTGAAATTTCTTATGTTTTTATATTTTCATCAACATGAAATTAATTTGGGATCTTTGATGTTATTGTTTTTCCTCTTGCTGCATTCGTGTTATTTCGTGATGTGAGTCACAAAAATGCATGACTAAGCGAAACATACGAAACGTTTCATGTTATTGCCGGCGTGGCAACAGTAGTACACCAATCTTTTTTCGAAACCAGTGCTTCTTACCTCACCAACCCGTAGGACTTCCATTCGGAAAGACATTTGTTTGGAGGCCCCTCGTCTGCGCAACCTACAAAGGAGGTGCATGATGAAAGAGTAAACACTGTTGTGATACGTCGGATAAGTTGTTTACTACTAGAAAACCAGTTAATAAAAAAAACTTTATTTATGAAACACACCACAAGTGTTTAGTGTTTTTGCATCTGAGGGTTAAAAGAAAGCGCTTTGTCATTCCTTCGTGGATCCCCAGATTTTTCACTGGGGCCCGTTAAGAACTCCTGGTTTATAGATTTGATATCAGGTGTATTCATGACCACGTGTTTAGTCTATGCATTGTAGACAGTAGAATTGTGCATCAAATTTCCTAATTTTTCTATTCCTGCTCAGATCAATAGCCGAAGGAAGGACAATTAGAGTCAAGTGATCAAGTTTGATCACTTTTGTTCCATTTTTTGTCGCCTGATATTCAAAACGAGTCGCAGTATACGTATAATGGACTGCAGAATGGCTGCCATACGTTATGAAAGAAATTTAAGGTTTCGAATTGAACATCATATATCGAAGGATTAATACATTTTATTTTATGTTAGAAATTTACTAATTGCGGTCAGCACATTGGGAGGGTGTTTGTATTTTATGTTAAGAAAGAGACGGAACTTTAAAAGAAAACTCATCAAACCAGCGTACAGCCCAACACTGTTACAAAAATAATTGACTACAACTGGAATACGTATCGTAAGTGTAATGTGGCAAACAGTCTATACCAAAATGTTTGTCTTCAATTTAGAAAAGAGTTTGGAAGATGGCGGCTTTGAAATACATTTTTTAAACGATGAATACGCAAATTTCAAAGGTTTAACCATTTGCGTTTGTTTAAAGATGGAATGTCTTGTACTTGGCGGGAATTTGATTGGTTCAAGCGGTGCAGGACATTTATGCCGGTGCATGCACAAAGTCAAACGTCTTCAAATCGGTAGATGCGGATTGATAGGTGAAGACATTGAAATGATGGCTGAGAAAATGCTACTAAGAAATGAACCAGTAAGAAAGTGTTTGTTGTGTTTTTATCTACCATCAGCAAAACCTCAGAATACTGTTTGTTATTTTTTGAAGTAATCAGAAATCAAATCAATTTTTAGTCAAACTCGCAGCGTGCGCTTTTTCAGTTTCTCATCAATATTTTAAGATGCACTATTTATGGGCAGCTTTCAATGTTTGCTAATTCGCTTCTTATTTTTGACGTAGCCACATACGTTTTTTGTAGACGTCAGTAACCACAGAGTCGTTATTTGTGGTCCAAATTCTGAAAATAATTTTGCGATATAAGCATTTGTGTGTGAGATTAAACCCCAAAAAATAAAACTGTTGCTGTTCGTTTTTTCAACGTGACCTGCACAACACACTGTAGTTTGACAAAAAGCACTAACTGTTTGTTTACGCTAGCAGTTCCTTCATCCTATAAGGAAATTTCGACCTGTCCTTCAAACGTAATCGTCTGTTTCACCAACGCATTTACTGTGTGAAGCTTGCGTTCACACCCGCTGGTAAACACACTTAGGCGAATTTTGAGGATAGGTGCCTGGAGTAAAGATTTAAAGCAGTTCGCACTGAGGCTGTTTTGCCGAGAATGAAATAGTACAACAACTCAAACTTCATCAATCCTTCTTCATCCCACAAATCAATAAGCGCTTAAACAGATTCCAGCTGTGGTGCACCAATTCCCACGATGTGCACATAGACAATGAAAAAATCCATAACATCTTAACATCGCGAAATCCATTTTTGACCGTTGGACAAGCTGCGAAAATGTGTCGTTTGTTACTTCAACACAATAAATAGGCTTCATTTCTACGTTACTACAATGCAAGGGAGAGGTTGAGAAGAAAATGGAAAGTGCATTCTATTTTGATGGACACAGGTCTATTCGGTTTTCTCATTAATATAACATAGAAACTAACGAATAGGAAAAAAACATTGACGTTAACCACAGAGAATCACTTGTAAAGCTTCTCCGCTACGATGTACCAACGACAACTTGGAGATCGGTCACATCAGTGACCAGCAACGTTTTTCGCACGTCCATCATCAGATCTGTGGAGCTGAAGCGATTTTGGATGATTGGAGCCGAAGCCAGAGACTTTTCTTGGCTTACTGTTCAAGTAGCTGCTTGTCATGGAGTTTCGTTCTGACACAAAGTTGTGTCTTAAATTGGATAATAATAATTCTTATGTGGACAGACATGAGGCAATCACATCACAAATGTAATCGATTACAATCACATGCCTAATGAACGATTACGATTACGAATAAACAAAATCACAAGGTAATCGATTACGATTACATTGAAAGTAATCGAGACCACATTCGCGATTACATTTGTCTTGAAACATCCTCAGAAAGAAAGAAACCCATTTGCATGGTTTGATGTAAGTGTATTGTCAGACAATATCAGTCAAACAGCATCTATCAGGTTTGAACTCTCGCCCAGCAGCGCTAAAAAGCGTTTAGCAGGTGTTTACGTGGTCGTTATCACGGGATATTTCATGGCCAAGTGTGCTAGTATTGGCATTGGTGTGGAATGCAGTTCCAAAAATTTCAAAATTTCCGTGTCTTCTGGTGGGCAAGCTTAGAAGTATTTGTCAAGTTCTTCATCTGCATTGGATTTGTTCTAGGAAGAGCTTGGAATAATTGCTATCAGTCACGTAGCTGAATAGTTTGCATCGCTTCATCAGTGGTTCAGATTCAGAAGTAGTGCCCTTGCTGGACTGAGTGCCAGGCTGAACAGATATCCAAGACCACCGTTTCATTTTCCAGCAATTTATAAATTTTTCCTGCTGACACCAAGCACGCTTGAAACGTGGATTTAAAACAGCAGCTGTCTTAAATGCGTTTTTTTCCTCATAGGCTGCAAAACGTTTTCTGGATGATTGCAAGAAAGTATTGATCATTTTGCTGATATACGTCGTCTTGATCTGATCCAGTTGCGCCTTTAATCCATGCATGCAAAGAATTGAAAAATAGATGTGATGACCTGATCAACTTATGTATATTCTGCAGCAGACACATAAGGACTTAGAACAGGGGTTCTTAAAGTTTGCCTCAATACCTCCAGGAGATATTGAAATTAGATTTTGAGGGTATTCAACAGTGTTGGGAAGTAAAGTCCATATTCGGATTCAAGTCCCCATTCTAAGAACTTGGACTTGCTTCCATCCAGATTGACTTTTCTAACATTCGTTCTAGCATCTAACAACATTGTACCCACTTCAGATGATTGGTGCTGATGAATGTGATGCAGCCTTTACATTGATCTTTTTCCTCAGTACTCTAATGAATATTTCTGTACCAGTTCTGTTTTATTTCTTACATTTTTTTGTTACTAAACTTTGTTGAAAAGGGGTATCCAGATTGACGAAAATTTGACTTAAGAGTATTGAGGCGTTAAAACTTTAAAGACCACTGATTATAGAACATCACATAAACCCTTCAAAAGATCACGTTCGTGGGGAGAAAGCCTGGGTTGAGTGTCCAAGTCATCAAATTTGCTCTGGAATGTCAAAAACTGATTGGATCATTTTGAGTTCAGAATTCCATCCTCTCGTGGAATTAGCAGTAGCAGTGTGTAATTTCCTTCAACGTTTTCCAGCGTTTCTGTTGCATATATTTGCACATGTGATAGCTGAGGCCTCGGAAACATCTTTCGTCAAATTTCTTGCGTCTTTTATGCCATCCGTCACCAGCACTTGAAGCGTCTGAGCAAAACAGCCGCCATGATTCGGTAGAAACACAAACAAATCTTCGAGTGGGTCACTACAAAATTCTTGATCTTCGTCACCTGCATCAGAACCTATGTGAGATAACTGCGATTCCCTGCGGAAACTAGCGTTTGATGTGCATCATATCCAGGCAGTTTGAAAGCTTTTACCGTGTTAGACGCAGTGTCCGTAGTTACATGAGTCATTTTATTAGTAACTTCACAACAAAGTGATAACTCCTGGGCGCTATTGTCATGTTCTTTTGAATCAAGTAGCTATCGTTTTACCTTCGAAAAAAGATTCGAAAAACGGCAATTCAATCGTGTTTTGTCCTGATCAATGAGAGAAAATGAAAACACAGGCTGCAATTTGCATGTCTGATGGAAAGCTCTCTGTTGCAAAAGAGTCGCCAATTGATTTTATAGCAATTGTTCTTTTTACAACAGAATAAATGTTTATAACTCTTTTTTATTTAGATTGAATTACTAAATATCAGTGGAAACGAAATCGGGGATCGCGAAGCAAACGCCGTTGCAAGATGTCTTCCCAAAATTAAGCTTTTGGTAATGTACTATTGCAATTTAACTCAACACGCAGTGGAGAACTTGCAATCGCACAGGTCATACATTTCGGAGGTACGTTTCACTTGATTTAACACAACTTGTTGGGAACCATAGTACGACTAAATACTAATGATCAAACTGTGTTGAGCTATCTGTCTCCAACGCAGCGATACTTACTAAAGTATTTAACTCTGAAACGACTTTGCATAGAAGAATTTAACATAACGTCCAGGTAAACTGCAGTACACGTGTTTTTGCAATAAAATTTATCAATATAAGAGCAGCAGCAACATTTAAAAAGATTTTTCCTTGTTGAAACATAAAAGAAGCGTAATCTTCTGTTTCAGTGCACTGCATAGCTCCATCCTGAACCACTATATATCCTGAACAGCTCTATGCTGAATAATATTTTAGGATTACTAATATTTTAGGATCGTGGCAGGTTTAAATGCATACCCCAGAGACTTACTGTCCGCACATCGCTTACTATTTTTCTCTACCGTTGTTAGTCATTTCGCCAAGAGTTAGTTTTTAGTTGGAGAAATTTTTCAGCCATTAGCATCAACTAGTTAATTGTTTCCATCATTTATTTATTTGAGTAAATGTCTTTTAAGAATTTTTGAGTAAACGCTTATTTATGAGTCAGTTTTTGTCGCCACTAGTATTCTTAACGTCAGTCAGTTTGTTAAGTTGTTATAATTTATGAGCATGTATTACGAAAGTTCGATTGTAGTTTTGAGTTTGCTTTTTCTCTGCTGTTACTTCAGCCTTTCAACTTTTCACCTGTAAGCTTTGCTTGCAATTTTCAGGACTGAGGATGCGT
>JGI24158J21664_10013846_pt1 | contig 10621 bp, 5 predicted proteins | sample Ectturendosymbi3_FD_21664 | JGI IMG/M metagenome (IMG submission 21664)
AGGTTTATGAGATCACTGAAAAAGTTTGCCAGGAGCCATTACGTTTACTAGCATATGCATGAAAGGTAAGTAATAACTACTTCGTAGCATACCAGCACTGCTTTACATGGCAGTAGGCTTGCTTTCACCTGCTTATCGTTTTGACGCGATGTTGTACTCTAACTTGGGTCCGAAAATTCATGATAAGCAGGTACTTAGATAGTAAGTGAAGAGAAGTCGCTCTTCCTCATAGTTAGATGAAGGTAGAATTTTAAGATGAAATNAATTGATTTTGTNGCCCGCCCGCGCTAATGCACAATTCATGCGGCCCATGATAGTAAATAGGTTCCCCATCCCTGCTATATACTAACGCACTCATCAAAAAGCTCTACAACTTTGATGTGTGGTGAACAGCATGAAAAATGAAAAAACAGTAAAGGAGTGTTTGATAATCAAGCGCCAGGCCCCGCGCATTTGCCGGTTTGCCTAATGGTTAATCCGGCCCTGGATGAGGAACCTAGCCCTGGTCACATGCGGAAAAACGCCTACTACCGTAACTTGAAATGAACGTTTGAAGATTTATTGCCGTGCTATTGTTACGTAATAAAGACCAACAGTAGAACAAACCGCTAGCAAGTTTGGCAACCTGCCTTTGAAGGCAAAGGAGCGGGCATGAGCGAACTGCAATCTCACTGCATGACACCAGAACAGTGAACCTGATTATTGTGCAGTGTTAGTGTCATACCGGCAAATAAACTGTTATGTCTTTTAAAGTGCAGGCTGCCAAATCGTGTCAGTTTTGACCGGTGTTTCTGCAATGTTGAAACAAGGGCATGTGAAGAGCTACCTAGTTGCGCCACGCGTTTAGGAGGCCTCGCGGCCACGACTTCGTCCGGGGCCTCGCGTTCACTTGTTCACTTAATCCGGCCCTGGCTACACACCTTGTTGAGCTGTCCGATGCACTAGGCCAGAGGTTCCCAAATGGGGGGTCGTTTTGAGATTACAAGGGCGTCGCAAGCTCACATCCATCATCGCTACCGAGATCTCAGAACTTGAGAAAAGCCTGTTCAGCCGATCGATGTACGCGTAAATGACTCGGCAAGAGGTTAAAAACAGGGCAGCGGAGCCGTCGCAAAGATGAAACTATTCCGGCTCCGGAGCTTTTCCTTTTCATGAACATGGCTCCGGTTCCAGGTATGGAGCTCTCTTTTTTCAAAAGATGGCACCGGCTTCTGTTCGTTTTTATACACTAATATTCTCAATTGTCTTGGTGTGCCTCAAGTGGAAGGGAAAATGAAATATATCCAGCACACAAAACTGAAAGAATATATCACACTTATTTCAGTAGGTTAATTTAGTAGTTTTTTACAATCGTTGCTCTTATCATGAGATAATCAGCGAAACACCAACAATCACAAGTTCATACGATTCAGTGAGCAGTTACTAGCAGAAACATTACTCAAATTTAAAAGTTAATGGTAAAATAAACAAATTGTGATCTTTGCCGTAATTGCCTGAGGACCTTTTGTTATAAATGACGACCGGAATCAAGAAAATGTCTGGAAAACTTCGTGTCCGAGTATTTTGACACAGTCGAGTCCTAGTCTTCCAGTGTTTTGCACTCGTTGCATGTTTGACTGATGCAGTTTTGGCGATGCCAGCTAAGGGCTCTGCCCAGGGAAACCATGCAGAGCGCAAAACATAGTCGATTACTTGTGTCATGTGTTCTTCCTAAAGCGCACTCACTTGCATTAACACAAGTGACAAGAAGTGTTTAAAAGCCGTTTGTTTAAAGAAATAGTATGGCTTCCTGCAGGAAATTCACACTTGACTTTCTTAAAATGGCTGAAAACGTCTGATTTGTAATCTTTTGCACTCATCTTAAGCAGTGATGAATGGCAGAGTAAATTACAATTCAACCTGCAATGCTTAGGAGGAAACAAAACCGGTTACCGTGTTGAAAACATGAAATTTGTTTCCACAAATCAAAACTTCAAGAAAAGTCTACATTTGTTTACTGGTGCATCTCTACTCCAGGGGTGGACAAACATTTTCTACGGAGGGCCACATTGAAAATTTTATTGCCACCGGGGGCCTCATGCTCGTATCACGTATATTACATACATAATCGCTTTGAAAACTTAAACAAAGTTTCACATTAGCTAGCACAAAATGAAGGTAACAATAGTCATTTACTGCAGAGTAAAAATGCGTTTTCGAATGAAACGTCTGGAAAAACACTTGATAATTCTAATCTAATCGATCAAATTACTTTAACATCGACTCCACATGTGTACTATCTATGTACGTGTGGCTGCCCTGCGGGCCGCATGCGGCCCGCGAGCCGTAGTTTGCCCACCTCTGCTCTACTCAGTGCCGTAGCCGTTAAACTCACGGCTCCATCCAAAATGCTTACAGAGACCGATTAAGATTTCGACGCTATGGCACATTCCACGAGGCCGAATGGCCTTCACAACAAAATATCAATTTTTTTGACTATTTTTCAGTTCCACCATTTGGGCAGAACTGTCGCCGGAAAGTCTTCAATTGGGGTCTTGGTGTTTGAGCAGGCAGGCAGGCAGGTTAAGCATCCTCAAAATTTACATTCAATTCACAACACAGCATTTGAAAATTGTGCAAATCAATCATATAAATATGTAAATCAGATATTTTTCCCCAAATATCATGACAGACTGGTATAGTTTCCAACTAACAGATTTTGAACGAGCTTATCAAAAGGAATTGGGTCTTAAAATCATTGTCAATTAATTATCAACGATTATTTAAGGATGTTGTGAGGAAATGCAAATGTTAACAAACGTTTGCAGGAAATCAGAATTAAAGCTATCGTTCTGTTGTGAAAGCACTTACCGAAGGAGCAAACATGAATCCGGTCAAAGCAGTGCGCTGCGATGAACGTTTTCTTTTATTAGCCCAAAAACTTTACCATGGGCTTAAGTGAATTTTGCTAAAGCATGCGCATTGTGCTTTCAACTGGCCGAAATACGCATGCAAAAGCCTTTCTATCACCTGGACTTGTTAACCTCCTGGTGCATGGCACATGTTTAGATTAATAATATGTTGTGTCTCAAATAGGCTATAAACGTTAACAACTATGGACTAAGGCCTACATGGACGCTACATGGTTAATATCCATAATCCACTAACTGCACTACTCTGTTGGGACCAGGTTTTCCAACTGCTCTTACAACAAATTTACCAAATTTAACCTAAAAATATACCAAATATATTCTAAATTTATCTGTAACAAAAAACTTAAAGTTTAATGCTGGTTTTCCATGCTTTGCTACGAATTCACTTAATGATCAACAGTTGCTGTTGAGCAGTGTCATCATAGAGAAGCTGCAAGCTCAATTTCTCCTTTCCTAACTTCAGCAGTGACAGATTTATTAGCCCCTGGAAGGGGCTCTGAGCAAGGACATGGCAACGCTAGGTGAATACATCCAGACTTGGAAGCTAAAGCTCAACACCACGAAAACGGTGTCGGCAGTCTTCCATCTCAACAACAAGGAAGCTAAGCGTGAGCTGAAAGTCAACTTCAACTACGAATCCCTGCCCTTCTGCTCCGAGCCCAAATACCTTGGAGTAACGTTGGACAGGTCGCTCACGTACCGCCGACACCTTCAGTCACTTCGCAAGGAGCTAACATCACGCGTCGCACTCCTGAGGCGGCTTGCTGGCTCCGGTTGGGGCGCTGGAGCAACAACATTGCGAACGGCCACCCTAGCCCTGGTCCATTCGACTGCAGAGTACTGCGCTCCTGTTTGGTGCCGCAGTGCTCATACCCGCCTCATTGACCCCACCATCAACGGCGCCTTGCGAATTGTGACTGGATGCCTGCGTCCTACACCAGCAGACAACCTTCCAATCCTCGCAGGCATCCAACCTGCTGAGCTTCGTCGCAGCGTAACCACACTATCTCTAGGACGCCGCGCCATGGAGCCTGGACATCTGCTCCACTCAACGCTCACCCGTCCATCGAGTGCTGTTGCACGGCGCCTCAAATCGAGATACCCATTTGTACCCGCCGCACAGCAACTCATCAGTTTATCTGACAACAACATACGTGCGGCGCAGTGGACGGATCATCAATGGAACGCGGGCGGACAACCCCACAAGACTCCGCACTTTAATTCCAGACACCGGTACACACACCCCAGGAATGACCCTCCCAAGAAGAGCCTGGGTCCGGCTACACGCCTCCGCACCGGTGTCGGTCGTTTCCGCTCCTGCTTGTACAAATGGGGTATGGCCTTTTCTGCGGCCTGTGAGTGTGGCGCAGAAGCACAAGCCGTCGACCATGTCGTCCTCTAATGTCCAATCCATTGACCTCCCCAAGAACTGCACGGCCTGACGGTTCTGGACGATGAAACAACCGAATGGCTGCTCAACACCTGCCCCGAAATCTAGCGCGGCCAAGCAGTGGTTAAAAGAAGAACTCGCTCAAACGAAAGAAGCTGAGTCACAAGAAACAATAAATCAATCAACCCATCTTGCTGTCTGAACAGCAGGCTGCGCAAATGTGTAACTTTGGTTGTAAGCACCAAAGGAATCTTGCTTCAGTGCAGCACAAAATAACAGAAGACTGACTGTGCTAGACATTAAAAAAAAGCCAGAATTTCAAAATCTGGCTTCAAAAACGCCAAATTAGCAACCATGCTCAAGCCTCAAATACGATTATTGCCTCACAATCGTATAAAAAATGATCAGGCGATGTTATTCTAGGTAACATAGACGCAGCAGCTACTGCTGCGTCTATTACAGGACAGAATAGAATACAGATTGACAAAAACTTCACTGATTTCTAGTGTTTCATATTTCAAACAAGCCGTGGCGACGGATTTTGGACCGCTGTGAGAGCGTGGGCCTCCCAATAGGGGGTATGGAGGGCGGCTGATAGGGCTCTGTCACTACTGGTTCCTGACCCTGCGTCACATTATTTGCATTGCAATTATACACCCTCCTGAAAAAGTAAGCCTACTGCCATGCAAAGCAATGCTGGTATGCTACGAAGTAGTTATTACTTACCTTTCATGCATATGCTAGTAAACGTAATGGCTCCTGGCAAACTTTTTCAGTGATCTCATAAACCTTGCTAAAGAACCTAATGGTTTCTAATTAAAAATCCTACTTAACGGTCCTTCACCTACTTTACGGACCATCCTACTTTATGGTGCTTCACCAATCCCATGTGACACAGTGACATTGATTAGTTATTTTGCCATTGTGTTCTCATTTATTCTAATGTTCACTAACGATGTGTTACCTTATTGCGCGATGGCTCTTTGTACTTTTCTGTTTATTAGCTGAGTCATATGAAACAATAAATTAATCAATCAATTCACAATGGCGTGCGGTGCATTTCACGCTTAGGGCTGCAATGATATCAGACACTCTCCAGTTGATGTGACTGGGAAGTCCACCGGCTCATTGCCCTAGTTCCCTCTATCAATGTTTGTTTGGTCGTCGGAAAGATTTTTCCGGACGGGGGGCAACAGTGGATTGTTTAGGGGCAGTCAAGGATTTTTCCAGGTGGGACAAAATGGTGAATATTTTTCCCACTCGACACTAAGAAAACAACCTTTATTTGCTGAAAATTTAATACGAAAATGTCAAATTTCAAAATCCAGGAGTCCTCGGTCCCCCTGCCCACCCCTTTCGACGCCCATAATTGTTTGTCAACAGGGTTCGTGGTACGGTACTACGGCAGCTTATCGAAAGACAATTTATCCAACCAAGGGCATCGAAAGAAGGCACAGAAGGCCTTTCCTCTCTCTGATTTTCAAAGTTTTTATATTTTGCTATTAACTTTTTAGTAGAAAATCTTTTTCTTTTAGTTTCTACTTTTGGAGTTGGTAAAATGATTTCATCATTGTTTCCCACTGGGAAAATCCTTTTCGCCACCCTTTGGAAAAATCCTATTGCCCTCCTCGGGAAAAATCCTTCCGACACTCATGTATCGTACGAGAGTTAGTCGAACTAACTGTTTATTGAAAGACATTAATCGAACGACAATTTATCGAACGAGAGCTGATTTAACTGTCGCAAGACATTGTTACGACGTGTTTTCCACACAACATTCTAAAGCTGCAATTTTCACGTTCTGTTTAACTTTTTCGAAGCGCAAAGTCCGTTTTTGCCCTATTTTAGTGTATTATCCACTGGGAGCCAGGCCCATAACTAAGGGGCAGCAAGAGCGGCTTAGCCTCCCCTGGAAAATTTTTGCCCCCTGGAAAAATATGTTGGACATAGTTTAAAACTATTGTATAGTCCCAAAGTTTGGGCCCCCTTCAGAAAATTCTTCGTCTACCCTGGTGACACAAATGGTTAAGGGCCTGCTGGGAGCTAGCAGGAGTCAGAACACTCAGAACCAGAGGTCAGAAAAGCATTGAAGTGAGCAGTTGTAGGTGAATTGTGCAGTTCAGAAATGGATTTCATTTTAAATAAGAAGCGCAAACAAAAGTGGTTTTGTCTTTGTAAGTTTTTATGTATGTCCACGACAATACCCATAAGGATGTAACTTACTGAAGATGTGATATGTGAGGACTACCTCAAATGCAAAGCAGTGTGTCCGCAGCCGAGGATGACAGCCTCATGAGAGCACCCTCTAAACACAGTCATTTATTCTGTCATCAGCTACCTACGAGCAATTGCACACAACTCGTAACTTGAAATAATTTGTAACCGTATAATGTAACTATATGAAAGTGATTGAAATGTGCATTTGAAACGATTTGCGTTTTTCATTGATGAAATTTATTCCATTCATAAGAATCGTCCCATTGTATGTGTGCATTTGAAACGCCCATATTGGGTATGATCTAATTCAATAAATAGTCGGTTCAATAAATAGTCGGTTCGATAAACTATCGGTTCGATTACTTGTCGTTAGATAATTAGTCGTGTCACCGTATACGAGTAGTGCACGCTTGGGCAGGGTTGCCATATTGGCGAATTTATCGCCAGATTCCGGAAATCTGGCGAATTTTGAAAGCGTTTGGCTACAAATATATTAATTTGGCAATTTGGAGAATTTCTGGCGGTTTGTTGAAAGCATTTGGCTCCAAATTGTTTGGTTTGGCGAAATGTACGACCTGTATATTTGCACGTATTTGCTTACATATTCATATGTAGATTTTCTGTTTTTTAACTTGCTGATGGCTTGAAAATTCATGACATCAAATGAAAGTGTGTAAGTTTCGAAAGTAGAAGCATGGTATTCAACACTTCTTGTCATGTACGTTTGCAAAATGTTGAAATTGATTATTAGAGATATTTGCAAAATGTTGAAAATCTATACGCTTTCTGGTAAAATACAAGGCGAAAGATAAAAGAGCTTTAAACGACTGATTTCCAGTGAAAAAATTAATGTTTTGGCAAAGATGCAACCATTTCCAGACGTTTGGCGAATTTCTGCTGAGTTCGGCTATTTCTTGATGTGAGTTTGGCGACATTTTTTTATTTCTATCTGTCAAACCTGCCCTTGGGTGTATCAGAATTTTTCAGGGATGTATCACTGTGATGTCGTGTACTGGATGTACCAGGTGCTTAGTCCTCCAAAACAGTTACATTGTTTCACATTAATATACTTTGCTCTCGCTTGAGATTTGTGTAAGCAAATCATGCTTATTTCTCGGCTATTATTTCGCAATACCTTCAGTATGAGCTACCACGTTACTTCACGAACCAAGCAGTTATCTGCCCTACTACGCTACTGGATTGGAAGTGATCTTTGACAAGTGGTTTATTTAGAACTTTTAGAAACTAAACTGATTTATAGGCATCAATTCCCAACATTTACGAATAACGGAACCTCATTAATGAAGCGATTTCCATGCTTGTATTGTGACGCAGGGTCACAATTTGGAATAATTATTTACTGGACTTTGTTACAATTTTGTCCCAAAAGTAATGCAACTATGCAAACCAATCCGTACAATATTAACACCGAGATGTTGTTTCTGACAGCCAGAACTGGTGTAAACAGCAGCGAATCCATGCTGACATCAACATTATTCGTTTGACAGAGTAAAAATTTCCGGCGAGCCGGAAATTTGCAGGTTTGCATAGCCGAAANAACGCTTCCTGTGTAACATACACTCTCTTCCCAGAACGTTGACTTCAAATCAGGAACTCTCTGCAGTTAGTCGGTATTCGAATCGCTGTGCTTATATTCAGGCATCAGTTTGATTTTTCGAATGGAAAGTGATCAAAACAGGAAGTTCTGTCTGGTGGTAACATTTCGCGACGCCACTAGGCCTTGCGCTGTTTGTAATATGATGTTCATTGGCTTAGTTGTTCCAGCAAAAGTACAATTTATAACTCATAATGAGAACAATAAACCATGTTGCAAGAAACCTTTCGTAGTTGTCAAGACAACAATTTCAATTTGTGTGAATAGAGAGCTCCTTAGAATAAAGTGAAAGACAAAACAGGAAAACAATCGAACTTTGAAAGAACAGTTTTTTCATTTATATGTTCAGGCCCTAGCCCCAGGGTCTGCAAGATAAATGGCGGCCAGCACGGTGCACATCTTGCCAGACAGTGCACGGCAGGTAGAACAAAGAAAGATGGGGATTTCTTTGAAGAATGTTATGTTCAGCAAACAGACAGCTCCGTTAAGAAATGCATAATTGGCAATCTTACCGTAAAGCAAATTTATCGTTGAGATTTTAAGCATTTGTAAGCAATGTTCTGTGGGACCAGTGGTGTAGGAGGCGGGGGTGCAGGGGATCTGTGTGGGAGGAAATATTCGCACAAAAAGTTGCCCGAAAACTTTTCGAGCAAGTTAGGGGAAATTTGGACAACATATCTTTCGAACCCACAAACATTTGCCTGCTCCTAGACCTATGTATGGGCAGCAGAGGTGTTGGCAAAACTAAGCGTCGCAACGTTGTAAAAACAACTGAGAAGCAGTTTTGTGAGAAACTTTNTAAAATCTACTATGACACAGCAACTATTCCATTGTAGTTGTGCGACTGTCATGTAGAAATATCGAGAATAAAATGTCATCAAGTATACGGGAATCCTGCGATTTGATTTCGGCAAAAAAACCACCTGCCGCGATGAGTAAATGAAGGTTTGATTCTTTTCATGTTGATAAAGGCACAGCAAACCAGTACATTTGCTGCAGATTTTCAAACAATAAACATTTTTCACCTGAGTCAGTGTCGAAACTGTCGAGATACGATTGACGCAAAAATATATGTTGGTATGTCGTGATCGGCAGCAACGCGGAAGGTTGGAAGTCACGTTAATGAGATGATCACATTGGTTAGTCAGATGAGTAGTTACACTGTTCAACCAACGTTTTCCCAATCATGGGGGAGATATTCGTCGTACATTCCTGCATTTAGGTTTGTCTTTATCCTGTTGAAACAGTGGTCCCGACACTGACGTCAGATGGTGCCCAACAAAATCTTTGCTTTTTGTTGTTGTGCATAAAGCTGAAGATGAAATTTGAACGAAATATTTTGTCCAAAGGTGGACCAAGGAGGTTGTAAATTGAATGACATGTTGCAAGAGCAGAAAGTTGCAGTCGTCGCAACCTTGCGACCAGAATGCGTGGTGGTCTCATGAAAATTGACATGTTGACTTGAACTCAGACCACATAGCAATTTGTTTTGCCGTTCCTCGTAAAAAATCTATTTAAACGACTAGGCTAAAGCTAAGCGGTTTTAGGATAAAATTTACCGCTGCTATTTCGGACAGTAAACTCACACGCGATTTTTATTACTTACACAAAAACTACTGATTTGCGTTCTGTTCAAAATATACTATACGCGAATTTGACTTGCAAGCTACACCACTGTTTTTGCATTCTTGTGCAAAGCTATTGACGAACGATTTATTGAACCAAAGTAGCATTAAAGCATAATCACATTTAAAAAAAAATAGGGGGTATGATCGTGACGCAGGGTCACAATTTGTAAAAATTTATTGGACTTTGTTACAATTTTGTCCCAAAAGTCATGCAACTATGCAAACCAATCTGTACAGCATTAACACCAAGATGTTGTTTCTGACGGCCAGAACTGGCGTAAACAGCAGCGAATCCATGCTGACATCAACATTATTCGTTTGACAGAGTAAAAATTTCCGGCGAGCCGGAAATTTGCAGGTTTGCATAGCCGAAANAACGCTTCCTGTGCATGTACACTCTCCTCAGAACGTTGACTTCAAATCAGGAGCTCTCTGCAGTTAGTCGGTATTCGAATCGCTGTGCATATATTCTGGCATCAGTTTGATTTTTCGACTGGAAAGCAGGTCTGTGGAGTCGGAGTCGGAAGGATTTTCAACCTAAGGAGTCGGAGTCGCAGACAATTTTAACGACTCCGACTCCGGGCAGACCTTTTGCTCACCAATTGTGACTGTTTGTGTCACAAACGTGCGTAAGCGTCACACTTGGCAATTTAAACAGCTTGACGCTTCAACAAGACATGATCATGGCTATTCAGACAGGCGGCAGCGCACTAACTTGCATACCTTCACTCAGGGGGCATTCCAGATCAGCAGCGTCCCTTAGGGCTCATCACGCAACCTACACTTCGTGAATGCAACCGTTCGGGGCTTGTATCACTGAAATTTCCATTTGCTCATTCTGGTTGGCACTATCGTTGCT
>JGI24158J21664_10013847_pt1 | contig 10621 bp, 5 predicted proteins | sample Ectturendosymbi3_FD_21664 | JGI IMG/M metagenome (IMG submission 21664)
TCGGCTAAGCTTCTACGGCTCAAAACCTCTAGTTCAGGGGTTCCCAATCTGTGGTAGGCTACATTTACCTATCTGAAGGGGTACATTTAAAGTTAATAGTAAAATGGAAAAATATATTTATATATTATTTACTTACAAATATTTGTACATATATCAGTGAATATTATTTTCACAATCGTTGTATGCTTATTGTTAAATATATCTATGTTTAGCCACGATAAAATATTTTCTCATAAGAAATTTAGGGGTACATGCTTATCTGTCGAAAGGTTGAAGGGGTATATGGTCAGAGAAATGTTGGGAACCCCTGCTCTAGTTACGCCACTGGTATGTTGACTGCACGAACATCTCAGTAAACAATCAATGTGTATTTTTCTTTTTCCGGTGCTTGATCCTCACAGATTAGTAATTTTGTTTACTGCATTGATTAATATGGTATGTTGTCTGAAAATATACTTACATCAAACCATGCAAATGGGTTTTGTTTTCGTTCTGAAGATGTTTTTCAAGTCAAATGTAATCGCGATTGTAATCGTGACAACTTTCAAAAAGACAACATTGTGATTTTGTTTATTCGTAATCGTAATCGAGCAGGTGGCACGTAATCGTAATCGATTACATTTGTGATGTAATCGCCAATGTCTGATCTTGATAAAAATGAAACGTGAAGAAGCCGTTTCGACTGAGAAGGATGCTTGCTTCAATGCGATTTTGACGCTGTTAACACTTTTGACGGTATTCATTCATGAATAGAAGCAAATCATTCAAACATTAGAAGTTGAGAGCAGGAAACGTCGCACGGAAAACAGCTGCGCGGCGATCAGCTTTTTTGCGCAAGGGTCAAATGTCATTCAGAAGGAAACCGCTCACTAACAATACAGAATGTCGTAAAATATACAGTGCGTCAGATTTGCTCGAGGCATGTAAACAAGCCTGTCACTCAGAAGATCAATTAGAAAATGATAAAGAAAACGTCCACCCGAGGGCAAAGATCACATTGCGATGGAAAAAGCACAGTGGTGGACAGCTGGCATCTTGCTGAAGACCACCAAATGCATAAGGAGAACAGAAGCATTACTGCGAGAAAGACATATGCAGCATGAGTGTACAATTACATGGAATGCAGCTTCAACTCCAGTCGGTGGTCAAACCACAGAATATGTTGCGACGTCGTCAAGTCCGGCTCGAGGAACGATGTCAACATTAACTGCTGCGCAAACTAGCAAGGCTACAAGACAAATTACAGAAAAAAACTAGGCAGCGAAATCATGTGACACTTCCATTGAAATCGTAAAAAAGGTGGCAATGCGGAGAGTTTTTGGTCTAGTTCATAATCCGTTTGTTTCCAGCAACAAAGCTTGGAGCCGCAACTAAGGTTTTAAACACTTGCACTTGTAATATTGCTTGGTAAAAAGACGAGCAACGTTTAACGCTATCGCACATTCTAAGCAAGATGTTCAACCGTTGGACAGCCAACAACGTAAAACTTCGCACAGCGAACAATGGTCAAGCAGTTTCATCCCACGAGCAAGTTCACCAATAATTTAGATTGATGACAAAATTTCGTTGACCGTAACGTTTACTTCGCACTGCTCTTCAATATAAGCCATAAATTTCTCACACTGAGCGACTTTGTGAAAATGTAACACCCATGAACCGCATGAGCACTGGGGTAGCGACGCAGCAAATTCGCAATCAGCACACTTTGACTGAAGCGAGCACATGGAAAGGGAGGCGTTGGTCTGAACACTTTTCAAGCGGTTCATTGGAAGAGACTCAATCACTCTGCAAAAGAGCGAGTCAGCATCTTCTTCCTCTACCATCATCAGATGATGCTGTGAAATGAGCAAAGAACATGGGCGCTCGGATCTGCTCTGTGGAAGTAAGGAGTGTTAGTTGTCAACACGGGCTTGTTCAACGACAGCGTAGCTTTGCAAAACATGAGAAAGAAAACATGTCCAGGCAGAGCGTTTTAACGAACTTGCTGCACTNGTGAGGAGCGACCACGAGGTCAATGCTGAAGGTACCTCTGCGNAAAAGTTGAGAGGCGAGAACGATCTGGAGTTGTACACCAGCGTCACCNCTGGTAGGTCGGCTGGGTGGTTTCAAATGCCTTTTGGGCGCATGGAGGTGTGAGCCCAAAACACTATAAAAGTTCACTCGTATCCGTGATTTAGAACACCTTCAGCCATTGCGAAAACAAAAGTCTAGAAACTATATTCCGAAAAGCAAGAAAATTATAGCTTAAGTTCCTAAAATGGTTGGAAATCGTACAACTGAAAACAACTCATGTTTGTAAATTGCTGAAACGTACTTCACTGGTTTGGAGAAAGCTGTCGCGATAGTTTGCTTGGGTCTTTTTGCCAGAGCTTCTTAGACATATTTACAGAGCTTCTCAGACATATTTATTGGAACCAGGGTGCTAAATTTAACTTAGTGGTACGACCTAAGCGTAATCGGGTTGATCAGACACCGATTTGGAAATTAAAATTTAATCTTGTGATCTAATGCAATAGAAAAATTCGAAATGCGTAATAACATGGGCAAAGATGAGTGTCTGTCCCGCTGTTTATTTTGATTCAGTTGTGTTGACCGCTGCAGACAGTCTAATCCCACTCAATCGAAATTTTAAGCTGTTTCTACCAAAACTTGGAACTTTTTTCGCAAGCTCAATACCAATCACACGCCAAACCGCGCTGCCTTGGGCAACTTGCAGGAGATATTCAAAAGTCTTTTGACTGAAAACCCACACCTACTAGTAATGCAAGGCTGTCTGGATAGACCACCTGAACCGATAACTTAAACCAGGAATTGATAAAGCAGTGAAGCAAAAGTTCAACTTTCAGCACGCTGCGATAGGCGAACATTCACTGATATATCACTTCCATTGCAAATAAATTACTCACGGCTCCAGCCAATCTTATATTTTTGATGGAGGGCATCACCAAATGATGGGGTTTCCTTTTTCGTGTAAGTTTCTGAACGCTTGGATTGCACTGCAGCTTGCAATTGCGGTCATTTTCCTGTGAGGTTCCGCCGTATATCTCTTTGTTTATGTCAGGGTTTTCTCTGTAACATGCGGATCTAGAAATTCGCTCGTTTACCATCATCAGCAGGGTTTTATCGTGGTTGGTGGGTGGTTTGTTTTGGCGCCGATGTAGAGTGGATTGTTGCATTGTTTTCTGAATGGTAGTACTTCTGCTATGTACGGAAAAGGTCACGCCAAGGAAGTCCGCCTTCACAATGTTTGCGTACATCATGACATTCAATCCTTTGTTTACGAACAACAACTGAATAATGTTAATAATATTTTTCTCATTCTTTCTATTTATGGCCCGTCTGCATTTTTCATTGCAGTTAAGAAAACGTTTCAGAATAGCCAAACTTTTTCTATTCCAAACAGCTTGGTGAGGTTGTTTAAGATAAAAGAATAACCAGTTCGCAGAACGTCAAACCCCTCAAAACTAGCCATCTTTACATCAAATCCGTCTTGCTGGCTTGTTTTGATCGCCAAACGGTATTGTACGCCAAACAGTAAAGATTTTTTCGCAAGCCAGAGATGCTTTAAGGTGCTGGCGAATTTCCGGTAATTGCTTTGCAAACTTATTGGCGCTTCCTAAAACTTTTTTGTGATTAGTGGGTAGAAATCGGCTATGTCGAATTTCCCAAACTTGCGGGTTCTTGTTTTGTTCAAGGAGATGAGCCCATCAATGTAGGTTTGGATGCTGCACCGCTGGTTGAATTATTGGTACTTCTGAAGGCGCGGTTGATTTATTGGAGATAGTGTTTGCTGACCTTGGCGATTTCATTTATGGATGAAGCAACATTTGGGGTTGCTGTGGTAATCACTAGGGCAATCAAAAGTCAATTAAGTCAAAATTTTTTTGCCTTGTCTAAAGTTTATGAAACGTCCACAAACCAAATTTCGCGCTCATACCATGAGCGAATCGCAAGTTATTAGGTCAAAAAAAGTCAAAATTTATCATTAGGTCAAAATTTTATTGCAGCATAGTTTTTTCTCTTTATCGATATTTTATTGAAACTACAACAACAGATAGTGATATGCTTTTGCAAGTTTAGTTGCAATTCTGTAACAATAATGGGCTTGTTGCGATTTCTGACGTAATAACGTTGTTTTGCCCATTACTGGACGATTGAATGTCATGTAGGATAGGCGTGGTAGGCGAGAAATGTAGTCTTACAGTACTTGTTTTGGTAAATGCTCAATCCATTATGCATATAGTGTTTCAGTTTTATGATGTTCTCAGGTTTGACTCTACTGTACAGTATAACTACATAGTTATTAATGTACTTATCAATATATCATTCCCTAAGTTAAACAACCAATTTTTTGAAATTTCGAAGCAGAGCGCATAAACATGCTTCTGGGTTAACCTCAACACCTAAGGTTGAAATATTTTGCAGTTGCAAACGCAGAAAATTTATAGGTCAAAATAAAGTCAAAATTTGTAAATTGTAAAGTCAAAATTTTAAGTTTTTAGGTCAAAAAATTGGCTACCCTAGTAATCACGTTTGGGATCTTTCAGTGCTGATGCTGAAAGTGCACGTGTAGCCTTAAAGCAGTGGTTCTTAATCTATACAAGCATGCCGAACCCTTACGTAGTTTTCCAAGCTTTTGTTGAACCCCATTTTTCCCAATACAACAGAAAGTAAAAATGGGTTATTGAAATCAGATGACCTTCGTCGAACCCCTGAAACGGCTCCGTCGAACCCAGTTTAAGAACCACCGCCTTAAAGCGTTTAATGAACGCAGTAGGTATAGCAATGTTTTTGCTTTGCAGGTTAGTACGTGACGAGTGCCGCTATGCGCGAAACCCAGGTCGTATCTGTGAATTTAAGCTCTGTACAAGATGATCACATAAAAAATGTAAAATGTGGCCATTGTGCGCAGATACGCCCCAAGTCACGAAAAAAAAGCACTAAACAAAACGTTCAGCCGTGTCAAACATGCGCCATATAGATTTGGGAGCCTGGAATTTACAAATAAATGAATGACCATAAAACTACACTTTTTAGGAATATAGGGTAAGAAAATTTCATTACGTGGTACTGTGGGTAACAAACCATTTCCCTAGTAGAATCATTAAATCCGAAATGATTAACTCTAAAATTTTTGCAGCTAATTTTGTCTGCATGTTCGGCCCAACTGAACCACTAAACAGTAGCACCATTTACAAATCACACCACCGATACCTGAACTGCAGGGTTCATTGTTAAACGAAAAGCGGCAATCCATTCGTTTGCTTCTCTCGGATTTGCGGCTTTCAGCATAACCCTTCCTTGAGATAAGATCAGCTCAAAAGATGAAGAGCCAACCAGTTCGTTGCATGAAAAATTTTGCAAAAACCAACACGCGTCAGCTTTGTCGTCAGTGCTGCAAATAAGGTAGTTTTACTGCAACGCACATAACTGCACTGCGCCAATTTACCGGGCAACGAAAAAACTTCCACATACTAAGTTGCAGAATCGCATTAGTTTTTTATCAACAGTGAAGTCGGCGGCATTAAACTACCGACAGACAACAGACGAACAGTGGAACATAACGACTGATGTCAATAGGAACTTATTCACCAACGATGGCAACTGCACCACCCTGGAAGTAAAAGAAACCGCACAGCGTGAGCAACTAACTCCGCGGCAACTAAACCTCTGCATCTGTTGTAAGCTTAACACGGACGTTGACACAAGAAACAGGCAGATTGAAAGCTGATGGTATAGTTTGATTGGTGGAAGTTATTTCTCTTAAGAGGATAAATGCAGCATTCGTTGGAGACAATAATCTCACTCTTTACGAAAAACATAGCCTCGGGAACTAATCATCTATTGAGCTGGAAGAATAAAAACAACCAGACAAGTTGCGACGACTTCATGATAATTTTAAAATCAAGTTTGCATCAAATGCTTGCGAATAATTCGCCTTTTTCGCAAATAGAACGCAAAACCATTTGTTTACGAACTGAACACGATTTCGTTGTACGATGAGCGTTCGAAATTTGCCAAATAAAGATAAGGCCATTCAAACATCCGCGCTCTAACCATGAAAAGAGAACTTTTTCTGCAACGATGTGCTTCTAACAAAATGCCAATATACTAGGTAGCCAAGTGACCGATTTTTTTACGAAATAAGTTCCTCAAGCAGCAATTATAATAGAGGCAGAACGTACTTGTTTTTGTAGCGATACAGAGTGTCACCCTCCACAACAAAATACGCATTGATCCACCTGTTTCTGCTTAAAAACGATTTCCTTGCGTTGTATAACAAAAATCCTCGTTTCTCCACCACACTCTCTGCAACAGAAGGTACAAGAATAATCTTCATGCAAGTAACACATGCCAAGAAACGTTCCAGATGCAAACCACTGCCTCTACAGTAAGAGCGTATGAGGTGACAGTTATCTAGACCAGTGCTCTTCAACATTTTTCGTGAAGGTACACCCTTAAAGATGTTTTGACGAACTCATGCACCCTATTTACTGACACTTCCCCGGTGTCTCCCACGTAATTGCGCCCGTGTCTATAAGTACCCTGGCCTTAATAAGCAAGTCCCCGAATTCAGTAAGTCAGCTACATAATTCAATTGATAATGGCTCATAGTCTGTTGCTTATGAATCACAAATAATCTAGATACAACAATTAGCTTGATGTGGTGTGATGCTTATGCACCACACTTTAGAATCTGCAAAGTCTCGGTAAAATCCTGAAAGTCATTGGTTGGTTAATGGTTCATTTTTGCTAACAGAAAGCTTTTGCAAAAATTGTTTTTGTAAAAGCACACTGTTTAGTGTGACAAGTTTGTGAAGCACCTTTTTGAACCCTTTCTTAGTGGTGCACCCCACGCATATTTTGGTGCACCGTACACACCGGTTGAAGAGCGCTGATCTAGACACTGTACATCCATTGACTAATTAAGGGTCATCACCGATACAAGCTCCTTTTGCTATTTAGACGGCGCTTTGGCTGTGCATCAGTACAGGTGGACAGGTTTGTCAGACCTTCGTAACTGCTCAGATATTTTGGGGTGTTCGTGAAGCGAGGTTCTACTGTATTTTGAGAGACCGTTTCGGTCTCTACCCAAAAACACTGCAGGTGAGCACTGGGCAGTTCCAGTCGAGCGATGAAACCAGGCTTGTTCATGAGAATGGGATTTCAAATTCGTCCAATCGTATGCAATTTTAACGTCATACAGCAGGATATTCCTGAAGTTGATTGTATCATTATTGTACACTCACATCACAGTAAATATTAGACGTGGAGGCTCAGTGCTATGGCGCAGTGACTAGTGATGAAAGGCCCCCGAAAACCTGGTTGTTGGGACTTTTTTAGGTGATAACCAAAAAAGCGTCACCCAGATTTTCCGTGACTCCTTAATTGGGTGTGGTTGCCCTGCTTTAGCCAGGCTCTGTGAGGTATTTGATTGTATCGACGTCGGTAAAATTGGTTAAGTTCAGAGCTATTCACTCTCTACCTTTTAAAGAGAGTGTCTTTAAAAAGTATTCTGAAAGAAAAAAATAAGTATTTGAGTCGTCCTGTCACAAATTTTTTCAACAGGTTATCCCCTCGCTGGTCTACAAAAAAATATAAACCTTTTTGCAAAAACTTTTTCAAGAGATTTTGACTAATTTTGGAGCGTTACNTCCAATACGGGCTCTCTTTTGCTTTATCACGTCGCGTTTTTGCTCTGCAGCATNCTCGTGGTTTCACGGATTATACAGTTTTTGCCATTCGGCTGCAGCAAGCAACGCACTCATTTTTTCCTGACTTATCTAAGCTTTGCGTGTAGGCTAACATAAGGTTTACTGAATTAAACGCAAGGTGGTCCAAAACGAATCAGTCCATTTTATTATCGCTATTATTTTCTGTCAAATTATCCCGGGCTTCTGTCTTCCACATAAATCATAGTTAAGCTCCAAAGTTTTTTTTTCCCATTTTGAACTGATCAAGATTGTAGAGGCCCATTTCGCGACGAAATCAGTTGTCCAAACTCAACGAGAATTTCGGAGGGATTGTCCAGCAGGGCTGTGGAGCCCGAACTCAAATTTCAGGCTCCGGCTCCAGGGATCTAATTTTTTTTGGCTCTGGCTCCAGAACGATTTGGTTCATTGAAAACAAAAAACATTCCATTATTTGTACAACTTGTCTACCCCACAAACTGAGTCCGGGGAATTGGAACCCACTTTTCGGGCTCCGGCTCCACAGCCCTGCTTTCCAGATAGAAACGCTCCAACCAAAGATACTTACAATAAAGCGCCTCCTGGACAAATGGAAGTGTGCAGAATAACAGTAAAGTTCGCAGTGGCCGGCCGCTGGCCAGTCAAGACAAAATATCACATCATGACTGTGAGACAATGTCTGGAGGAGTCTCCAAGAAAATCCACAAGACGTTTGTTCCAGGAAACAGATTTTTCAAAGAGATCAGTTAAATGCGCATAATGCACCAGGATTTTCACCTGTTTCCGTATAAGATACAGATTTTACAACTTCAGACCGATGCAGAAGGCTGAAAGACGTGCCTCTTGAGCAAACCTTCAGTCAGAGAACCGAAAACCATCCTGATTTCTTGTACAGTACATCATTTTTTCAGTGACGACGCAACTTTCCACCTTAGTGGTCACGTGAACCAACACAATATACGCTTTTGGGCTCGGTCTCAACCTAAGAGCATCAGTATTGCCCATTTGCAGTAGTGTGGAGAAAGTGACTGTTTGGTGCGTGCTGGTACGTCATGGCATTATCGGGCCATAGTGGCTTTAGAATGCTGATGGATGTCGGGTTAGTGTGAACACAGAGCGATACATTGAATTAATAAGAAAATTCATCTTTCATCTCGGCATTGAGGCGGAAGTGAGTGGATATGGGTGCTGTGATTTATCAGCAGCTGGAGCAAATGCTTCACTCGAATACCTTCAAAGTTACTTCCCTGGAGTCAGGCTCATCACCTGTCGTACGAAAACCCTTGGCCTGCACATTCTCCAGACCTATCCTTTTTGGATTATTTTATGTGGGAATACCTGAAGGACAGGATATATGTTAACAATCCCCAAACTATGATGGAGATCATGAGAATACCCCACGAGATGTTGGACACGGTCATATGTGCGAGTAGCCATAGTGATTCAGCACCAAGGAGCTTGGATCGAGCACATTACAAACTCAATTGCGCTGTACTCGCAAAACGGTGGCTTACGAAGAAAAAAAAACGTGCACCCCACAAACTTCAGATGTCTGTAAAACAGGCCTACGAAAATAAATTGTTAGGTATTCCTCTCAGTACAAAATTCTACCTTATAAAAAACGGATATACCTTTTTGGGCCAACCTGCACAACACTGCATTAAATAGTCATTTCTTACCACTGAGAGCGGTAAAACTACACTGAAGTTTTGTTTCAACCTATATTGAAGTATAGCTGCGATAACTTCTGTCCAATTTGGTTGTTCCGTTCGTTAATTCAAATGCAGTACAAGACGTAAAACAACATGCCCAACTGACGAAACACTACCTGCAATATTTAAGCCTTGTCTCCGCTTTATAACTACATAGTTAATCAAGCGGATGAAGCGCCAGTCACTGCAGTACCGTTGTTGATAAACTGCGTAAGGTTTGTGGGAGAATTTTACCCGAGATGATGACACAGACGCAGATTTCAACCCATGAAGCTCTTCATCGCGCAAGCCTTCACTTATAGTGTAATTCAACGGTAGTTGAATAATTTGGCAGCAGACATACATTTTTTTCATATTTGTTTGCGTCAAGACAACAACAAAGAAAGTGGCTCTCTAATGTTGACACCAGTGTCATTTTTATTTCAGCTGATAAAAAAACTACCAAATTGATGTCATTTATTGAGGTGAAACAATTGACAAGAACACCACTGAATGACCTCCGAACACCAAAGCAAAATCCACAGGTACAAACAGCACCAGTTGCCAATTTTGTAATGTCCAACATGATTTTATTTAAATCGGTCTCTATTGCGTTGTTACGTGTTCTTTCTGATACAAATTTCCAAGATCTAAGTCTCGCTCCATCGAGAAACTTTTGGCTATTGAACTACCACAAGATAAATCATGTTAGTGGACGAAGATCCTCGAATAACCAAAAACGCCTTTGTGTCAAAATACAAAAAACGGATTTATTCCTGTAAGACGTTCAATGCCTCTTACATTAGATTAGGAAATATCATGGACGTTAACATGGTTGGAATATATGTTCACATCTATTTTTACCACAATGGAGTTAATCAATACCTTTGCTTCTTTTGCTACTGAGACAGGAGAGCTGAAGATCAGATTTCGACAAATAAATTCAACCAACAAGACACGTTTGACAGGCGCACTTGAAAAAAACATTCAATGGATCTGATCAGTTGGTGCCAATAATGACGCTTAACAGCTCTCCAATTATGGATCCAGTTTTCTTTGAAAGCGAACTGAGCTCTTCAGTCATGCAAGGTAGTCAGTTTAGACATGGGGGAACCGATCGACAGGTGGAACACATTATCCCTTCTGGCAGGTCCTGCAGCTGAGCCTAGTCACAACGTACTGGACACACCTTTCCTTGGGACAATCTCGTCCTAGTGGGTGCGAAGTGTGGTCTTTCCC
>JGI24158J21664_10013848_pt1 | contig 10620 bp, 4 predicted proteins | sample Ectturendosymbi3_FD_21664 | JGI IMG/M metagenome (IMG submission 21664)
AATCAAGGAGAAATAAAGGAATTTGTGGCCTTGTGAGGTATCTAGAGAATCCAGACAGTCATGAGCAGGTGGTCGAATCTTCGCTTTTGAATTATGCAAAGAAACGGGAGCTTGCGAAAGTGGCAAAAGATGTTTTATGTTTTTTTCACGACTTTTTCGCTGTGAACTTACTGACGAGAGTGCTGAGAATCTTGAAAATGACATCACTGAAGAGCCCTCTACAAAAAAGTCTAAAACAGAAGAACTTAATGACATTTTGCGCCAGCCAGAATATCAACATTTGGATCGTGTTCAAGAAAACGTATTGACACACATCAAGAAAGAAACGGCATTTTACGAAGCAACAAGGGAATGTCCCAAAATCTTGACGATCAATAAAGTCTTGTCTAAACTCACTTTCACCCTCTTCTGTCGAAGCTGAAAGGTGTTTTAGTGCCGCTAGACTGTTTATTTCAAAATTAAGATCATCTTTGAGTGATGAAATGATTGTCTGATCTTTGCGCGCAAATAATTAAACCTTCTTTGTGAATGAGAATGTGTAATACTGTGAATAAAGTGATTTAAATATAGTATATTGTCTCTAATCAGCCTACTTTCAAAATTACTTGAATTGCTTAAGTTACTTAAGTAATGTTACTTACGTAATGTTACTTACGTAATGTTACTTACGTAATGTTACTTAAGTAATGTTACTTAAGTAATTTTTTAAACCTTACTTGAACCCAGCACTAGCGAACAACCGAAGGTCTAAGATTTGAGAAATCACGAGGCGTCCAGCAGCAATTTTAGGTGCAAATGAACTAGCAGGAAGCTGCAGGAAAGCATACCATCCTATTAACGTGGCACACATCATTTTCATGAGTGCTACTGCAATTCTTCCCTGTTTGGTCACGCTTGAGGATAGCGCATGATCATCGCGTCCAACAAAACGCTGTACGACAGAAGTTGTAATGGCACTGATGTAGCATCAACAAAATCTCGCGCGCGCACAGACATCAAGAATGAAACTTAAAATCTGCTGTCACTACGAAGGCACTCAAAATTGCATAAAACAATCACAGTCAAGCGCTAAAGATTTTCTGTCAGTCCAATGATTTGCTATTTTCCTATGTTGACAGCTGGACAAAACGTAAGTTGGAACCAATGAGCGACTTACGCTCGATTGAGGTTGTGACTGAAAGGGAGGAAGGTGGTCGTCAGCATTTATGGCGAATGTTCGATGCAAAGTCCTATTCTGTAAAAGCGAATTTCGTCGCTGATTCAGCACCTCGGTAGTTTAACTGCCTGTTCCGCTTCTGCTGATTGACTCACAAGGCGCACGCGTAAAATAAAATGGAGCGATCAACGAAGCAATGAACGCGAAGGTAACATGGCGTTTCACTTTTCTGTAACATGCAAGCAGGGCAAGGTTGCTGGGAACCCAGTGTGTCCAGGGGCACAATTCCCCGGGCGCCGACAAGTCCCAACAATGTCGCAAGTACTTTCTTCAATGCCGTAGATTTGCTTCCGAAAGACCTCAGGTTCAAACATGGGGGTGTCAAACTTAGTTCTTGCCCCGGGCGCCATCTTACCTCGTTACGGCCCTGGGTGTGTCGCGTAATTTTGCGTGTTAACCAGTAACCACAAATGACTTGCCGACCAAGTCAGCAACAATGAGCGGAGGCGTTGCTATTGGAGTTCGTAGAGTCGTTGTGGTAACTTCAGCAAACTATCGCTGCGTTCTAAAAGCGAAAGATTCTCATTTGCTAAAGAAAAGTACGAACACAGTCTTAACACTGGATTTTTACCAACTGACTGAGACGCTGATGAGATGCAAGAGCTTTATCGCTCGAGATCGGAGCGGAATCAGACCGTCAGTTTGTCAGAAAAAAACTAAAGTCGATGATGAGCTAGGTGCTGTCGCTAATCTCAGCTACACCAAGTAATTCTATAAACGCGTATCTTTTTCAAATATTATCTACGAAAAACCGCTGCAACATTTTCTTAGCAATTCTTACAGCACATTAGTTTAAAGTGCAACGCTAGTATTTTCGGGTGAAAAAGTGAAAACGCCTAAGCGCGCATAAATATGCACTGCATGTACTTCGCATTTACGTGTTGTCCACACATGACTTGTCACAGTCCAAGAGTCAAGCTGGGTCTGATCCAGTCGGTAGAACACTGGCGCATACAAGGCAACAGGGGCTTTTTCAAAGGCCACTGCTTGACACGGAACTGCTTTCGACACGAAATAACAGCGTCCGTGCAAATGAGACAAACGCGGAAGTGACGCGCAGGCTTCGCGTCAGGAAAGCGACGAGAAAAAGAGATTTGGGAGCGCAACGTAGGCCTGGATGTCTCAAACGCAGCACAAAACGACACGCACAATATTGTTGCGGATGACAACTTGGGGTAAAAACATTTGGTTAGAACACAAAACCTGAACCGGAACACACTGCGCACCTTTGCCGACAGCACGGTGAAAAGGGGAACCTAACGCGATGCATGTGGATACGATTGTAAGCCTTCGCGTTCAGCCTAAGAGACTGATCGCGCAGTGATTGAAAGCTGGACGAAATATTTCCTAAACTGACACGAGCAGAAGCTCGAAGCTTTCCACGACTGCAAAATTCCGGAGTGTTGGTTCCTTGCAGGGCAGCAACCAGCTGATATTTTCGGGGGGGGGGAGCAGTGATTGTAACTTGCTGTACCTGCAGCGCCTAAACACAATTGCCCCCACCCACGTTGCGGTCCTGGTTCCTTACTTAGCGCAGTGCGTTCGTCAACGTTTGTCACTGAACAAATAATCGAGCGATTTGCCGTCTATCTGCTTACAAGGGAATTCGTATTCCAGTGGTATGCGATGTTGACGCAAAGAAACTAAAGACACCAACTTCGAAAAAAGGAACAAATATACTGTTTAGAAAAAGTGTAGATGCCATGCAGTGAGATCTGTGCATGTAAATGTATCACCGCATCAAATAGGTGCACACCAACCAGGAGGCCGATCGTAAAGTAAATCTATGGTCGTTTTCACAAAGTGTTTGGTGATGCGACAGAACACGAGTTATTTTGGCAGCATTGTGCATCGTTAAGACAATCGGTGTATAGAGATAGAACGGGCTGCTAATGGTCCGGTCTTTGGGTGGGCCGCTGACGATATTCTAGTTAGATTTCAGCGGGCCGCTACCGCCCGCTAATCATGAAAAAACGTCATAAAATTTTTTAGCTAAAGAGAAGCACTGGGTGGCGTGAAAAGTGAGTGAAACTACCTGGCCCTCGTGGAGACCAGTTACTTGATAGGTGTTGTTTTACAAGTACCAAACCACTATGACTTTAGCAGGTAAATTGTTTTTGTTTGATATTTGTAAGTGAACCGTATAACTGTTAAGCGACCCATGCGCGGGTCGGTTTGCAAAAGAAAAAAATTCCATGGGCCGTTAATGGGCTACATTTTGCGCCCAATGGGCGGCCAGGGCTGGAAAAATCTTGGATCATTCCCTCTCTAAATCAGTGCTCTTGCTCATTCACCTACGCATAGTTTCAGTCGAAAGATATTAGCCGCACAGCAGCGCAACGTCATCGTCAGAGACGCCGCGTGTCCTTTCGGCAAGTTGACAGGGTTCGTCGCTGGGTGCGCGACATAAATATGCGAGAAGTGTGCAAGACCTCCGGTTCGAAGTGTCGCTTGCACGAAACTGCTGTATCGACGATACGACAACGAGCGGCGAAAGTGCATTGTGCTGAAACGGTTTGTATACAGGAAGAAAGCGAAACACACAAACAGACGCGGTGGCAGGTGGACCGCAGCAAAACGTGAGAAATACTGCTTCCGCTTAGTGAACACGACGAAGTGACGGTGGTGAGCTTTGTGTTAGACTGTGTCGTCTGAAAACAAGAACGAACTGGTGAGCACGTCGCATAAAAGATACCGATGCAACATTTCCCGCACACACAGTTTGCGATCTAGAGAAACAAGATGTCCACTCGCCATTCCCAAACGTGTTTCTTTCGGTTACAGACCGAAGTTTTTTGAAATGACCGAAAAAAGTAAGTCAATTCGGCCATGATGCCCGAAAATATAGTCTACTGAATACGGCGAGTTTTAAAAACAATCATGAGACAAACGAATGAAAGGTCTCAGCAAAAAATCAGTCCCAAACAACAAATTTTGCTATAATCTTAAGGATTGCACCTGTATACTTTTTCTCCATCCGTCAACTTTAACGTTATCGCTGGAAAATTGGCATAATAGGGAGATACTCAAGAAACTGATCAAAATAAGGACACAGACGATTTGTTAATGCGTTGGTGAAAGTAGGAGTTACAGATTAACAATCCTGCAATAAACTTCTTTCTCATAAGCAAAATCGAATGTTGCTAACTTTCACACTAAAATCATAGAAAGAGAAAGGAAACTGACTGGAAGGAGTCGCACATAGTTTGCACAGCATTTTTTTCAACAGCAGCTACTCCACATCATGATCGTCAGAAGGGGGCCGGAGCACACCACTGGATTTTAAAAATTGACATTTTTCTATTGACTTTTTGGCAAAAAGATGTTATTTTCTTAGTTTGGAGTGGGTGAAACGAAATTTCACCACTTTCACCCCCCCTCCCTGGTAAAATCGCTATTTGCCTCCCCGTTAGCAAAATCCTTGCGACGGCCATGCTTCACACCTATATGCAATCGTCTCGCTTAGAACAATAACCGTTGAGCTGCGCAACGTTAACAAAACAAGGTCGCTTGAACTTTATCAAGGAAAACTGTACAGCGACTTTCCAGCCGCCATCGCAGAAAAACTCGAGCGACAGAATGCGGCGACATGTCAGCTACAAATGGAGGTGACGCGCGCGCAATTTTCTTTGCAGGAAACATAAACAAAATCCTTATATGGTAAGTAAAAGTCTTTCGCAGAATCGTTTGACCGACTTAGGACAGTCTGTCTTGCGCACACACGCAAGTCATAAAACTAATGTCAAGCACAATAGGGTCTGAATTCACGAAATACGACTGTGAACCAGTTAAAACAGAAAGTGTCGTTCTCGTTGACATCAACAGCCAGAATCATGTATGTCCAAATGTGCAACATCACACACTGCAAAAATAAGTCAACCCTTGGTTTAGATAACTGCTAGTACTCGCAATAGGTCTTTCAAAAGTTACCCAATACCACAAAAGCTCGTACAGAAAGCCAAGGTTACCTTAACCAGGTTTTTTTAAGGTGTTTTAGGGACCCGATTCGGGTCCCTAGAATCAGAGAAAATTAACATCAGGTCCCCAGAATCAAAGAAAATCGGGTCCTTAGAATCAGAGAAATTGGGTCCCTAACATTTTCCTTTAAAAAACCCTGCCTTAACATAGGAATCGACTGTAGGTTAGGTTGTTTGCTGCTCATGTAGGTCTGGGTACAAGCTGAGTTAAGTAACCAAGCGACCAATCAATTGCGCATGTTTAACCCGTTCCACTAGGTTTGCGAAATTTAGGTGCAAATGTGTAGTGACTCAATTGTCAGACGCAACCAAACCAACTGTGCTTGTGCAAAACCTAGAAGCAAGCAATGCATCCATACGCTCAGTTTTAGTTAACAGAACATAGAAATACTGAGAAAACGATTTTTTAACAAAAATATTCACCAAAATTTGTGTGATACCTGGTGTTAGAGGTGCACAGGGGGCGAACGCACAGCAACGTGGCATTCTCATAGTCAGTGACGTAACTGACGGGGGGCAAGGGGGCGATTCGCCCCCCCTTGGCAAGTTAAATATAAAAACTGGTCCCCCTTTAGTTGACATCTTGATCGCTTCATTGCTGTCATGTTTCAGGAACCCCAACCGACACTTTATTGTCATGTGGTTCAAGTTTGCTGATTCTGGGAAAAAAATGTTTTGGGTTGCTTTCCTTCTTGCGCCGGTACTCAATTTGTTACGAACAGTCTACACCAGAGATGGGGAACCTATTTGCTATCACGGGCCGCATGAATTGTGCACTATCTCTGGCGAACCGCAAAATTAATGAATTTTATCTTCAGATTCTACCACCTTGATAAAACTAAACTATGCCAAGGAGAGAGAGATACTTCTCTTAGCTGACTGTCTGCTTGTCCTGGGGTTTCATTTTGACGTGATGTTGTGTTCTAACTTGGGTAAAGAAAATTCTGATGCGAGCCATATTAAACGTTCACGCGGGCCGCAGGTTCCCCACCCCTGGTCTACACTCCAAAGAACAGTGATGCATGGAAATCGTAAGGTGCAGAATTAGGCGAATTTGGGTGGTCACGGGCATGTTGGGAAACCTTGCGTTTCGACCGAACAACTCGCGAAAAACTCCGCAACATCCAACAGACTTCCAATTTTAGCAAGAAAACGCAAAGTTCCAATTCCACGTATATACTGTACTACCCAGCATTAGACGTCGAGACTGCAAGAGCATAGAAACTTTTTCATGTACATTGTGACTGTATAGAAACCGTCATGATGCTGCATGCTCGATTCTTCTTTTTTATTCCGGATGTCGAGCAGCATCTAAATTTGATAACTTCCAGTCCAAGAAAGAACACTTAGCAAATAGCTTATGCGCGGTTTTGACGCAACGCTTTTGGGTAAATTCTATTCGGGAAATCTGGCAACAGAACGACACTACGCCTCTTCCTTATGGAATCAATAAGATGACCGGGAAATTACCTGCTTTTACCAAATGACTGTCCTGTCTGTTACTGCAGTAACAGCGCACAGCTTATCATGGAAGTTCCACATCGTGGTCTTAGAAGCTAAACGTCTTATTTTGAATATTTTCGGTGTGCGCAACACACACAGTTTGTGCGCAACACACCCAGTTTCGACTTAAAGCACGCCGCCAAAATTCCCACTGACGCTGCCAACAGTCGAGTAACATCACTTTGGAAGTTTCTGAAAAGGAACGCTGGATTTTCAGCATATTCAGTAAAACTTGCTTTCGAAATCGGTTATTCCTCTGCGGAGAGTTGCAACCGTTCCTGTAGTTTGCACGTCAATTCGAATCCAGGCCGAAGTTCTGTGGCTTTTGCACAAAGTATTGTGCACGAGGTTGGGGCGCCGCCGGCGTTACCAGCAATTGGCTTAGGTTGTGATTTCACCGATACAAGAATTTTCAACGCGAGCACTGCCGACCGGATGAGCATCCCGTACTTTACATGAACGACGAAATCAGCAAAGAGCTCTTGACTGATTCTGTGCAGAAATGTCGCCGGGGACAGCTGCGGTCAAGGCGATCATAATAGCATCGCGTTCTATCAAGTGTTGTGATGGAAAACAGCGCACCCACACACGATCAACGAATTGAAAAGATACGATTTAAGTTGTTTACCACCTGGCAAAACTAGCGAACTAAGGATTTTGTTTCGGTCCGAGACAGATTTCTTATGTTGTTAAATAATCACGAAGCAACCTCGGATATCAAAAACCTAGTTAAATACCGGCTATACATTACAACAAATAGATTTAAGGTTGTTTAAAAATTAAACATTTAAACAGTTCTCACGGACACAACAGTTAGCGCAGGCAGTGTTTCCCTCTGTGACTAGAGGAGTTGCAAGCGGAGAAATCAATAATTCAAAGGGCACATTTACCTACCGTGAAACCACCATTTTGTGTCTTTTGGGTTCTTACTGCAGGTCCGAACATAGAAAGCATTGTCAGGAGGTCGTTTCTAGGTAATAAAGGAACTTTTTACGCCTATGAAGGTAGGATTAGCAGACCATACAATTGTATTTGAATCTTTTCTACACACAGGAACCTGGAGGCCTTCGAAACTGGTCTGCCACGCTAAAAAGAAGTGAAAAACAAACAAAACTGAAACAGGCCACATTTCCACAAATTTGCGGATTTACAGATGAATCCGGCCAGGCAAACCTTCTCGGTGCAGCTGCTTAGCATTGAAATAATACTCAAACAGACGGATTCTGCAGACAGCACTGGACTCCAGTCCTCGGTTAAGATACTTAAGCAGATATGGCCGTTGCTGTAAATGTGTGGATGTTCCGGTATTCGGTCTCCGACAAATGTTACCTTTTCAAAAGAAAACAACAGTTGCCGCCAGTTTTTTTTACAAGCACCTTTCACACCGACCAGTGAGTCATTGCAACAAACAAACCTGAGGTGAATCGAATGGGTACCTGTCCGGAAATTTGAAATGAAGCTTAAACTCTTCTCCAGCATAAAGTGTTCCATCAGCACCTTTCATTGCAACAGTGAAATGGTTCAACTGAGTGGGATCACTTGGTGTTGGTTCGTCACAGAGCCAAACGCCTGGTGGTGGGTGGTTTTTCAGGCTGATGATTTCCTTCCGAACACGTTTCTTAAAAGGTATACAAGTTTTAGATTGTTGTAGAAAAAATAACCCTAATAAACCATAGAAGTAACCAGCATCTTACTAAATCACGGTTTTCAACTTGAAAAACAGCACAAAATCGCTTGATCAATCTCTACTTTTACTTCAGTAAAAATATCCATTCAAACTGTAACACTGAAAAGCAACATTTAAAATAAAATGTCCAGCTTTCAATATTGTAAATCTAGCTTACCACGCCTTTGAGATATTATAGGTCTTGGAGTAAAATTTTGTGCCACTTTTATTGATATTTCTCAAAAAATTATAAAGAAAACAATGAGATTTGAAAATCTAAAACTATTTTTGCTGGTTAAAATATTGCAACATTGGGTGAACTGTAAAGTTCACCTATTCACTGCAACTAATAATTTGAAGAAACACAAAATATACACACACATATATATATCACCAAATCCAGAAAATCAAACACAAGTGAAGTGCTTAACTGATGAATTACCTGTGTGTAATAAATTAGTAAAAAGGAATAGCACAGCAACAAAATTAGCAGCTAGTTTTTGCCTAAAATGAAGAAAAGTGGAAATATAAACCACAGTCAAGATCCTACCATAGAAAACTATAAAGGTTTCAAATGTTCAAAATGCCTAAAACAACTGCAAGCCTCTAAGTGCAAATTGGTGTTGAAGGAAATTTAGTTTTAGGTGAACGTCTGTCATGACCTCAATGATGCAGCAATGTTACAGCTAAATACAGACAACAAATTTATTAAATACAACATTTTAAGGGTGGAGCACAAGCCTTTGGAAAATGTGAAACAAACTTTTATAATCACCAGGAAGCTTCCTATTTGTAAACATTTACCTTTTTTTAGGTGCAAAAATGTTCATAGCAAAACATTATAGTGGAAAACTATGAAACAAAACCAAACAATACATTAATTTTACTTACATGAACAAAACTGATTGCCATCTTTTGTTAATTTGTATATGCAAGAAATGCATACAACCAACACAGTCCAACTTCCGAATACCTAACATTAAAAGTCTAAGACGTTTATGCCCTACAAACAAGAAGCCATCCTCAAGGATACAATTATACAAATACTGTAGTGGTTTTGATACAGAGTACAGTTTTACCAAACATATATTTCATGGTGATTATCAAAAAATATAAGGTTAGTAACAATCAGAAGCAAACTGAAGAAATTACAATAAATCACACTTCCTTTAAAATGCGACAAAAAGTTAATTGTCCTTTTGGCAAAAAGGTGACCAAATAAAAAAAATAATTGTGTTATTGTCACACTTTAACAAGAATCAGAGCATAGTTATCTAACATGGTTTCCATTCAAAACAAACCTGTTCATAACAGACCATGTTCAAAACATACCATGTTCATAACAGACCACATTCATAACAATGTCCATAACAGATCTGTTCTGTGCATGGTATGTTAAGAACATGGTCGGTTACTAACTGTAATGAATGTGGTCTGCTATAAACTGGTCTGTTATGAACATGGTCAGTTATGAACAGGTCTGGTACAAACATTTCTGTGTTGGATGGACACCATCTAACAAGTATATAAACACTCTGTAAAAATTGTTTAGCTTTGCATAATAACCACATAATGATTTGTACAACACAAAATTTTTAACACACTCGATAGCAGAAAATGCAACACATGCTAAGGTATGATCAAGTTTAAAATGCTGTTGTACAAGCTGATGCATAATGTCCAGACTGGCGTAAACAAAGGGCGCATTTTGTGCATACCTAATTTCAATTTTTTTTTATGAATCAAACGCAAAAGGTGGAATGCACCCTCAAGTCACATTATAACTACATGCATGTAAATGCAACTACCACAAAGATTCAAATTATATATCATAGCAATAGCTAGAATCACTTGTTTAATGCACGCAACTGCTGGAGCATGACTGGAGTGCATGCAGTTTTTAGGGCAAGTAAGTGCTTAGCAATGAAAAAAATTATTGAACAGTAGAAGGATTTCACAATCAGGATTGAGTTCTTCATTTGGTTGGATATCCAACTTTGATATACAATGTAACACTGCAATTGCATCAATGTGCTGCACTTATTGAGCAAGCAATGTTAAACATGGCTAATGGTAATATTCTGTATGAATGAATCACAAGCAAAAATAAGCATGTGCCTGCATCAAACATCGTGATCATGTCATATAACATCGTGATCATGTCACTGTTGTGGCTTTACAAATATTGCTGAATGATACGTACAAGCTGAATCATTGCAAGGAGATGGGAGCAAAACTAGGCAGGAAATTCCTCAAAC
>JGI24158J21664_10013851_pt1 | contig 10619 bp, 5 predicted proteins | sample Ectturendosymbi3_FD_21664 | JGI IMG/M metagenome (IMG submission 21664)
CGTTGTCAGGACCACAAAACTCACTGAACCTCAGATGTTTAGGAGACAATTGTGCAAATGTTAGCATGAATAAAAAAGACTTGGCCATTTTGTTCATACGTAGCCCGTCTGTTGTTTTATTCAATGTTTATAGTATTCGCCTCGGAAGTCCGCAAAAATAAATGAATGATTTGGGGTTCCGCGAGATGAAAAAGTTTGAGAGACGCTACGCTGAAAAATGCAAATCAGCGACAGCACAGCTGTAGGTTGTCTGCATCTCAATGAAGTGTTTGAGTGTTCCAAACATAGCAATTGTTCAAGCGACATGGCGTATCTTGAACAAGAACGTTAATGTCAAACGCCACGGCAAGAAGCAAATTTCAGGCTTCAACCTGCCGCCAAATGCTGTCACCCAAAAGTACCACAAAGATGTAAATCCATTATGGATGCGTTTCTTTTAACACACAACGTGGCAGAATTTTGTGAGGTTGTAGAATACACAGGTAACCCCACAAGCTATCTTTAATTTTGATGAAAGTTTCAAAAACTTGTAAAATGCTTTAATCTGATCCAATGAAACACTTTCATTTGAATATAAGCAAAATTTCCTCATGGAAAATAAATGAAAAGCTTTGTTGGCATCTGAAGCTTGTGCGATCCGGTTGTGTTCGCACACCTTCAGTGTGGGATTTATCATGTGATGGATGTTAACTCCGCGTCAGACGAATCGGCCAAAGATAGCTGTTACTTCCACTTGCATGGAAGTCACTTATAAGTGTCGCTTGCTTGGTCTTGCCCTTCTTGCTTTGGCCGACTTTGCTCACATGTAGCGGTCGCGCTCGCGTGACTGCTACACAACTGATGTCGGTTTTTCATTTTACGCGTAGTCAGAGATCAGTTTAAATCAGTGTTTTACATCCTTCTCACTGCAGCGGGATTTTCCGCAAATGTTTGCGTTGCTCATGAAAACCTACGCAATGGTTCAAGTGTCTATCCTACGTTTTGTAATTTATTAAATGAGTAGAAATGTGGCATCTGTGTTTGTTTCTATGTTTTGGCGCAACACCTGGAAGCCACACGCAGAACCTTGAGGTTTCGCGGAACTCCGGTTGAAAAACATTGGTTTAAATATATAAGGAATGGGATTAATTGCTCTTGTTTCAAACAACCCAGGCATTCACGTTGGTTCATTCGTTTATTTGCGAATCAAGCACAAGCAGTTGATTGAAAACCCCGAAAAGTTTGAAAACCATCCACACATGCTTGTTGTTTAGAGTCTGCCTCGTCTTCATCTGAAACAAAAATTCTGTTTTTCACTTTGGATTGTCAAAACGATGTGAAAATTTTTTGGAAAGTTTTTGATGAAACGAATTGCGTGAAAAAACAATTGAGATTATTTCTGAAAAAGCTATAATATTTCAAATGATATCCAAAATCTGCACAACCATGCAAATGTTCTTTTCTCCAGAAGTGCTGAAACGTTTCGTAGACTTATCAGCGTGACACGACGGGGTGGCATGGTTTTGTAAGTAAAATGTAAGCAACGGCAAAATCTTACGTTTTACTCCAAATTCATTACTTCTGCTTCGTCCTCAACATCTGGTTCTATTTCTTCCTCTTCACCGTGATTTCCTTCAGCATTTTCTGCATTATTGGCAAAAGATTAGAAATCCAACAATTTGAAACAAGAGAAGCAAATTCGTATGAAAAACAGAAATCATTTCCGTTGAGTTGCCTTTGCGGCAAGGTTGCGATTTGGCTTAACATAAAATTTCCGTAAGAGATATCATTGTCCAATAAACATAACGACACTGTGCTGTTTGATTCAAGTAACAAAAGCACAGATTTTTGAATAATGGACGTGTTCTGTGACTAAACCTTTACTCAACACCACCGAAACAATGCGTATTGGAAGGATTAGGCTATAAATATCGATTCCTATGTGACATGTTGAATTCCAAGATCCGCATTACTTTGCAACACGATTATTAAACCATTAACTATGCACCATCTCCGAATCGTCGTCTAAAATAGAATCGTCGTCTGAAATAGAACCGATGTCTCACGACCCAACGTATTCGCAACCATCTCCGTCGTCGTCGTCCCCAGAGGGCTTCACCCCCCTCGGACAAAACGAGGAGGAGACCGAGAACGATCGCAAGGAGTAAAAACTTGTTCATCTGCAAAATAAATGCTTTCAAATTTAATTAATAATTTGTATTAAACAAAATTTGCTAGATGTTTGTTCTGCTCCACATTGAATTGCAAGCATCCGCGAAAACACTGCACGTGCAAAATCAATCCGAAAAGTTTTATGTAACTCACCTTGATTTGTTTCGTACTCGAATAAGGAATCAAGTGAAGAAGCAGCAATCAACCGTTATTTATACTTGCCTGACATGGAAATCTTCAAAAATCAGGATAGGAATATCACGCTAGAGAAAGGAAGCGTGCAGGATTCATGTTATGATGCCACTTTCCCAATTTTCCTCTTATGAAATCATAAGGGTTTGGTGTGCAAAAACACAGCTGTTGGGGTCGACGAATTAGCTGGAAGAGCTTTTAGCTTCGAGGTTTGATGTATTCTGTCATACTATGTTTGTCAAACTGGTCCTTTTCCTACTGTCTCTTTTTCACTGATTTTGATTTCAAGATATCTGAGAAAGTTTTAGCGACTAATCCTGACAACAAACAGGCTTACTTTAAGATTTGAAACGGAAAAGATTCTTGAGTCTCCAAAAAAAAAACGATGAAATCTGAAATTACTAGCTTACTCATTTTTTTCACACAATTTTTCACATTTATCTTTTCTTGGATTGAAAAATCTTAGTTAGAAAGTTTCCTGAGCTTGATGTCAATAATAATCTTAACAGTTGCATGTCTGAACAATATACTGCATAAAGTTACTTTGAATTGCTTTTGCACCAACAGAGTATGCCTGTTCTCCAGAATTTATATTTGAAAAGCAGCGAGTGTACCCAAAATGTGCCTTTCAATTTGTGAGCAATCTGGATTTGGCAAAACACGTAAAAACCATGAAGCAATCACCCAAGAAATAAACTTAAATGCGAAATAACGAAAACATACTGCAAGAAACTTTGGTATGCAGAATGTTTTCCATAGCATGCAAGATAGTTTGAAATTTTGGTGATCAGCGAAAACGCATTTCAACATTTTATGTTTCAAAACTGTGAAAAAAGGTTTGTACCAACGCAAATGTGCGGCTTCCTTCCAACTTCCGTTCAACTCAAATTTCAAAAATATCGCGTCTAGGTTTTGGTGTCATATTGGTAAAATAGCTTTGTCCATTCTGAAAATTCTATCGTTATGAAACATGTTTACGAATACAGGTGAGTGGAAACTTACTGAATGGATATAAAAACGAGCGGCAAGTTTTAATTTCAATGATTTGTTTTGAGCAGACACGAAGTCCATAGCAGTGTAGGAGCTGATGCTCAAATTGGATTTTCTGAATCGGTATCAAGTTCTTTGATATTCAAATTGCTTGAAAGCATATGGGAGTGATATTTGAGCATTTTGCATATTTCAAACACCATAGTTGAGCAAATCTGCAAATTCCCTGACATTTTATAACAATTAGAGTTTCATGCAATGTTTCCTCTGTATTTATGTTGCAACGCGTGCCATGATCATGCAACAAACATAGTTTGTTCCTTTCAAAGGCAAAAGAAATGACGAATTTTTCACTATTCTTCTTGAGAATGACCACTGTGCTAAAACTATTCCTTTTGTTATTGTTTCACAATTTTTGCCTTTAGCGGTGACTGGGTTTAATGAAACAAAGTTTCAAAATGTTGTAAGGAGTTGGTGGAAAATTGCCTGAACGCCACACAGGATGCATACGCTCACAATGCTTCTGCATTTTCGGATGGTATGTGGCGCTGAATCACTGAATCCACGCACAAAACGTGACTTTTTGTTTCAAAAACTTCATCCTGCTTCGCTAGCACCGAATTGACAGCTCTAAACTTACGGAAGCTCTCATGCTACTTCGTATGAATAACGTCCCGTATTCTTAAACAGCGTCATGACGCAATCCCTTCCTCCACGTTTGGCTGTTTAAGATATTGGGCGAAGAATCTAAAAAAGTGACAAAATGAATATTTTTGATTTATTCACGACGTTGATGACACAAACAAAGCGACAGTGTGGTTGTTGTCAGTTCTGACAGCAAATGTTGGAATCCAGCATAAATTGCAATGCTAACATGCTGTAGATTAATATCAGTTGTTTCAAGAGAAACATATCTACTCATGCCAGGATGATGTATGCTATCATTCTTTTTTTGGCAAGTAGGCACAATGACAGCATTCATGCATGCTTGTGGAATTTTACCATGCAATAAACACAAATTCAAAAGACAATTGAAATCACATCACCTTCGTATCAGTTTAGTTGACGTGGTTATGTAAAGCTGAAAAGACCATCAGTTGAGCTCTTACCGATGCCATGTAACATTTCTTTACGGCCAATTAAACTTACTGAAACTTATTTCTGGTTCTCCAAACGTTAGGCTTTGCCGCAGTCACTAATTTGTTCATTTACAAGCTGTAAGTCTTTGCAGAAGCGATTTGGGGCTTTTCAATTTGCAATAACTATGTGCAAAATACCTGGATTTTCTTTAGAAGCGAATTTAGCTAGATCTTTGTACATACACATTCAGTTTCATGACGTAAATAATCAAAGAAAATTAAACGTATGGAACCCATCGGCGTCCGCAGAAATTTTTCCAGTGGGTGAAACGACGAAAATTTGCTTATGCTTTTCAGGTTGCTGACGTTGCTGTGCAAATGGACGTTCACAAAACCCATTACCATTTCCATCCCATTAGTCTGTGCTGATTGCACCCCAATTCTCAACCTTTTGTCTAAAATATTTTTTACACTTCGGCTATCACAAATTCTTTTTCTTTTTATAAGCTGCCCAATATCCATATTTTGTGCACGTGCTGCAAATAGACATAATTTAGGAAAAATCAACGGCAAGAGCAATACGTGCGGTGAAAGAAGAAAAGATTTAGACCCTCTCTCAAAACTGCTTCAAGCAATGAGAAGTAGAAATGTATGTTAACAAGGCTTCCGGACTACTCACAAAAATGAGAACATCACGCAAGCTTTAAAAAGTTGAGCAGATGAATTTCGCAAACTCGGCACAACAAATACAGCTTTGCACTTTCTGTAGTGCTCACTTTGAAGTCAGAACTAAACCTTAACGATAAAGACGTATTTCCACAAGTCTGCATAAACGTATTCTAACAAATCACGCATTTTTATACTGTGTGAAAAGAAGCCTGTACAAGAGTCCTTTGATTAAGCTATTCGCTAGGGCACGTTGATCACAGTCTCACACTAACGATGGAATTTTCAAGAATGTGGAAGCACTGCTACAGATTTACTCATGCTTCGTTTCACACAGCATAAACCTACAGTATACGTGGCTCACCGCTATCAGCAGTCATTGATTCGCTGCATTACCTGCCAAGATGTCTGTGTTCAACAGTCACATGCAGGGCTTCCATTCAGTGATTTCAAATAAACCCAGACAGTCCACCAAAAAATCCACATTTGTACAATAAATACCCAGAAAACTTGTGTTACAAGCAAAAACATTTGAGTATGTTTGCTTGAATTGAAACGATGATCAAATGCAGACTTAATTATAGTTCCTCTTCCACGATTTCTTCTGGAGCGCAAACATTAACATCCAGATGACCGTTTTTTGATCAAGTCGTTTTTCATAACGCTGGTGACACACTCCGTTGGCGATGTCTCTCACTAATTGCAGGAGCACATTTGTTGTTAAAGTGTGAAATTTTGTGCAATCTTCAACAGCAGCGGGATGGAAAATCCAATAAAAAATACAATCCCAATGCTTTCTTCCTCAAATTTAAATTTGTTTTTAAACTGATGCAGGTGGGGAACCATCGAAATTTAAACAGTCAGTCCTAATCCTTGATTTGCCAGTTTCTTCAACTGGTATTAGAAACAATAACATCATATATACAGTATAACCTCGACGTTGACATTATATGAGAATATGCAACCGATTGAACACGTTCTGCTTCATCCGATATGCGTACTTTCTCACCTGATGTGCTCATGCAAACACTGTAATATAAAGTTATCCTTATATTATTGAACACATTCAAGTGGCTGATGAATATATCATTAAAAAAAAAGATTAAACGCGATTTTCCATATTTAAACCTAAAAACCCACCAGGCATATAACGAGGGGTCAAGGGGGTCAAATTTGCTTCTCGTTCAAAGACCCATCTCATCTCCTTACGCCCCTGACACCCAGGTCGACCAATAAAGCAGATCTGGGTGGAAAATCCCGCAGTGGAAACCCTGGACACATCACGAAAAACGCCTTCTACCGTAACTTGAAGGGAACTTTCGAAGATTTAATGCCGTATTATTGTTGTGAAATAAAGACCAACAATAGAACTATCCGCTAGCGACGTTCGCAACCTGCCCCTGAAGGCAAAGGAGAGGGCAGGAGCGAACTGGAATCTCATCACTGCATGGCACCAGAACAGAGAACCTGGCTCTTGTGCAGTATGATAGCCAATGTCATATACCGACAAATAAACCGTTATTGCAACAATGAAGTGAATCCCGCGGAAAATAGCAGCTAACTTCAGCTTTTCATAAAACTTTGGCTCTTAGTCCCAATTTTCAGGGGGGCAAATGCCCGTTTTTGTCCCACCTGCGGACCCTCATGATAGAGCCCGTTCTTATCCAACAAGACTCAGCAAATGCCGAAGTGCCATTTGTTCTCCCTTATGCAATAGGAGGTGGTGGTTCAATAACCGAAGATTTGATTAATCATTCAAAATCAAAGCAAAATATATTCCACGCACAGGAAAAGATCCAATCTCAAATTGTGAAAAAGGAAATGAGTGCATTTGAGGCTGTAAAAGAGAGGCCAAACAACCTTGAAAAACTGTGTCATGTCTTACGTGCAAGCAAGGCCACTTCAGCAGAACCAGACTGCTTTTTTCAGCAACAGGACTGTTTGTGGAAAAACTCAGAAACAGTATGAATGATGACAGTATGCTTTGATTTTCATTAGTCAACATTACAAACATCATTAAAAACTGTGATTGACTTAATTAATATTTTGCTAACGAACTGTGCATTGACCAACAGCACTACTCTCTAAATTATTCTGAATTATTATCGCACAAAATCACATTCATTTGGAAACGCGCAAAACACGCGTTTCCCGTTTCATTTCTCAACAACCCGAAATCTGGAATTTAAAGTTTTGCCCCGAAATGGAAACACTGCTTGTAATGTGCAAAGAGTTCCGTTACACGATAATTTACCCAGCATGACTATCGAAACCGATCTTGAGTGACGTTAGTTCGAAAAACAATGTTGAAATTTCAGCTACCTTCTTCTTTTCAGCCAGTTGTTCCGACTACTGCTGAGTTTCAATATATCTCGAGACAAGTGTTGAGCTGCCAGTCGATTGTGTCATGGTCCAGAACCGTCATGCCGTGCAGTCCATGAGGAGGTCGGTGGATTCGACATTGGAAGACAACACAGAACCGTCGCCAGAAAGTTTTCAACAGGGGAACTTTGCCTTTATGCGGGTGGGCTTGACATTCTAAAAATTGACAAAAACCTCCACTGATTTATAGTCTTTCACGTTTCAATTTGGGGGGTCGGAGCTTTATTTTGGTGGATGAGTTCACCAAATCCCACCTGTGGTGACTGGACTGGAACAACATGGCCGACGGTTCGTTCTTCTGTGCCACACTCGCAGGCCGCAGAAGAGGCCCTACTGCATTTGTGCATACAGGAGCGGAAAGGCCCCACACCCGCGCGAAAGCGGTTAAGCAGGACACAGGCTCTTCTTGGGAGCGTCGCTCCGCTGGCTTGGGGGCCTGTGTCGGGAACGAAGGTGCGGAGTCTTGTGGGGTTGTCCGCCCACTCCGCATTCCATTGGTGATCCGCTCAGTGCGCCGTACGCATTTTGTTCTTTGGTTGCTGTCAGATGAATTGTTGTGCGGTGGGTACAAATGGGTGTCTTGATTTGAGACACCGCACATCTGCACTCGATGGACGGATGAGCGCTGAGTGGAACAGGTGTCCAGGCTCTTCAGCACGACCTTCTAGAGACAGTGTGGCTCCCTTTGCGACAAAGCTCAGCAGGTTAGATGCCTGCGAGAATGGCAATGTTGTCAGCTGGTGTAGGACGCAGACATCCAACCACAATTCTCAAGGCGTCGTTGATGGAGGGGTCGATAAAACGGGTGTAAGCACTACGGCACCAGATAGGAGCGCAGTACTCTGAGGTTAAATGCACCATGGCTAGGGTGGCTGTACGCAGATTTGTTGCTCCAGCACCCCAACCGGAGCCAGCAAGCCTCCTCCTAGAGCGACGCGTGATGTCAGCTTTTTGGGAAATGACTCAAGGTGTCGGCGATACGTGACCGTCCTGTCCAACGTTACTCCGATCTTTTTTGGGCTCGGAGCAGAAGGTCAGGGTTTCGTTTTTGGAGTTGACTTTTTCATCTCACGTTTATTGTTAGATAGCACTTTTGTTAGATAGTTCCACGTTCATTAGATGCGAAGTCTTTGTTTCCCAGTAACCAAACTATTAACACAAAAACAAACTATTAACACGAACTGCCATAAAGCATTTCGGATTATCTTGTCAAGATGTCTTTATCATCTTTTCAGGACTTCCTCAAATAAAAAACAAATTCAAACCAGGAAAGCGGCGAAAGCCTTTTGTGTTGTTTCCCACGCCTAAAATAAGAAAATCCTCGCAAAAATAAAGTTTGATTGGAACCTGCGTTAATTGACGTGACCCTGATGAGGGCCTAAACTTAAAATAATTTTTTTTTAATTTTTTTATAAACTAGTAGGTCTAAACAGCAGATAAAATTTAGGCTGAATCTGCAAAACAAAATGATCGCGATTTGAGACTGTGTCCTCTCGCCATAACGCAAAGTATCACAAAACAGCTCTACGTGTGGGTGGCTCTGTACGAGCTTCTGACATCTTTGCTTGCACTGGAGCTGGCACTGGCAGAGTAGAAAATTTAGAAGCACGTGCGTTCTACGCAATATCAATTTAGAGTGTTCAAATACGTGGATTATGTCACTGGCTTCATCACACAAGGCAGGAGCTTTGTAGTGTCGTAATGATACTATGCAGGCGCTATTCAGATTTTTCATTAGACAATTTTCAGTTTCTTTTTATTGAAATTATCTATAAGTTATACAAAGTGTCGTTTTAGTTTGAAATGAAAGCATGGATCACTTAATTGGTCTTTGTTCGATAATGGAAGGTGTTGGGTTCGAAATGCATCTCCAACATCATCGTTCTCGACATTCGGGAATCGATACACTACATGACTCTAAAGAACAGAACGAGTCGCCATGAAAATGACCCAGAAGCCTATATCTGCTTTCTTTGAATAGCAGTTATCAGAATGATTTCTGAGAAACCAAGACTTCGCATCTAATGAACGTGGAACTATCTAACAACAAACCTGAGATGAAAGTCAACTTCAAAAACGAAACCCTGTCCTTCTCCGAGCCCAAATACCTCGGAGTAACGTTGGACAGGACGGTCACGTATCGCCGACACCTCGAGTCACTTCGCAAGAAGCTGAAATCACGTGCCGCGCTCCTGAGGCGGCTTGCTGGCTCCGGTTGTGGCACTTGAGCAACAAACATTCGTTCAGCTACCCTAACCTAGTGCATTCAACTGCAGAGTACTGTGCTCCTTCATGTGCCACAGTGCTCATACCCGCCTTATCGACCCCGGCATCAACGACGTCTTGCGAATTGTGACCGAATGCCTGTGCCCTACACAAGTGGACAACATTCCCATCCTCGCAGGCATCTAACTTGATGAGCTTCGTTGCAACGGTAACCACGCTGTCTCTAGCACGCCGTGCCTGGAGAAACAAACGCACAAGCGCAAAGTGCCCCTACTGAAACCTTTCTGCCGAAGGTTCTGTGTTGTCCTCTAATGTCCAATCCATCGACTTCCTCATGGACTGCACGGCCTGACAGTTCTGAACCATGACACAATCGACTGGCAGCTCAACACCTGCCCGAGATCTAGTGCGGCCAAGCAGTGGTTAGTGTGAACAACTGGCTTCAACACGAAGAAGGTCGCTTAAATTTTAAGATCTTTCTTCGAAGTAACGTCACTCAAGATCGGTCTGGATCAAGGGCGCAGCCACCTCTTCACTTCGCATTGGGGCAATATTCACGAAATTTCATTCGATGACGTCATCCTGCTTGTTCAACCGTGGTACAACTTTTTCTCATACCGTCACATATGGCAATAATCCATTTTTGCCCGCAGACATCAAGTCCGTAGTTCAAAGACACACGTTCTGCACAACGCCGGTTAATAAAAACAGACAAAACAGAATTTTTTGCAACAGCGTTGTAGGCTGCATCACCGGTGTGAAGTGAAATTTCTGACTTGTGAACTTTCTGACTTCACGCCATATGCGCATGCACAGAGTAACATTGAACATATGAAATACGCTGAGAAAACTGATGATTAGGGCTTAGGATTTGGTGTTTAGTTAAGTGTTTCGCGTTTGGATTTATGTTACAGTTAGAAAAAGAAAAATAAT
>JGI24158J21664_10013853_pt1 | contig 10619 bp, 5 predicted proteins | sample Ectturendosymbi3_FD_21664 | JGI IMG/M metagenome (IMG submission 21664)
CTTTGTTGCATCACTAAATATGTAATGTCAAAGTGTTGGTGTCTGTTTGAAGGAATGCGTGACTTCAGGACTAGCACACGTACAAAGGTTTTCAGGTTTAAATAGAAATTTATAATTGTTTTAGAGTGGAGTGCAAAGTTTAAGTGCCGCCCAGTGGGTAAAATTCGGTGGTAATGGGTATGGTACACCAATCCAGCTTCATACAAGTCACCCGCAAGGCAAAAGCCCTTCTCAAATGGCCGCTGCTGCTTCACACAAGTAAGTCGTTGCTAGATGGGCGTGCCTAGACAGGCTTCATGGAACGTTATCCGCACTGTGATTGGCTGAAAACCTCTTATTCAGCGAATAAGGTTACATTTTATAAATATGCGCCCCGTTCCCCCCCCACACTGACTACGCGTCTGGTGGCAATCGTATTCAGATTGCAGGCTACAGACCAGTGCAGGAATTCGTGATTGAACGAAGTTCATGTGCACAGTAATTCGGTAATTCAAATTAACCAACACAATTGTCAACAATCATGACAATTCAGTTTACATAGGAAATCTGTATACTGTGTCTACAGATAATCCAGAGATAATGTTCATTTTGCTCATTTATTTCATGGATTTATGCTGCGGGGAAACATTTCCAACAGAAATGTAACCACGAAAGTTGCACAACTACATTACTTTTTATCACAAAATGTTGGGGGGGCCAAAGATATTATGTCCAAAAGTTGGGGGGACATGTTTCCCCCACAAACTCGGTCCCTGGCCGATGTACAGTTCGCAGTAATGTACATCGGAGTAACAGAGAGTAGACAACGGACTAGAGCTACTGTTCAGCCCTTGTGGGAATAAAGTAAAAACAGTGTGAAACCGACCTCATTATTCTTTCGTCAAGCCAGATGAAGCAAAATTTTTTGTGAAGCGAAATAATAGCAGCGAAGGTGTGGACAGGAATGAGCAATGTAGTTCAAATCTAATTCAACTGCCGAAGATAGAAAATGAGACGACGCATATTTGAGATACGGGTTGTTTATGCCAAATTCTGAATGTAGCAGCTACATTCAAGAAATGCAATAACCGAGTCGTTAAGTTTCTTGCTTTTTTTACATCTGCAATAACTGTTGTTGCAGGCATCTGCATCGCCTTGAACTACTTAGACAAGCACAAGATAGTAGATGGCAATTCGGGGCATTAAACTAACAGGAAAGCAACTAGCAGCAATAGAGCTCCCTCACTGAGTTCACTCTACTACTACTAGGTTGCACTACCATTATTTAGGGATAAGTGAATTACGATAATTCGCTTGTGGTGACTATCACAGTGACTTGTTACTCATGAATCGTACCATCTACCGATGACCATTTATTTGCATGTGGCATCATCTTCAGGTCGCCACAATATTTGTTAGTGTCTAATAACGAAAAATTTGTTTTGCTTACCAAGTAATTCGTGTTTATCAACTTTTTGTTAATGAGTTTCTATGACAAACGGGAAAGTACAGTATATCAGGGGTTCCACGATGACAAAAAAGTTGAAGATCACTGTTCTACTGTCCTAGCCTGACCTTATCTATGTAGTTGAGGTATCGCTCAAAATCACTTAAATTGAACACAACAGCAAACTTTCGCTGAAGCAGAATGAATTTATTGATGTATTTACAATGGTACATCAGACTAGTGAGAGGAAGGGTGCGCATGTTGAGGTTGAAGTTGTTGGGCATCTGCCTGTGTCTGATACAAGCATACGGCCCAAACTCAAGTGCACTGTACCCGGAATTCGTGGAAGAAGCCAGTGATGCCCTGCGAAGGGTTAAACTAACGAATCCACCATCCTTTTGGGAGACTTCAATGCTCATGTTGGGCACGATGCCGGGATATGAAAGGTGTGATTGGCCGACATGGTGACGTTGACGTTAATGATAACGGAAGACTCCTACTGCAAATGTGCAAACAGGTGTTTTAAAGTTTAACGAAGATTGAAAAGCTCGGAATATTTTCTTTCCGCTAATAAGAATGTAAATCTTGCGCGGTGATGGTAACACGGATGGTGGTGCAGTGCAACATGGTACGTGCTGTTGTCCATCTTGCTTTGAAACACGTCACTTCCCAAAGCTACAAATAGTTCGCGTTTTATTGTGAAGATGCTGATGCTTCGACCAAACTTACACTAACACTGAAATTTCCTACAAAAGATTTGTACAAACCTTAACGGATGCAAACGCCGGGACGGACGGAAAGCTTGAAAACAAACCATTCAACAAGAAAGCAGCACAGGACAGGGAAGCCATCCAATGAAAAACTGCCACGTAAACTACGTAGAAACGTTGAATCTCGCAACCAACAACTTATGACCTCACAATGATAGGTTTGTCAATGCACAAGGTCGCTTTGCTTCAGTGTCGACGTCACAAAGTTGCGAAACAGCAGTTCTGTCCATAATTGAACAAATGAAACCTCAGAAAGAAACCAGGAACAGGAGACGTGGCAGTTGTCCATCAGCCACAGCTTCAACAGTGCAGAGAAAAACCATTCAGAAGTGACAGCTGGCGTTTCAACCAACCTCGAACAGCTATTTTCTTTTGCGCAACTACAAAGATATTTTGATGAAGTTTACAACTAAAAATCGAAGGTGTTTTTCAAAAATCGTATCTTGTTGGTTAACATGTTCAGTCATTCGTACTATGATATTTGAGCTACGTAAGCTTCTAAATACTTTCTGCAATAAAAATACTTTGATAAAAATAGTTAAGGCAATCGATGTTTCGTCACGAAACGAATCTTCCACAAACAACGCTTTGGATCAACACGAAAATTGTGTCACACAACTTGAAGTTTTGTTCCACGTATGATTAGCGAATACAACCATGGTGAGGCAGTGCATACACAGGAAGTCACAACTGCTTCTATCTTTCTCCAAATTTCTAAGTAACGTGAGTCAAATGTTCATAGTTTCAAATGAAAAATGAACGTACATATTGTTTGGTTGACCTGAACATTCAGAAATAGTTTCATATCATACAATGCGCTTGCACAAGAAAGGATAGATCAATAATAAAAAAAAACAAAAGCTGGATCAAATTTGATGTGACACAGCGTTCTGTATTTTGCTACAGACACTTCATTCAAGTGACGTCATGATCTTCCATCCATCGCAAACGACGAAGGAGCAGGTACATGCCCGCGATGATAAGAAAAATTGATACTAATGCACCAGATTTGCTGGGGTGATGCTGGGCAAAGCTGAGGGGTCAGACTTGAGGGGGGCCGCCGATAAAGAACATGAAACGTCCAAAGATATCGTTTCACGGCCAGCAGCATTGTGTGAGGCTCCTTTGGTGTCAGACGCTTTTCCTGATCCTCCCAACAACAAATCGCTCGAGCTCTCGTCCATCTCCATCTGAGCTTTTTTCTGCTCCATCCTCCTCCGAGCTTCGGCCAACCTCTTTTTCGCCGCCGCGCGACGCTTTCTTTCCTCCTCGCTTTGCGTTGCTTTGATACCATTGTGACGTTTGTGCTGTAGAAAGACCAATAGCTTTAATATTTTCTAAATTACTGAACATGGCATAATCACCATCCCCCATCAAATTTCATTGTAATACAATTTTAACAGTGAAGTTCAGACTCTAATTTTCCAAACTTTCAACATAAATTTATCAGAATTTTGACTTTTCGGTCCGCCTCCCTTCGAGGAAGGCCAAACAATAGTTTGTAGATCTTTACGCACTCATAAGCGGTCAACGTGTAACATGGAAACAGCTAGATGATACAGAGTGGCAAGTTCCCACTGCAGTGTGAATAGTAGGGTGTTCAAGGGTAACACGAAAAATTCAACCAATGGGCGTCGGAAGGTGGAGGCAGGGGCCCTGGATTTAAATTTTTATATTTTCCTATTATATATTCAGTAAAAAAGGTTGCTCTACAAATTCACCATTGTTGGCCCTCCCATGGAAAAATTCGTTTTGGCCACAGGCCACCCCTCTAAAAATTCGTTTTGGCCACAAGCCACCCCTAGAAAAATCACTTTGCTCTCACTGGAAAAAATTCTTTCCGACGCCCATGATCCCAACCCTTGCCGATATCGAGTTACAAGGAGGTATTCTTTTCCTCCAAAAACCTGACCAAGTTTCCTGCAATCCACCGACACTCACAACCTAGCGGCAAAAAGCATTTACCAGGGTGATAAGTTACCGTTTTCACCAATTTTAAGTGTCTTGCAAAGACTTTCCAAGCTCCTGGCGCCCCAGAACTGGAGTCAGGCAAACTGTCTCGGAAGATCAGGTCTTACACCATTCAGTGCGTTTCGCCCCACCCAGCGCCAACACTAGTTCGGGGGGGTTGTCAGAGTTTTGATCGGGTATGCTCGAGAAGCAGCTCTTCAATTGTTGACGTCATTCATCTGATAATAACCTGGAGAAGGTTCTCTCTAGCAGATGCGTTACCCAGTCATCGATATATTCTCTCGGTTCTAAACGGACTTCTGCAAACTCTGGACGATCCGGATGTTATTGATCTACTGCAACCTGCTCGTGCAGCTGGGACTTCCCCTGGAAGGTAACGCTGATGGCACACTTCATTGCGCAGGGCAGATCGCACGCGCAATATTTCACAACGTGGCTGTTCAGGAAGCACTTCCAACAGGACCCTCGTACCAGCGATTGATAAAAGCAGTCCAAAACATCCAGATAATGAGAGTTTACATAAGCCACTGGTACAGCGTTGATTCAGCCACACATGCTTTACCTTAAGGCACACAGGCGTCTCTCAACGATCTAGATTTTGTGAAGGTCTTAACCATAGGTGCAGGAGCAGACAAATTTAAGGGTGCGAAGGGTTTTTGCCAAAATTTCCACAAACTTGCCCGAAAAGTACTCCAAAGAAAATGACCTCAAAAAAAACGACTGGATTTCTTTTCATGTTGGGCGCATTTTTCAAACCAAAGCACTTCAAGCACTATTTTTGCCCAAATTTCTCCTCCTAACTTGTCCAAATACAACTAAATAAAAACATGACCTCCAAAAAAACGTCTGCACTTTCATTTTGGGTGCCATTTTTGTAAAATAAAGACACATACTGCGATTTTGCGAAGGTATTAACACATTTTGCTCAAATTTCCACAGCCCGGATTTTCACCAAATCAAAAGTTTTGGGGGTGCGCTTTCACCCCCTGCACCCCCCACCTCCTACACCAGTGGTCTAAACTATGCCCGCCGATGAAGAAGTACCAGGGTTCCCACGCGGTGTTGAAAGTATTGAAAAAGTATTGAAGTTGGCCAAAATGCCCCTTAGGTATTGAAAAAGTATGGAGAAATTCAAAATGGAAAACATACGAGCAGTGTCTGAATAACAGAAGTTCTGATTACACTGATAAATTTTTACTGAGTGAACTTGCAAGCAACCATGCGTAACAAACTGATATTTAGTGCACCAAATAATGATTTAGTGGGTTTGCCATAATCTTGGTGTGTAGCAGAAAAACGCACTCAATTTTTCAACTTTTTCAAATTTACTAGCTTGTTGCTTCATGCTCCATTGTACAAAGATTGGATTGTAAGGGACGTTGCTAACAGCAGCATTCCTCTATATAAAATATGTATAATTCTTCAAAGAACATCAACTTGAAAAATGATGAAAGTATTACTTCAGCAGCTACCCCAAGCTGCATTTGCTCAAGATCATGACTGTGATGTCATCTTAACCATTTTGATAATTTTTAGATCTTGGTCCCAACATCTAAGTTTTTTTCAAGAAGAAGTTATGCAAACACTAGACAACTGCATGCAATAAAGTTGAAGCGCTGGGACATCAACAAAAACCTGCAGGTTGTCTCGTCGGGCACCCTCGACAGTTTCATAATTTTCTATCATGGTTTAAAGTCAAAGGCCGAATTATTGGATAGTTAATCAGATTACATTTTTAAAGGGGCTATGGTACGCTAGATCATATCAACACAAAAGTTCTGAGTTGCAACCGGTATCTGTCGTGGTTTGCCCAGTTCCGCTAGGAGCTAAACATGAGAAAGTCTGCACCCAGTTGAAATGAAACTTTGCCCTGGTTTCCATAACTCTTTCGCATCCAATCAGACAATTGTTTACTCAAATTGCTCTGGAAGCTAAATGCGGACTTATCAGGTAGGCTAATCGGAGAGCCGCATTATGACGCTTAAACGCAACAATGGCGCTACCTGAATTTTGTTAGGAACAACTTTTACATCTTATTTCCTGCGAAAGGTGTCATGGGTTGTAGAGAAATCATTTCTAGCCGTCTCTATTTTTGTTTAAAAGGAACTTGTTCACTCACTGGCCGAGCACTTTTAAACATCGATAATAAACTAAATAACTTAATTGTTAAAATCTCCCAAAAAGCAGCGCCGGCCGCACAAAATGCCCGCGGGCCGTGTCTTTGAGACCGCCGTTGTAGATGTGTAGAGTGCTAGTGTTCTGTTGCCATTCTGCTGAGTGTCATTCAAGTTTTTTGGTATCTCATGTTGGTCTGTAGACAAAGCAAACCAATTTTATCTGCATTAGGTTCGTTTAGATTGATGCAGTAAGTCTTCAGCCACTGATTCTTCATAGCTTGTTCTATGCAGGTTATCACTGTTTTGCTGAAGGCAAAAGCAATTAATTATATTTGCGCAGTGTTGTGCAATGTGTAAAATTAAGTTTCATGATGAAGAATTTCAAAAATAAAGCATGGTATTGAACTTCTTTAATTTAGTCTTGAAAAGGTATTGAAAAAGTATGGAAACTAATTTTTGAAAATGCGTGGGAACCCTGAAGTACGTCAATCAGGCATTAGGGCCTACTTCAGACACCTGTGGTACTTGAAGACTTTGTAGACTTCACACTGTTTTACTTAACAGCAATCACTGATAGCGATAAGAGGAATACGGTTCACTATGTGGCAAATAATCAAGGGCCAGAAGATCCGCCACACCAGGATGTGCTGCTTCTCGATACTGCTGCTGTGACAACTGTCTCCCTGCTGCACATCTGCAACTGAACGATTATCAGCAGTACTTGGACATGAAACCCCTGATCACAAGGACCTATGCGTCGAACTGCTTGCAGGTGGAAACTACAGTACAATTGTTTCATTGCTTTTGCGGATTTTTCAACTCCGCTGCGCAAGTGTTGATTACTGTGATGGCTTCTTTGCCACATTCTCTAAATTTGTCACGTTCTATTTCCTGTGCTATTCAAACACCCGAAATGAGAAAACACCTGTGGTGAGAAGGATCCACGAGTCGGAAACAGCGAGAAACACGACTTCTACATAATCAATAGTTGGGGGTGAAAAGTTACATAAAGATCGTTCAGATCATGTTTAGCATGAAATGAAAACCCAACAAAACTTCGCTCTCGGTCACAAAAAAATTAGCAACGGCTTTTCGAATGTTAAGTCAACAGAAACATCGTTTTTAAAACATGCAACACAGGAGAAGCTAATACCATGGCCATTTTAATACAACTGGGTATGAGCTAACCCACCACCGCTTGCAACAGAAGCCTACGACGGTGATGGAAGAAACTGAACATCACCTCCTGCCCATAAATGATTAGGAATGCCGAGTCGAAACGCAAGTTTTGCTAAAGTTCAAACGATCCCGATATTGGTGCATTTCGGAACGAGACACAGTAATGAACATGTCATAGAGAGGGCTTGGTAAAATCTATTGAGCAACACATTTTAAGATGGTAAAAACTAAAAATGTCATACATTGTTCGTTGTCTTTCTCTTTGTTTTCGCAGGCACCCCCGGATCACCAGCTTTCCAGTTGTTTTGCTGCAGTTTCTCCAAAGCCTTGAACTTCTTGTCGACGTCATCCACCTGCGGAGGATCAGAAGGAAATTATCTTTAATGCAAAGCGATCCAACAATGTTTAAACCGTGCAGACGCCAACAAGAACCTCCCTGATCGGCCGGGTTGGTTCCTGGGCAGATTCCTTATCCTTAAACACAATGTATTTGTCTAATCAACGCCATGCAATGACCGAGTCACAAAAAAACTACACCTTCCGAACATTTAGTTGAAGGCGTGAGTTGTATTCGTTATGATACAAAACTGTTTGATTGTAGGAACGCAGCAGCGGCAGTCAACAAAGGTACGTTCAGTTTGTCACTTTTTCAACACAGCAAAGCCGCAACATGTATCAAAACATGTCCCAAAATCACCGATAAGCGCATTTCTAGCACGTGGAAGCTTGGCTGCTGAAGATCAAAAGCTGCAACAAATTTCGCAACCCCGGAGGTAACCGCCTCTATACAGCGCTCCCTGCAATGTTTGAAGCTCCTGGCACAGCAATTTGAGAAAATAAGCGCCACGGATCTTTGACTTTCAAGCTTACAGTGGAAGAACAGATCATCCAGCTGAGGCAGGTTGTGCATGGCTCATGTTGAGCCACATGTTTCACATCAGTGGAACGGCAGGACATCATGTTGTGCGTAAAAGAGAACCAGCATGTTCCAGAACTACAATTCGTGATTGAATGCATGAATGAATGAAAGGATTACTTCACATTGTTGCAAGAGGCTGAACAAGGACTTAAAATTAATCTAGCTCTGTCACTCCTCAAACCATTTATTGTATTCGAGTAGGTCGCCTGCATTAGAACACTGACTTTTATCGGTAATTTTGTGTCAGCTGGCCACGCATATATACAGTCTCGAGTAGACAGTGTAATGATGTTTTTATTTTCGCTGAGAGGTTTGGGTCATTTTTTGCCCGAGACATTTGTCAATGAAACATTTCGGTGATTGTCTCACAGTTGTATTAAAACTCGCCGAAGCAGTGTTGATTAGCCTATATTTTCAAACATTCTAACCGAAATTAAATTTTTTTCGGTCATTTCAAAAACGTTTCGGGCTGTGATCGAAAAAAACATGTCTGATGTATATCTGCAGTCTCGAGTAGACATTGCGATGATCTATTACTGTATTCTTTGCTTTGTGAAAGTTCCATTTTGTACCTGACCTTGTTGCTTGCCTTTGGCTGGGCCTTGTGTGCACAAGGTTTGCGGATAGTTTTTAATGTGGTTTAACCAGAAACTTGTATTTTTTTGATTAAGCACGAACCACTGCATCATGCCTAGACTTTCGTCATGTCCTCATTTTCAAGGGGTCATCACGCAGCACAGCTCAACACAGGACTGATCACGCAACTCCACAGCTCAACACAGGACTGATCACACAACACAGGTCATAGGGCTGATCACGAATAAGACATTATTCTGAAATTTATTGAAACTTTTTCGGATAAACATGGAACGCAAGACCTATAAATCGCAACGCAGCTTGTATCAGTCCTAAGCTGAACCGCAGAGAGAAGCACCATCTCCGCTGGATGCGACTTTTGTGACTTTTTACAAAGACGATGTAAGCAAGGAACAGTTGCATAGCAAAATCCAGCAATCCTTGGCAAGCAATGATTTAAACGCTAAACAGTCCCAACTCTCAACGCTATTTCTAAACTGTTTGTGGAATTACTTCTAAGCTTAACGTGGTTGCTGCGTATGTGCAGTAAACCTCGGTTAATCCGGATCCGATTTGACCGGAGATTTTATCCGGTTTAGGCGAAGATCCGCATTAACCGAATCCGGATTAACCGAGGTTTACTGTATTTCGCATTGCCCTGTACATGCCTTTATTTCGCTGAGACATTGTCGTCACTGAAACATTTCAGACAGTCATTTGTCTCAGTCGTACCAAACCTCGCTGTAACAGTGTTCAATAGCCTATATTTTCAGAAATTCTGACCGAAATGACTTGTTATTTCAAATACATGTAGGTCTATGACCGAAGAAAATACCAGCCCTGTAGTACCCACGGGGCAGGGCTTGCCTTGTGCTCTTCGTCGCATTAAAAATATCTCCGATCGACCATGACTGAACGTAGGTTGGTACCTTGTTGTTTACTAAATACTCATTTCACTGTGACAGACGAACTTAATGTTGAAAGACAGATGGATGTTTAGAATGATATGGCTGCAGTTCGCATAAATACTTTTAGGTAATTGTGTGTTTAGCTTTTCATGACTCCAGTTTAATCTGTTGTGAACGTGTTGTAAATATCTTGAAAAAGTTATGAATTAAATAATTGCGAGTTGCCTATAAAATTGACATTAGTGTGAGATACGTTTTTACCAATTTAAGCAGGTTTGACGTCATATTTTGTGACATTACGGATTTCAACCCAGTAGTCACTGACAGCGATGAGAGGAATATGGTTTCGCGCCCACGCTAGTGACCATATATGGAAGTGATGTTGGTGACACAGCATATTTACCAGTGATGTGGGTGACACAGCGTATTTACCAGGTCAACTGCCGGCCTAGTAATTGAGGTGATGAGTTCTGGCTAAGACTGCTTGTGGCACGTGACTTGTGAAGCAAGTTGCCTATTTCTCTGGAAGTTCTGAGACTGCGTGCTTTGCTGGTGTGGATGCTTGTGCAGAGTTCAAGTTGAAAAGGCATAGGTCTGTGAATGCTTAGGATAGCCCAGTGGTTCTTAACCGGGGGCACACGTACCACTTGGGGGTTCGAGGAGCCAAAGCAGGGGGTACGAAGCACCAAAGTCTTCAGGGATACACGCTCTGGAAATTTAAACCAGATTTTATTGAATATTCATCGTGATTCT
>JGI24158J21664_10013856_pt1 | contig 10618 bp, 5 predicted proteins | sample Ectturendosymbi3_FD_21664 | JGI IMG/M metagenome (IMG submission 21664)
GGTTTGAGCGTGTGAAACCGGCTGAAGATGTTTTGTTTCATCGATTTTAAGTACTTTTTTCACCTGATGATCGCATGCGAATATTCACATTGCAAAAACTGAAGGATATGTTTATTATGCTATTAAATTTACCAATTGCGAAAATTTCATCTACAAAAACACCCAGATTAGACGCGATTTTTCATAATTAAACCTAGCCACCCAGATGGACTAAAAAAAACAGATCTGAGTGGAAAAACCCAGCAATGGGAGCCCTGCCGTACAGTGTACTTCGGCAACATGGTATAACTGTGATGCAACAATAACGTTCTTAATTGCACAACAATGAACAACAACCGACGCAACAACTATCAATATTTATTTTGCGGCTATTAACTGCACTCAACCTCCTGTGCAACTAACTGGCCTACTTGAAATCTGAATGCAGCAAAGTGATCTAAAAATTTTCATAATGACGCATCGACGTACTGAAGGAAGAAATCATTTCCCATAAAAGAAAGCGACGAACCCTCACGCAACCCCGCTACATGTTTTGCGGAGCACTAGGGCACCACGGAACCCCTGTTGAAGAATGCTGAGCAGTGTTGCCAACTCTTCTTACAATGAATATAGAAAATTTAGTCTAAAACTATACCAAAAATGTACAAAATTTATCTGAAAACTAAAAGCTCAATGCTGTTTTTCTTTTCACGATTTTACTTAAATGATCAGTAGTTGCTGTTGAGCAATGTCATCACAGAGAAGTTGCAAGCTCAATTTCTACTTTTCTAACTTCAGCGGTGGCAGATTTATTAACCCCTGGAAAATTTAACCTTCCAGCAACTGTAACTGCATTTTCACTTCTTTTGTGGTCCAATGATTCTTATGCTGTGTAAATAGCTGCATTGCGGCTTGCAATTTTCTTTTTGCACAGTTTGCAGAAGGGATAGGCCTAGGCTACAAGCGCCATTAGAAGCTTGCTTTGCAAGTCATGCAAATTCTTATGGTTCCATAAATCTTCTGCAACACTCATACACAGCTTTCCAAACATTGGATAGATGCATTGGCTGAATAAAAACCAGAGGTGAATTTTCATTTTCTGGGCCCTAGGCTATTTTAAATTGTGGGCCCTTCTGGAAGGTTCGCGACGACTGATGTAATACAATTAGCACCAGGCTACACGCGAGCAAGCTGTTCCAATTCATAACCATATTACTTTATCCTGAATTCTCTCGATATCAGGAACAGAAACAGTCATAATGAAGCTAACGAAAAAGCCAACGGTGAAGTTATCTGATCCTCATCGTCATTCACTTACATCCTTTGCGCTCATTCTTCTACATCAGGATCTCCAAACTATAGCCCGCGGGCCAAATCCGGCCGGGAAGTTATCCATCTGGCCTGAGAAGCCATTCTCCAAACTACAGACCGCGGACTAATTCCGGCCCGCGAATACATTTTGCAAATAATGAAAAATTAATTGACGAAAAACTTTTTGATTTGGTAAAATGTAACATATCCCGAAACAATCATACGTAAGATGTCCGACCCTCGCACTGCTGTGTAATACCTTAACTTAAATGTGGCCCTCGGATGAAAAAGTTTGGAAAGCCCTGTTCTATACAGATCTTTTGTTAGCGGCAGAGTAAAAAACTTGCGTTGAACCAAAACAAAAATACAAATACAATTGCTTACAAAAATGCTGGAAATCGTCCTTACTCCTGAAATTTTGGGGCCCCACAAAATCGGGGTCCCTAGGCTTAAGCCTTTTAAGCATAATGGTAAATCCGCACCTGCTAAAAACACATACCTATAGTTAAGTTGAGTTGTTTCAGAACTTTTCAGCTCTCGTCCAGTCTCGCTTTTCGCTTACCCGAAGTGCACGCTTACTCCCTTGTTAAGCAAAATCATTGAACTCTTCACATATAGTTTTAACACCACTACAGTATAATTTCTGTGTTCATGGTTTGCAATAGAATAAATCATTTGGTGTAAAGTCTTAAACAAACCCTCCGACAGAAATATACCAAATATATACCAATTTTTTCATATATACCAAGCACTATATACCAAAATTTTGATATTTGGTACATGTATATACCAGTTGGCAACACTGATGCTGAGCTAGATTTTATTTCTCCGCACACACGGAAATCCATTTTGACGAGCACAAATCCAATTACACATTTATTAAATTTACACAGCATTGTTTTTTAGACCCAACAATGCGCTTTTACTCGCATCTACAAAACTTAAGAGCACTTACAAAAGCTTAGAGCTCACCACAGCCACACGTTTGCCCACTGTTATCCACCATACTCGAATGTTTATTGTTTGGCTAAGATGACAATCGCTTAAAACACACATGCCATGGCTTAAATTAGGCCTACTCAAAACCATAAACCTCCTTCTACTGCGAGTAGTGTCCAGACATTAAAACCACTGTTATTTCAATACAGTCTTTGCAGTTTTACAGCCTACAGCATAGCCCATAGTGCCGCCCCCATAAAAGTNNCGCCAGGGGCGGACCGCCCTCCCCGCCCCCCGTTAGCTACGCCACTGCTTCTGTAAATTATAAGTGGCTAAAGAAGCAACTTCACAAAGCTCAAGTTTTAGTAATTGCTATGACATGCTTTACTTTTCAGCCTTTCCTGTGCTCGCTTTGGCATGGAGTCTATGTTTTTAGCAGTTTTTTTTAGTTACTGTTTCTATACCATACTTGAATAATGGCCTCTATTAGCTTGGTCATGGTGGTGCAATCCAATATTTTTAACCGAGATTTTGTCATTGATCACAAAGCTTCAATGGAGTTTAGATACAACGAGTTTCTAGGCCAATCTAACACATACAATTTGTGTTTCCTGAAAATCGCCTTCACTTTCAGGAAATGCCCTTCTCTTATCTGTAATGACCTTTCTTTCAATTATGTCAGTGCATTTGTCTGAACGCGTCATACCCTCAATTGGCATAAGTAAACCTGTTCCAGAAAAGGTAAAACTGCCTAAGAACATCTTTTTGGGTGTTTTACATACCTCATTGAAACGGGCAGGACTTAACTGCTCACCCTTTCTGATCCTGACAAATCTGCTGTGCTTCCCTTGAACGAAAAAACCAATTTCATCTGTAAACAACACTTTTTTCCAGTTTTCTACAATCCAATCTTTATGTTTTTGTCCGTTCTAATCTTTCCTTCTTCATGTTTTTCGAGTTAGAAGCTGCTTTTTAGCAGTTTCTTAGCCTTTCTGCCATGCCTCCAGTGGGGGCGTCTCATTGTACTTGAGAATATGTGAACTCCAGCATGCATCAATTCCTTCTGTAAATCCAAACTCGTCTTTCGTGCACACTCTGCAGTTTCCAATGGCTGTTTAGATATGGTCTTAGTGTTGCGAAAGCGTAACAGTACGACTCCGCTTCCTAGGCATGATATCTACCTTTAAAAATCACAGAAATTTTAACACGTATGACTGTCAACTGCACACAGCAGCAAGAACTGGATTAATTCTATAACACTATTGAGGGGAATAAAATACTATGTGACGTCTAAAACGTATTTTCGTCTGTTCCGACACGACGCGCAGCACTTAGTGCATTGGGCTAGCAACGAAGCAGCAGCAATTGAGATTTTCCAAAACGCTCACCAAAAGAAATGGTGATACATTGTATAACGACTGAAACAACAATTTCAGTCAATTAAATCTGTATAAATAAAACTATAAAATTAAANACTTTTGCATAATTGCCCATTTCAATTTTGAACTTTGAGGTTCATGGGCCCCTAGACTCCTGTGGGCCCCNGGACGGCGGCCCGGCTGCGCCCCCTCTCGTGGGACCTGGGCATGGACGAAGCGACCCGATTTCTATGATTCTAGGGACCCTATTTTCTCTGATTCTAGGGATCTGATGATAATTTTCTCTGATTCTAGGGACCCGATTTTCAATTCTAGGGATCCAATTCGGGTCCATAAAACACTCTAAAAAAACCTGCTTTTCCTGAAATTAAGACTGCTGACACTGTAGAAAGATGCTTCGTTATTCAGCAAACCCCAAAAATTCGCAACTGCCTGATTTTATAATAAATGCGTTGCTACGCCTCAATTAATGACGAAGCTCGAATGTGTCCTGGCATATATGCTGACTCTCACATTACGCACTCTGTATTGTGTTGTGTAACGTCTTCACTCCCATAAGCAACGCGCTAGACTTAAGCATGCATCGCTGTAACAAAGAACGCACAAATGCATGAAAGAACACGAGGATGTATTCGTGACGGTAGTAGAAATGTTACAAGCACAGGTCAGGTGTGTGCTGTGCGGCTGTATTAGCTCACACCTAGGGTTGAATCAAGACGATAGGTGAGGACATAGGTGTAGGAGCAGGCAAATGTTTGGGGGTGCGAAGGATTGTTGCCCAAATATCCCCAAACTTGCCCAAAAAGCTTTTGTGGGACTTTTGCCTACAACTTTTCTCCCACAAAGATCATGAAGATCTTTCCTTTGTATGGCCTCCAAAAAACGGTCTTCATGTGTTTTCCTGGAAACGTTGGGCGCCATTTTTGCCCAGATTTTCAGGGATTTTGCCCGGATGTTCGAGAATCAAAACTTTTGGGAGTGCGCTGGAACCCCCTGTACCCCCTCCTACACCACTGGGGGAGAATCGGAACAGGCTCGCAACCACGGGTTGGCAACCGGGCAATTGCCACCCCACCAAAATTTTCTGGGCACAACAGCACGTTACAACCATTTTGCCCTCCCAAAAATATCAGCTGGTTGCGGAGCCGGATCGGAACAAAGACAGATTAAAAAACTGACAGCTTTGCTGTGTTCGAAAGCTCCCGTTTTGTGACGACGACAAGACAAAGCTCACGCAGAACTGCGCTTGCCTTGCTAGTCTGTGTATCGATCTCCCTGCTTTGTCTTTCTTCACTCGTGAACACTGTGACAACTCTCCTGCTTGTTTTTAGTAATCAACCTGAATTAGAGCACTGTTATGGAAAAATGACAACGACAAACCCTATACACTAACCCAGAGGCTCTTAACCTTTTTTACATATCTTACCGTTTTATCAAACAAGATAACCAGATTTACCCCTGTTACACTCAATGGTGCTCATTTATGGAAAATACGAAATTAACAAACTCTTACAGTTCAAAATTATTTATAAAAATTTACAATGGCTGCAATTTATGGTTCAGTAAATTGACCCCCTTGGAAGATGAAATTTACCCATTGGGTAAATTTACCCCAGGTTAAGAACCACTGCACTAACCAATAACCCAAGGACTATCTTTTAGGAAAACCGACTGCTTCTGATGAAAGCATGTGCTCTACATCGTTCTTTTTTCAGCTTCACCACCTTAGCTTATTTATAGAACAGATATTTTACCCAGGGCTATCGCTATTTGGATGATTTTGTTGTTTGGATAGTTTCGCAAAGGGCAAAATTAGTTCTCAGAAAACCGGGATTATCAGAAAAACCTATTGCCAATAGGTGGATGAAAGGTTAATTTAAAGAATCTAATAAAAATCAAGTGTAAAGACATTTGTTAGTTGGTTGCCTGAGATTAACTGAGCTAGAGACCGAACTTAGGGAGTTTCCGTCCCAGAATTAAATATTTTTTTACTGGAATTACCTTTACGTAGCGGGCTACGAATGTATCATTGTCACTGTCATCAGCCAGTGTTCTAGGAAGATGATAATGACTAAATGTATACACCATAGATGCAACACTGGCCAAATAATATTGTTGGACAAACTGGTCGCGCCATTTGCACAGCAACTTTTGCGATATCAGGGGGTATCACAGGAAAGCGTTACTGCGCCGCTCAACCAAGAATTTTGTTCGGGAGGGGCCAGTCAATGACGTCGTCCCAAGTCCGACTGTACTGTTTAAAGCACCAGTGAAAAATCTTAGCAAATTTGTTGGCCTATTTGGCTTCATTCGGGCTGCGCCGCTGTACGACAGGCACATTTTTAGGAGAGGCTCGCATCAGGAGCGGGTCCAGCGAGTAACGTTAGGGGTGTCGGTGACTCGATCCCGGTGGGGTTTGGTGGTCAAGTCTTATAATGGCTTTGCTACTGCAAGAGAGATGAAGTATACTTCTGCGAGGTAATTCGGAAAGGAGTTTACAGAATCTAACAAACCTCATTATTATCACAAAGTTTTGTGATGCCAGAAGCTGGTGGATGGTTTTGCGCAGTGGAATTACAAAAATTCCCGGGCGTACAAAAAAACAAACCTATTCCTTTAAAAACCAGAGCGTTGCATTCGTTGTTGGAATGCACGAATTACAGTGGCAGGCCACTTAGTTGCTTCATGGCATTTTGCGGAAGTATGACCGTAAACTTCCTCACGCAAACGCCAATTGTAACTGATTCTTTTCGAAAACGGTTGAAAGTACTGCAGCATTATCGCGGTATGTAAGGTAACAAATGGCGTTTGAAATAAGTTGTAATCAACTATAAAAATACAAGATTGAGAACCTCTCTTGTCTGTCTTATCTGTGCTATCACAGAATTCTTCACCTCCTAACACTTTCTGTGAAACAAAACTACTTTCGTTTCAGAAACAAGACTTAAACATTGAAATGGTAACCACGCTACACAAAAACGACCGAAATCAGCTGAGTAAAAGCATAACTTTCGTGATTTGAGTCACAAAAATGCATGAATCAACCACTACCACAACTGGTAATTAACAGGAACATAGCACAACACACAGACACTCGTTCGCGGATATTTGAAACGCTGCGTAAGTACCACAGCAACAACAATAGACATAAAAATTCACACAAACATAAAAATTGCGAAAACCTTTTCACTGAAAGCTTGCTATTATACTCAAAAAAATCACAGCAAGGGAGCGCTTAGACTAAACTTGATTCGACAAACCCCGTCTAATCAAGGTGACCTTCGGACGTGTAGAAATTATCTCTAAAAACGTGTAAAAATTAGATTTCTGCAAGAACATCGTCACCAACAAACTGAGTGATTAAACTCATCTGGGTGTAAATCTTTATTGCCACTGGGTCGCATTTATATTACACATTTTTCTTCGACTACTTATGAATGAGAAAAACAAAGGCCGACCATTGAAAAAGCGCGCCGGACGTAATCCTTCACAATATGACTCGTGCCGAGGGCCATGTAAGATTTCAAAAAATTGACCAACAGGAACTATGCAATCTCTGCATGAGGTTGAATACCATTCTTTGGCGTCCCCATACCTTTGCTGTATGGACCAAATTATTTGAGAAGTTGATTGGACATAAATGCAAAGTTCTGCAGGTGCCGGCACGAACAATGGAAGTGAACAGTATTATCGCGAGGAAGTTATTTCGATTGCGGCACAGGACAGACAATGTGTTAAAAAACTTCGTAAGCAAAAAAAAAGATCGAAGAAACTGTACAGTAAACTACGTTGTTGATACAAGTTAACACAAATTGATTCGACCTTTGCATTCGGTATGAGTGTTTTACGAATCGAAAAAACTTAACGGATTAGAAAAATCTTGAAAGTGCGAAAAGAGAATTCGGCAACGAAAGCTCAACACCGCAAAATCTCTTCAGTTCTGACATCTTCCCTGATCGAAATTTGCGAGGAGTCAAGTGGTACGAATAGTTTCACCAAAACACCGTTTCGTTAATATGGCAAAAAGTTTACTTGAGAAATTTGTGCCAAAGAAACAATACGCTAAGCTCGTTCAACTAAAAATTGCGTTTCGGAGATAGTGTTATGGAAGTTCAATACCATTTTTAAAGTTCCTTTTTTGGTTTGTTTCAGCAACGTTACGCGTAATATTTTCAACTCCACCATGAGTCCGTATTCGGCCAGCAGCAGAAATGTGATATTGAGGGCATTTTTCCGCGCTCACATTTTCCCCTGCCCGATGAAAGCGGGGTTTTCGATACGAACTGAGGCTTTCGAGAAGATGGGATTGACGCCCTGAAGCAAAAAAAAAAAACATTATTAAAAAAATGCAAAGTTCACACTGAAGGTTCTGCAATGCAAGCACACACGTTCAAAACTGTTAAAAACGTCCATCACTTAAATTGGTTAAATGACCAGACTACTGCGTAAAGATCTGCAGTCAAGAGTGCATCACCTTGGTCCACTGTTTCTTTCTCGTTTCTTCCATAAAACTTTCGTATTCGCGTTTGTCGCGAAGTGTTTGGTATATTTTCCAGGCCAGCAACGCAATCAAGCCTATCAGGACAATGCCACCCACCACAGGGCCCACGATCAACATTGGGTCAATGGGCCGAGGGCAATCTGCAAAAATAAGTGTAGCTTTGAAGTATAATAGCGGAGGAGGAAAATTTAAGCGTGAACTTAACAAAGTGTGTTTGGCGCAAGAAGACCGAAACTGGGTTACAAAAACTTGCAACGCTGTTCATCTAATAAAAACGTCCAGTGTCTTCGGTGCAGTTTCAACCAACTCTTCACAATCGTGGTTCTTGAGTTTTGACAACTCAGGAACTACTTTGACGGATGGTCCAGCCGCAGTGCATGCGCTGCCCTGAGCCAACCAAAGAGGAAGTTGTCGCAGCGCAACAGCTACATGCATGCGTCGGTGCAAAGTACGAGCTGCAGATAAAAGAATAAGATCTCCAATGACGAAGTCATTGGAGCGTTCCTTTGGCCGAGTGTCGAGGCGCGATGTGCAGAAAAGCCGAACCGGCGACCTTCGGCATCACAGCAATAGAGTTTTCCCTCTCGACTAGGCTCACTCTGCTGTTGTTGTTACGGCTTCAACGTTTATATGTGGTGACTGGCGCAATCACGCCGCCACACCGACCCCTAAAGCAATTATTTGTACGTTTTTTGTTTACAGCTCTTCAAAATTCGCTGCATACCCCGCACTATGTACACACTTCACACTGACTCTCCCGTTCGGGTTAAAGGCCACTTGTTGCCAGAAGATTAAGGTCAAGAGTGGCTGATGCTATCAACCAACTGTCAACAAATGTATACTTGAACTGTTTCTTGCAACTGACCCGTGTCTCTGTTGAACTTCTTGACATGAAGCCTGAATTCCGGTGGTTTCTTCATCCATTCGACCCAGTACTGAACAACGCATTGCGTGGCGTCTATCTTGGTCCGGCAAACTGTCGGCTTGTGCAGTGATCTACAAAACAATCACATAAAATGACTTTCATTAATTTTCCAGGCCTCCCTCATTGTTGTAATGAAAATATTTATCCCAAATGCAAACTGCTTTTTTTGTCAAAAGTAAAGCTGTTTTCATACGTTAGTTCCAAAAAGCCAACAAAAGCGCTATAACTGTTCTGCCGCAAATTTAAATTTTTGCGATAGCTTAAGTTTGTAATTTGGAAAAGTCGCGTTGTCACCGTCGTGCAGAAAATTGGATCGGCAATTCACTGTTTTTCACCAGAAACTTATCGCCTCTCGCGAAACTTAAATCATCATCCGCGTTTTCTGTGATGGTGCGAGCAACATTTGAGTCGAAACAATGTGACCTTTCTGCGGTGGAACGCGTATTTCCGCTGCTCTTTTCAAGTGGCCGCTTGCGTTCTTACAGTTTTCTGTTTAACCGAACTTGCGGTTTGTTTTTACGCAAAAGAAACTAACTTCAAAAAGCCACGTTTTGCTAATCAAAGAGTGATTGCCCCTTTGAGTGTCACTGTTGTTGGTTAAACGCTCAAAATCAAAACTTTTTTATTGAGTCATTTCAGGTTCTATTTTGAATTTCTTACTTTTACTACAGAACCTTGTAAAGCTTCTGGGCGTTTTGTGAAATGTTACCATGACAACGATTGCTCACTTGCGCGTCACCCAGCGGATCACTGGCTCGAATGAGCGAGCGCGAAGCTCACGCAGAACGGGCTTTAAAGACACATTTTTTCACAGCAGAAATTTTGTCATAATGAAAAAGTGTAAAAGTTTTACTAGAACAAACACTTTATCTAGTGCACCTGTCAAACTTTGAGCACTTTTCACAATTTGAGCTGCTTGGTAACTCGCCGGCAGTTTGAACTTTGAATTTCTCCTTCGGGCACAAGCTGTCGCAGTCCGCCTCCTCCTGTTTACAAAACAACAATATGATTAATTGTCAGAGGGCGGTCAGTTTTTCCTTCTGATGCTTTGTTCTTTGAAAAAATATTTTGAACCTGCAGCGGGCAGCTGTGGTTTTGCAGATCAGGGCTTGCAACATGTGAGTAAAATGAAGTTCTGACCCCAATGAAAACTTCAGATATGCTGAAATGCAGCAGACGATCTTACGTATCTGTCACTCTGACGGGCTCTTCAAGTTTATAAAAAAAAAACTTAAGTAATTGGAAATTTTTTTTTCTTCAACCAAGTGTATATACTGATACAAGCGTTAGTTCTGCGCACACCGCATGCAAATGTGCTCCGTTTACANCGAGGGATCTCAAACTCAAATTGCTCCGAGGGCCAAATGAGGACCTAAAAAGTAACCCGCGGGCCGNATTATGACGCTGACACAACAATGGCGGTACCTGGACCTTACTAGAAATAGCTCTTACATCTTATTTCCTGCAAAAGTTATCATGAGTTATAGGCAATATTTGTAAAGCCACAACAGTGACCCACACCAGGCGAATCGATCGCAATTTATTGCGTAAGGAAACTAGTTTCGTGTGTTACACATCTTCAGT
>JGI24158J21664_10013858_pt1 | contig 10617 bp, 5 predicted proteins | sample Ectturendosymbi3_FD_21664 | JGI IMG/M metagenome (IMG submission 21664)
AGTTCATCTTTTTAATGATATTCACAAGCCTATGTTGGGTTTGATAGGGTTAATTATAGCAACTTAATCTTCAAAACAATGAAAAATCACCATGCAAGGTAGATATTTATGTTGCTCCCCCTAATTTTTCCTTGGCCCCGCAGTGGCCCCCCACTTTTTTCATTCTAGAATCGCCACTGGATTTTACCCTCTTGAAACTAAGAAAACAATCTTTCTTTGCTAAAAATGTATTAGGAAAATGTTGAATTTCGAAATCCAAGGGGCCAAGATACCCCAACCTCCCCACTCTTCCGACGCCCATGCTTGTACGTGATGTGTAAAACGTATTATCCTAGGTGGCAGTTGTCTGGGTGGAGATTTGCCCAGGTGGAAGTAGTCATAGATGGCAGTTGTCCTGATTCGATACCAGTGTCGACATGTTCACTGAATTACTGCACGTTTTCGACAGTTTCACTAGGAGTGGGTCTAGACCTGAAGTTGGGCGACCATCCCTTTAAGGCCCGCAGAAGCCACGATCGTGCCAACCACATATTTGACCGTAACTCGTCAGCTGTTAGAGAGCTGTTCAAACCCTGTAAAGATGCGGAGTCTTGTAGCTTCGATTTAAAAAATTTGGGAAGTTTTTAAGTTTTTTCTGGGTGACGTCACAAAATGGATAGGTTTAGGCATTTTTGGACCAGGTCACCGGCCCTAGGCCCAACCCCAAGAGGCAATATTTGTCTCTTACAAAAAACTAGGCGAAAACGAAAATCCACATCTTTACAGCCCTTGATTGGCCATCTAGCGTTTGTGGTTCGAACGTTATTGCCAATAAAAACAATTTTGCACTGGTTCTGTTGTTGAGGCTCAGCTGGACCAGAGAAACTCAATGTAAAATCGTTCATGCAACACGTGTAGTTAAAAATCGTTCACCTAAACTTTGCCGCTCAATGATTTACAAATACGCCGTTGTTGCAAGGACTTGTTCATCACTCTTAATTGCAATTGTGACCCTGCCCACGTTTCAGTACTTTACATGTTTGTGCACGAAACCTTTTTGCTGCATTTAAATTTGGCTTTGCTGCATGATGTTTTTTCCCACCGTGAAAACATGGGCCCAGTAAAAATGCTACATGATGCAAGCAACAACGTATCCGTGCGTTGAAAGACATATAGCCTTTCTAATCTGATTTTTTCTTACAGAACTTGCCTCAGATTTCGTCTGACATGCTCTGTTGCGCATATTGCATTTTTATTAAACGCTTTGTTAGTTTTCTCTTCACTTTTCAAAGTTCAAAAATCAACCACTCGCTGTCTGGAAAGCTTAAGAGTGCTTGGTCGTAACCTAATTTATTATGTGGTGACACGGTAAAGCAGACAAAATACTTTGTGAAACGACATTCACGTGAGTGAACCACACGAGCCAATCATAAATCCATTTCTTTAAAGTAACAAAAGTGCTGCAAGCTATCTCACTGACCAACAGATATTTCTGCGAGACAGCAAAACTTGGCTGAGCGCAATCGACAATTCGGAGAATCTACAGGTCTTTGCCAACCATTTGTGGAAACGACAAAATGGGCAGAACAATAGTTTGTTTTCTATGTGAGTTCCAGCACAGGCATCATCGGTATTTTTACCGTCAAACATGAAATACTGATGTCAAGTCATGTCAAACACAATTTAATCAAACATAAGAACTTTTTCGTTTTACGCAGGGCATTGCTGCAGCAATACAATACAGGTGCAGTGGTTGAAGAACGCAAAACACAACATTGGTGAGACACCAAACACATGCCAACCGGCCAATGGATCCAGCGTGATTCTTCACTCGTTTCGAGGACTTAGAACCACACTTTCATTTACGGTCGATTTCGATGTGCTTGTTGCCTCACGGCAAGGTAACAAGCCATCGCACTTGTGCTGCAACGGCAAGGGATTGGACCATCGAAGCTGTTGGTCGTTGGAATCAAAATATAAATTTTAAAATGCATTCACTAAAGGGGCTGCTGTACTTTGCATATATGCCTTATTCACAAACAAAAAAATTGTTCGCCATGCAAACTTCAATTTGCTTCTTGAGGAAATTTGCATACAAAGGTGCTTCGATGGCGTTAACTTAACCTCATCCACCGCCATTGTACGGTGGTGGAGGGTGCTTGCGAGTATAGGACGGGGCTGCGACAACTACCGTTGGCCTGACTTCATATTGAGTTGAAGACTTTTGTCAGGAACCACCTGTGTAAAAAACATGAAGTTTTTTCAAAAAATGTTAAAAACTTTATCCTTCATTCTTCGCAGATAATAGTCTTTCAGTTAGTTAGCGGCATGTGATCGCTACTGTTCTGTATTCAGCACAATTCATCACAAAAAAGTGGACAGAAGATCTGGACCAGGGTTACATTATTTATGGACTTGCAGTTGTAACTAAGTTTGCTCGTTAAATATAATACGCATTTCATTTAAGATGAATACCGTCATTTTTAGTGATTGTTCGTGCATACGGCATGTGTTTTATTCAAAGGAACTGCAACGAAATAGAGAAAACTATTGTACGAAAGAAAGAACTGTTTATTTTACGCTTTGAACCTACCACAACTTTTGTCATCTCGTTACATGTTAAACCAACTGGAAAAGGTATTAAAGTTGAAAAGGTGCTTACATTGTTAGTGACCACCCATTTCTGTTGCAAATAAATGCAGATGACAGGATCTACAGTAGTGTGCATCAGAGCACACGCAAGTCCGATTCGGAAGTGATGCGTTTTACATGCACTTTTTCTTTCATCAAATGCTGGCTAATTCCTCCCCTCTTTCTCGATCCTATTCCTTACGCAAAGAATGCCCCTTCAGAGTTAACGGGGAATAAAAAGTACTTGATTATTATCGTTTTCTACTCTTTCCCTTCTTGCTGAAAGTAAACAGCGGGGGTTTCGAAGAGCAGTTTCGTTACTTAGAAATTTGTAGATCGCTGTTCCAGGCCTCAGCTACAAAAATCATGCATGCGCGTGTTTAAAAGCGTCGCTACAAGGCATTCGGTGTCACTTGCTAGTTGATCGTCATAGGTTTTTAAGAACTCGATGAGCAAAACTTGCGCAACTGATGATAGGGGTGGAAGAAAGTTTTGCAGCTTGTTTTTCTTTATCTGGTGACTCAGCGGAGGAAAGGTCTCAGAAGCCTTCCTTAAACGAGACGTCTGGAGATCAGTTGATAGTTCGTGCAGTAAATAAACATTGACAGCGCGCTTCTCATTCACTTTTGCATTGATTCAACTACAAGTTCAGAGCAATAGAAATTAAATTACACCAAGCTCAGCGGAGCATGAAGCTTCATTTAGCAAAAGTGAAACAGGCTGCTTTTTCGCCATCAAATTCCTTCGCGAAAATTGCCTATGCTATGCTAAGTCACAACAACATTTTCGCCTGACTTCAGGCAAAGGTTGATGCGCTTTTGCCTCCCTGGCACAAACTCAAACACCGTAAACTTTAGACTAGCGGTCACAGGTTGTTATTCTCCAACGAACCCCTGTGGATGTCAAATGTATGGTGGCCCATGCGTGCCAACCTAAAAATTGTTTCTGGCATTTTTTTGAAAAAACAAAAAAAATACGAAAATTTTACATTTTTAAAAATTAATATTAACAATCTTTTTGAAACGAAATGAAAAATAATAGAAAACGTTTGCTAGCGCTTTGTTTTTTTCAAATGTAATCAAAAACTAATCGCTTTCAATATATTAACGAACATTTGTCGGATCGTGAGCATTTTTGATTGAAAGACAAAGCGTTTGCAATTAAAATCTTTTCGTTTCAAAAACAATTTTACTTTCATTTCGAAAACACTTTCGCTTCGCAAATGGTTTCCAAATAAACATTCTCGTTTCAAAAACAATTTCATTTTCGTTTCAAAAAACACTTTCACTTTTGTTTCTGAAACACTTTCATTTTGCAAAAAAAACGTAAAGCAAATCGGAAAACAATCGCATCAGCTTTTCTGGTCGTGGTCCATGCGTGCCAATCTCCTCAAAGCGCCAGTGTTTCGACTTGAGAAGGCTTGATTTGCAGATTCTCCTATGCCGAGGTCTGGCTCCAGTAGCTCGCGTTGGTATTGCACGTACGTCTGAGCTTGACTTTTTTTTTCATTTCGTTTCACAAAGATTGCTAATTTTTATTTTTAAAAATGTAAAATATTTGTATTTTAAAAAAAAATGCCAGAAACAAACATTTTTTAGGGTGGCACGCATGGACCACCATACAAATGTCTCCACAAACCCCGAAATTTGAGACACGATTTGATCCCGAATTACACTATGCTAGGTTGCGAGCATATCACAGTGCTTTTTGAAAAAAAAACAAGATCTTGATGTAATATTGCAATGATATAGCAACAGATGAAATATAGCGTTTATTTCAGAATTTCGCAAAGTCACATCAAGTATCGATCACTCATCCCGCAGGGAGGAAGAGGAAGACAACACCTGTACCACAAACCTTTATTAGCCAAATTTATTACCTCAGAAACATTGTGACGCCACATACATCGCGCGGGAGGGAACATTTACCAAGAAGCTCCATGCGGAAGACACAATTAGGCTTTATTGAATGATTATTTTTATTTCAACAAAACGTACTATAGTTTTGATTTTCAGAAACGCGTAAAGATGCTCCTGGGATGGGCTCACGCACCCGGGTTAGGGAAACCCCTGCTTTAGAACACAGTCACTTCGCCAGTTGATGGATAGTTGTCCCGGACTTTTAAGTCCACTGGCACTCAACAGTACTCTAGATTTCAAATCTACAGTATATGGAAGATTCAGTAGTAGTAAAATATTTAATCCAACCTAGCTGAGGAACAAAGAGAAAAAGATTGGTGCGTCCCCCACATTTTGTACTGTTTATTCATGCATTTTTGTAACTCAAATCACGAAGTAACACGAATGCAGCAAGTGGGAAAACAACAACAGCAAAATGCAGAAATTAATTGCAAATTGATGAGAATACAAAAACATCTAAAACGTCCGGTTTAGTAAATTCACGACTGTGTTCTAACATGTTTGAATCACAAAGGGTTGGCCAAAGAGCATAACGGTCATCTGCTCAGCCAGCCCTGTTGCTAGCACAGATCTATTTTCAACTGAAGACGTTTCGCATGTAGTAATAGAAAAAGTAACAAAATAGAACGCATCAATATCAGATGAAATAAGTAAACAAAACAATAGCAAAAAACACAGGGTAAAAGCATGCCTATGCGCAGAAGGGTTAGGTAAGCAACTGTAGAGGTAAAAGATATAAGGGAAAGAGGGGCATCAAAAAGAAAAAGACGGGTGTTTCAACAGCTTCATTCAGGAAATTTTGGTTACGATGAAAACGTTTTTGGAAACCCATACTACATTTCATTTAAATATGTGTTTTGTAGCCTTAAAGTTTTGAGTTGCAAAATTAAGTTGCCAAAAATTGCGTGATCCAGTTTGCGTTGGCGTAAACAACTTAAACATCGACCGAACGTTCGCTTTAGAAAACAAACCGAAATTTTAAGTGTACTCATACATACCATCATCTTTTTTCTTATCGTCAGCGCAGCACACCCACTTCCACAGAGCCTCACAAGCTGAGAAAATAAAAAGGATCAGGTAGAACGTACGCTTTCCACAACCAGCTTTTGTATCATGATTTTGTGTCATTGCACCTAATACTTTTACCGTCAAACCGTAAAGGCAAGGCTACCTGACTTTTTCTACATCAGCGATGGTAAGTTGCCGATGTAGCTGGTGCCTGTAGCTACATCAATTTTTTTTAAGGCGTTTTAGGGACCCGATTCGGGTCCCTAGAATCAGAGAAATCGGGCCCCTACAGATCCATTCCGGGTACCCAACATTTTCCTTAAAAAAAACCTGAGCTACATCAAAGACATCCGTCATTGTAACCGCATTGCATTTTTCACACGCACCCACTAACAGCTGCAAAAAAACCAACACTAACAGCAATTTTTCAATGCAAATGTTAGGATAAGAAATCTTTCGAAGAAAGCACTCTTAAATGATTGTGGGCGATGCTACGAGTCGTTACCAGAAATCGTTTGAACTTGAATACACCGTTTGGCTAATTTGTCCTAGTTTAATGTCAATTCAGAGCGCAATCAAGTTATACTGCGTGCGAAGAGTTTGCTTTCGAAGTAGGAGGGTGTGTTAGCAATTGACATCCTATTTTCAACAAGAGAAAAGCTGCTGTTTTTTATTCAGCGCTGTGTGCACTGCGTACTTCTCTTCTTATACGATTTGAGATAATTTGCACATGGGAAAAAAAAACGTTTTTGGAAAATTAAAAAAATTCTGGCGTGATGCTTATTTGAAGTACGTTCAACTAAAATTTAAACTGTTCTCACCGAAAGTTGCGTCTTGGTATGGTCTGCAGTCGAGTAGGAACCTGTTTCTATATTGACGCATCAGACTCACTGCTCGGACTCACTTTTACTCGAACGCAGACCATACCAGACGCATCAGAAAAGGACGTGACGTCACGAAATCAGACGCATTCGCCCAAAAAACGCACAGGATGCATGCCGTGTGCATCCAGCTTAAACGTTTACTGGTACACCACTTAAACGACCTATGTTCTAATTTTGGTGTTTATTGAAATCCTTGCGAGAAATACCCCAAGTTCACCCTTTTCGAAAATGTACAATGCCTCCTGCTTCCCGCATGCCTATATATTTTGTGTGAGAGGCGTACAGCAGTACACATTTGCTCTTAAAACAACGCCGTCATTTTAAGCGTATGGATGACATTTTGGTTGCACAACAGAGCACCAATGATGACGTTTAATGCTAACATTACAAGATATTCTACATGGAATTGCATAAATTGTTCAACAAATAAAATAATAAATGAAGGTTTTCACAGTTCTTTTTGGCGGCGTCTTATTTTTTGACTCCGCATCCGCCAATCATGGAAATACTGAAGTCTGACTCCGCAGAGTTTTTTATATTATACAGTAACACACACCCATGTTACTTTATAGTTTTACTTAATGTAGTTCATAACCGCATAACCTTTTCACTGTTGTAAAATAACTCCTTGCAGGCCTGGAATAACCAAATGCAAGTAAAACATTATAATAATTTATTTTTCATTGCTGATGGAACTACAGTTCAATCACGGACAGCTGGAAACTTTTAATGCTAACAATGTAATGTCAAGAAATCAACCTGAAATACTGTAGTTTCAGAGTTGAATTGCAACGCATACTGTATCTAACCACCACTCACGTCATACCTCAACACTGGATAAAAACTAGATAACTCTTTCTGTGTCAGCAAAAGTAACTGCACAATTTTTTTCAAAAAGATTCAATTTAGTGTTAGTGCCTTGAACTTTGAAAATATGACAAAATAATCAAACTCCGCCTCAGCTTCTTCACCCCCCCCAAAAAACATTTCTAAGACTCCGCCTCAACAAAAGTACGCGGAGTCCGCTGTTTGTTCACCTGTGCTGCTCTGGTCCAGCATTTCTTAAACATTTGGGGGTCACGGACCCACAGTACATCCTAATAAAACTTACAGATCCCTTAAGAAGAAATGGTGCAATAAATAGTCGAAATTAGGCTTTGGATGTCTGCAAAGCCTATTAACCCTTTCGAATTGTCAAAGCAAAGCCTATTAGCTCTCTACATCACATTCACGAACCCCTCAGAGGTTCACGGACCCCAAGTCAAGAAGCCCTGCTCTCGTCCAAAATCCAACGGCTCGTGCACACTGTCAGTGTGTATAAGCGTTATCAAAAGGGATCGAAAAACGTATAAAAATCTAGCGAAGTAATGAAGACCGCAATCCTTTGGTTGCATAGTCTACAGTTCTACACCTGTCGCTCTACAGTTGTATTTATTTACCAAAGCGGATAACCTTTACGACAGCTCACCTTGTGTGATGGGTGGGCAAAACTAGTCAAATAGTGTGCCAACCAGTGGTGGATTTAGAGTGAGGTAAATGGGGCACTTGCCACTGTATACTTCAAATAACGCCAAACTGTGTGGTGCCTTGGTAAAACTTTCCTCTTGGTAAGTGCGTAGACTAAGGGGTCAAGTGTCTGGGCTCTTTTACTGCGGTTTAGAGTGATTACAAGCAGTTTCCGGTGCAAAAATGAGTTTGAAACTTCATAAAAAGGCGGTTGCGTTGACTAGCAGATTGACGTAAAATGTTTTAAGTGTTTCAGGCATCTTATTTGGCAGGTAATTGTTATATAGGTTACTACTGCTACATACAGTATAGATGAGTTTCAAATATTAGGCACTGGCGCAACTGACTGGGGGCAGCAGAGAAGTGAATCGCGCCCCTGGCAAGCTGAATGCAAAAACCGGACCCCCACTTAGCTTATATTTCGGTTTTTTATTCTTTTGGTTTTCAACTGGTAGTTTTTTTTTTGTTTTTTTCGGCGTATTTTTCCGGTGACTTAGAGTTTTAGTATGGCCACCCACATTCGGATTCACCATCATTTCTCAATTTTTTTCTGAATGTTGGCTACTGGGCGCTCAAACCTGTAGTTACGCCACTGGTAGTAGGATTTATGTATGTCATGCGATTTATCAAATTTAATATATGCTGTGGTTTTTCAGCTATTATGAGTCCCTACTTCTGTGGAACCCGTGAAAACCTTTGTCTTGAGTCGAAACTCCTAGACACATAAGTGATGTCCACTCTTGGCTTCTGCGAAAGTATTAACTACGATTGTTTCGACAAAGGATCATTTTGAAACCGTAGATCTGAAGCTAATTGCCTTTAACTGAAAAAAGCACAAAAGTTCAAACAAAGATACTGCAGAACATTAAATGTTTAGAATGAGCCAGTAAAAAAATTTTAAATGTTAAATATGCATCGTGGAGTTTCAAGTGAAAAAGAATGTTAATGCTGGAATGCACAGNTATAAGGGTGGCCGCAGAAACCAAACATTCCCCTTGGTGTCATAGGTGGCGGAACTGGGGGGCCGCATGAGCCTAGGCCCCCACTTTTATTTCTGGGGAGGCCTGGTCCCCCACTTTTGAATTCCAAATTTTGCCTAAATAAGTTTAAGTAACACAATTAGTATTGGGTCCATTGTTAAAGTAAATCGTTTAATGAAAAAAATGTTGCAAAATTTTGGCAGTATTTTGTCAATATATTTTTAATTTGGCAGGATTTCGTAATTGTTTGGCAGACTACATCGTGCACAGTCTGTCACCCTGCTATGGCTTGCTTACCGCATTGGTGTTGTGAACAGTGTTGAACCGGATGGTGCAATACAACACATTTTTTTACAAAAATGGTGTAATTTTACATGCTTGTCTGTATGGGCGTCGGAAGGCTTTTTTCCAGGGGGGCCACCAGTGGATTTTTCCAAATTTTTTTCTAGGGGGCTAAAAGTGGTGAAATTTGGTTTTTACCACTCGAAACTAAGAAAACAGCTTTTTTTGCTGAAAATTCCTGTCACCCTTCCGACACCCATGCTTGTGCGTCGGAAATAGTGCGTGCCACACCATAAAAAATTGGTGTAATTCAAGCGCTTTAACACTATTCCAAATAGTGAAATTTTGCTGAATCGTATACGCAAAATGAAATATTTTACATATCAATTTCAATTGTGTTTTGTTTACGTTTTCTCATTGGCAACACTAAACACAGTACCTCTATTTTATTTCTGCATTGGCAACACAGTTGGCATCCTTACAGACAATTTGCTAGTTGCTACATACATTTTTTCTTGTCTTTGCATCCCGGTATCTAATGCAGTTGTAGAATGAGTATTCAGTCATGTTACTTCTGTGTTCAAGAAGTGGAAAAGTTGTGATTTTGAATGTGTTTAAGACAGGTATCAATGCTGTGTAATTTCTGCCTGTTTTTTAAGCTCTGTTCTTGGTATTTTTTTCAGCCCAGTGGCGACTCCGGCACACGGGCTCCTCGGGCACAGCCCGAGTATTTGTGCCACCACCCACGGTCCCACGTCGCGAAGTTGTTAACTCGGGCTCTCTTGTTTGGGCCTTGTCACTGTTCATATAGTTTCGTTCCATGTCTGGACTTTCGCGTTCATGTTGCAAGAGACCAGAATAAAACAATATCTTTCCTAGTAGGCGTTCTCTCGACTTCGTTCGCTCGCCATTTACTCTGGCTCCGTGACGTACGTTACTCAACAGTGGAGAAGTCATCATGAACTTTTCATTTATTGTTACGTAACTAACGTCACAGGGCAACGATAATGCCAGCCAGAATGAAATTTCAGTGACGCAAGCGTCGAAAGGTTTTATTCAGTCAGAATAAGCCGTGTGATGAGCCCGAGTGACGCTGTTGACCTGAATCGCCCCTGTAACAGTCTATTTGAATTTCAGGTGGTTCACCGACACATTTTGATAGTGGTGTAATTTTGTCTAAAATAGTGTAATTTAGACCTTCACATGGTGTGTAGTTAACGACGTCATATTTCAATGTTTGTGACGCCACAGATGCTAATTCAAACCACGAGACGAGCTCTTGTGCCCCCACTTTGAAAAGTGGTCCGCCATCAGTGTTCCCTCTAAGGTGCGCAACTGCGCATTACCACCAGACAATTTGCGCAGTGCTATCTCATTATCGCGCACTTCTAACATTCTAAATATAATACGGTATATATATATATATAT
>JGI24158J21664_10013859_pt1 | contig 10617 bp, 10 predicted proteins | sample Ectturendosymbi3_FD_21664 | JGI IMG/M metagenome (IMG submission 21664)
GCATATGCGCAAAGCTTCGCACCGTGGCAGCAAGCAACAATAGAGATCATGCGTCGCAATCTCTCTTACTATTGCTTGCTCGCCTTACGTATATAATAGTTTTATTCTTCGCGCACATCCCGTTCGTGGTGAATCACACAATCAATGCAACACCACCGGAGAGGTTGCAACACCAGTACCTTGACCATGCAGGCGTTAGTGACGACTTGCTTCGGGTCCACGACATCGACGAGCGGTTCCGAAATTGCGACCTGGGGAAACAGAGGCATCACACACGTGTATGCTTTCTATGCGTCTTTCGTGTAATGGGGCGAAAAATGCAGCGCTTGCACAGTGCACAAAACTAACAGCGAACAGCAACGAATCAACATGAATAAGGAAAATAACCATGATTGGACCTGCATGTACAGCTACAAAAAGCGACTTACACAGTCAGCACTAACAACCGGCAGAACAATGCGACATTAAAAGCTTGACTATAAAAAACAGCTTTTGAAACGTGTAAAACAAAGGAGCACGGTTGTGAAGTTGACCAGGAAAAGCAAAGTCAACGCGAGAAAACCGGGTGTTTCAACCTAGTATTACTAAAGATGATGATATTAAGCTACTTCTGTTAGTGCAACGTTTTAAACGACAAACAGCATACTGAAGCACCCGCTTTTGCAATCATCTACACAACTTCTCAAGGTTTGAAAAATAACCGTTTGGATGTGGGTTCCAACCCACACAAGCTGCGTTTTAGGCGGAGCCCGGTCTCTTCGCGATGATATGAGAAACGAGATATTTTTCCCTATAACTTTTTTCAAAGTGTACAACTTTCAAAGCTTTGGACAGAACTGCAACTTCTTGCGATTCATCAGCACAATCGCAATGCAAAGGAGTTGTAATTAGAAGACTATATAATCTACAGTAAAAAAGAGCTGTTGGAATTCATCGTGATTGTCGCCATGACAGGACAAGAATACCTATACCTAAGGCCTCTCTCAAATTTCTGAGGTGCATTTGATCTTCACGATTTTCGTGAGGCCACACATGGTACGGCACGCAGCAACAGACCTTTCACAGAAGTAAATATTTGAGCCTGCCTACAAACAACATTGTTGGATGCAAAAAATGTATGCACAGTAATAATCACAAACGCATTTGGCAGCAGTGAGTGAAAGGCATGAAGATGAAGTACTCAGATGACACTAGCCAGAACAATTGTTTACACTGTTACAAACACTGGTTTGGCAGTGCAACGCAAGACCGCACCTGACGTATTGCGGACGCTTCGCTACCCTTAATATTGGCGCCATCAGTGCAGCGAAATCCGTGCCGTTTCCGCTGCACTGGTGGTACAGCGCAATATCTGCACATGTCATAGAGTTCAACTGATTTGGTCGTTATTTTTATTAAAATGATTTTCGGCACTTCCGTTTTTCCTGTATCAAAGTCCACCGGTGGCCACTTCGAACTTCTAAGTCAAGTGCAATTCTGAATTTTGTACGCGCCATATCTGAAATTAACATACTTACACCGTATGTTATGGCTACTTTGATGGATTTACGTAGGCACCGAATTTAAAGCTGCAACTGCTGTCTTTTCGATCATTTAGAGATTTTTTTTTAAATGACCGAAAAAAATTAAGTTAATTCGGTCGTAATGTCTGTCCGAATAGGTAAGGCTATAGTGAATACTGTTACGGCGAGTTTTAATACTACCGTACTACCGTATTACCGTTATTTTGTAGTACCAATCTGTAAAGCTCAAAGCACACAAATCGTGGTGCTCTGTTTCACAAGTAGTGTTTTCATGATCACAAAAGTTGTGCTCAGAAACAGTTCGGTTTCACACGGCAACACTGGGAGCAGTTCTCATGCCTCAAGCAGGGCTTTGGGGACGGAGCCCAAGCAATTTTGGATGATTGTAGGTGGAACAGGAACCAAAAACTTTTAGATGGTGAAGCCCAAGCCGGAGTTCGAAATTTGGGTTTCGGTTCCACAGCCCTGGTTTGTGAGGCAAACGAGTTTTATTTAGGGGCGTGCCTACACAATTTTTCTCGTTTGTGTATAAATCAAGGCTTCTCCAACATTTTTGCACATGTCCCACTATCCAGCAAATGTATCATTTCGCGACACCTCGTCTACGCTGGTGTAATAATACAATTGTAAAAATAATATCGATGTTTTTCAGTTTTCACTGGACCAAATCATTTGAGCCGGAGCCAACATGTTTTGGATGCTGGAGCCGGAGCCAAGAACTTCAAATGTCTGGAACTGGAACTTGAGCCGGAGCCCGAAATTTGAGTTCCGGCTCCACAGCCCTGGTACCAAGTTCACAAACCCAACTTTGCCATCATAATTGCCTCCCAGTGCTATTACGTCACAATCGCGTTTGCTGCAATGTCTGAAAGCAGACCAAAGTGAGTAGATCCGCCCGATTTCTTGCTGACCGCGAGTTGCATGTAGCTCAGATCTGCAGATATCGGCAAAAGGCAAGCGATGGTGCTTTCTTTTATCAACTTGTTTTCATTATTATCATTTTCGGCAGGACTGACGCTAGCTGTTACGGAATTTATTGCGCTAGTGAGGAGATTTGCCACTACGAAAGCAGCTTCTGAAATCCGCGTTCGTTTAAAGCAGATTGCAGCTAACGACAACCGCATACATCGTCAAGTTTAACGGATTTACGTGTTCGTGCTTGTGACACCTGTGACCTCAAACAAGGAGATAAATGGTGTTCCACAAGCAATGATAGGTTAAGAGCAGCTTAACCTAAGTGTTAAACCACTGAGTTTTGCTTTTATAATGCAGTAGTTCACTTTAGATATTGATTTATCAATTTTGTGGTGATAATGGAGCGTGAACAGTAAAGAAAGAACGAGCTAAGTTGGGTCTGGTGCGGGCCAACCAACATTATTTGGATGTCTCTCGGCAACGCAGGCAGATAATGACAATGGGCGTAGTCACGGGCTTCAGAAGGGGGTGTAGGGGGAGCAAGTTCCCTCTGGATTTTAAAATTTGATGTTTTGCCATTAAGTTTTAGTAGAAATAATGTTTTTGTCTTCGTTTTGGAGATTTCACCACAGTTGCCCCCTGGAAAAAATCCACTATCGGCCCCCCTGGAAAAAAACTTTGGCCCATGGGCATAGCCAAAACATCCCCATGGGTATAGTCAAAACATTGAGGAGGAAAGTGCAGGTGCTACAGAAGTTCTCAAAATTCCACAGTTGAGAGTTCTGAAAGTGCTACAGCGGCAAGTTTTGTATGTGCTTCAGCAGAAAGTTAAAAGAGAAAAAGTTCCGTAAGAGCCGCAGTGGAAAGTTCGCAAAGTGCTATAGCGGGAAGTACCCAAAGTGCTACAGTGGAAAGTTTCAGAAGTGCCACAGCGGAAAGTTTCCAACGTGCTACATTCGAAAGTTTGCAAATTGAATCAACGAAAAAGTAAGCAAGTGACTTATTCAGCAATAATTTTAGACAAACTTTGGAACGCTTATTGAAATATACTTTCATGCAGTTTCTTACGTAACGAAAAATTACGTTTTAATATTTTTAGTGTTTAGATCTGTATAGCGTTCCTCCAGAAAGACATGGTTGAGTAATTTCTCTTCGTCGCGACATGAAGATTCAAAATAACTTTAAAAGTTCAAGCCGTTCGAGATGAATTAAAAGTACGATGTTACAACCTGATGGAACTCAGAAGTTGGATGACCTTTTCGATCAACAAGAAAATTGCAAACTTGCAACAGAAAAAAACTTTTCGTACTCGCACAAGCCAAACAGATTTGGAGGCTACAAAGAAAGCTCTGGAGAATTTCGTGGATGGGATCATCACTTACTTAAGTGACCACTTTCCGGAGCCCTTAAGTGATTTTATCTTTGGCCACGCCCGTATGAACAGTTTACTTCTAAACCAGGACGAAATCTTACGCTGTGGCGACGAGACTCTAAGGCTTTGGTCATATTCTGTATCGAGATCGACCGACATGGCTTTTTTCGGGCCGATACCGATTGATCGGCCATTCATGGACCAATAGCCGATATTTCCAAAATTTTCCATCTTGTTTACTGCATCATTAAAAAAATATGTATTCTATGCCTTACCTTTTTTTCAAAAATAAGGATTTATGAGCTGAAATTTTTCAAATTACAGCATTTCAATATTTTGCTATGATTTTTAATTAATCAGATTAATGATGATGCTTTTGTTTGAGCTGCGACAGCCGACGCGTGCTCCATGGTTCATCTTGTCCGCTTGTTTTGGAAAACGCACCTGCTGGCGTTGCTGCAAGATAACTCTTTTGACTTGGTTCTTGGTTCGTTGTGCTTTCTTGCGCAAGTTGGCTACATGCGTGGGGAATATAACAGCGTTTTGTCAACACCTACTGAGGCTGATAAAATCGGCCGTTTTGGCCGATACCGATATACCGGTAAACCCATATATCGGTCTATCTCTAATTCTGTAAAGTGGACGAAGACCGGGCCAGTGAAGAGTGGATAAATTTTAAGTGCGAAATAATGCGCAACTGCCAACGAGATGACGACTGGTGCGCAAAATTTTAACAATTGCTGCAAAGCACGACATGGATTGGCCAAATCTCGCGGCAAATGCAATGCTTTGCTGGCGGTTAATGCTGAAAATGCATCAGTCGAAAAAGAGGGCTTTGAGAACCTCAACAAGAAACCGCCCGGTTCCTTCCACAACGGACAGACTTATGCGCTTGCGGCTCAACTCAGCATCATACGAAAGTATAACTATGATGAAGCATATGCGTACTGGCTCAGCAGCTCAAAACGATCGTGTTACAACGTGGACAGTTAAGCTTTAAAAATTTCATTATTTAAAAATTTCAAGCTTTAAAAATTTCAAAAATTTCATCCGAATTGACTATTTTAGAAAAAGCACAAAAACCTTCGTGGTTTTTCTTACTCTTGGGCGTGTTTCTATCTGGGTTTATTTTTTCGGTTATTTTTCGGTCATAGACCGAATTTTTTTCAAATGACCGAAAAAATGAGTCAATTCGGTCATAATATCTCAAAAGGTAGGCTAGTGAATACCATTATGGCAAGTATTAATACAGTACTATTACGGAACAAACAACCGAAATGCCTCAACGAATAAAGCAGGTTTCAATTCATGTGAATTGAATTCAAAAATGTGTTCTAATTCAGATGATCGACGGCCTGCGGTTAGGTTGTGGCAGACAAAATGATCACAGAGTCTTTTCGCTACAGCCTGGGTTGACTGTCTCCATTAATGCGAACTTTACTGGCGTTATCCGGTAAAATAAAAGTTGTTGTCAGGTTAAGCATCTGTCAGTGCATTGTATCTTCACTTATACAACCGTTTCTTCTTTTGATCCCTGCTTTCAGGAACAGTGGCCAACTTATATTTGAATAAAAACGTTCACCAGTAGAACATACTCTTTGTAGTTTTTGTGCAATTTTCAGGTTATTTGATCTAGATCAGCTATGTCCAACCCGCGGCCCAGTGCAGATTTTTGCTATGGCGTAACTATAAGTAGCCTACATACTGACAACCTGTCCTTATTTTGAAAATCTTGAATTTGACATTTTTGATGCAGGTGGTCCTCAGTGCCACTATATCACGTCTGTACTGCGTGCTGGGAGATTTCCATATGTCCATTGACACCTTGATACAAAACCTTTTGATAGTTTTCTGATTTCTACCGTTGTTCATTGGCACTAAACTTGCCTGTGAAATCACCCTTAACGGAGTGGTTAAAGGTGCCAAATAGTCGTTACCATTACAGTTAGGATTCGAACGCTTGAAGTACATTAGCATAAACTAAACTTAGTTTGCTAAGATCAAAGTAAGTCATTCAACGTGGGCCCTCATATGTCGTTCAATGTGCGGCCCTGATTAAAATAGTAACATAAGTTTTGGCTCAAGTAAGCAATTTCGGTTGGACATAGCTTGATAAACAAAAGGAGAAAAATCCAAATTGCGGAAAAATTTCCAAAAACGAAATATGACAGAAAGTATACAGCTATTTCGGACAAATTACCGAAATGACTCGGCAATAATAAGCCAGAGTCGCATGGTTCTTCCCTCAATAACGCTTCGAGCGAAAATTCACAAACGTTATTTTCTTCACGTATTTTACGTTCTTGAGCATTGTTTACGCAATGCAGCTGGGCAACGCCTCCTATTTACTCAGTTTTTTTCGCGACGTGCTGCACGAAGAGATCTGGCGAGACACGAATGCGTCATCCCGCACGAGCTGGCGGCTTTTCGCAGGTGCATGCGTACTTTGTTTTCACATGTTCATGTTGTGTTGGTACTTGTTAGTGTTCCTCATGAGGTGCGCAACTACGCCGTACCACCAGACCATTTTCTCAGTGAAATCTCATTCTCGCACACTTGCAACATTCCAAATTTGAAAGAAAAAAAAAATCAATAACATTTTTTGGGCCAGATGCAGAACGCAAAACGCTTCTGGGCATATTGTACAGTCCATTCAGAAAATGTTTGTATTTAATGTGTGCTTTGTTTGTGTTTTGATAAGATTTCAAACTTACTCTAATAATTCACAACATTTTTAATTCATTTGCAACTGTCAACTCAGCCTTAAAATATTGATGCTCACTGAAGCTCAATGTAAATTTTGAGGAAACACTGGTGCTAGTAATGACGAAAGCAATATTTTAACAAACGCTGGTGTTCCATGCGCAGCCGTAATGAGGTAACTGACAACACAAAATAAAGATACGATACGTTCAACAGTAACAATCACAAAAAAATATGTTTTTGTTGGGAAGAGAAGTGAAAAGCTGAATTTAGACGACACAGGGAACAACTAGATACTCCTGAGATAGCTGGAACTCAAATTCAAGTTGGTTGGAAGTCATTCTGGTTCATTATATGAGCAATCGCTACAACTACAGTAGCAACAAAACCATTAGGTACTGAATATTCGCTGATTAAGGCGAAGCTAATTCATCAAGAGTCAACTGCAAAAAAACAAAGTATAACCGAGGCGTTATTGGTGCAGCAAACCCGTTTACAAAGACAGTACGCAATGCCTGAGACGTAACATATATGAAGTTTTCAGGATCAATGGAAACTACAGTATTCGTTTGCAACAATTGGTTACATTTGCAAAACATAAAAAAATGTCGCAAGTAGGTTAACTTCATCATAAAATTGGAAAACAACCTCTGCTGATTCAAATCAAACGATTGCATCTGGAAGCGTAAAGTACAGAAAATTGTCGACGCGTACGGCACGGCTGTTTAGCGGTAATGTGAAAAGAAAACGTGAGTTCAATACAGACTGACATAAGGCATCCCCAACTCCAAGGGAGGCAGCCTTAGTAAGCCAAATGGTTAATCCGGCATTGCGTATTGCCAATCTCTAAAAGCGCGTTGTCTAACCCGCAGAGCTTGACACATGCAGCTGTGGGCCGTGGACCCATCTGGTTATGTGCATTCGACCTGGCAGTGCTGCATGATTGCACACCCCTGCTTAAACATGGCAGCTGACTGATTGTCGTAAGTAGTAGCACCTAATGACTATTGTGACTTCTGCGTGTGAGTGGCTACGCCAGGGGTGGCCAAACTATATGGCACGTAGGCCGCATCTGACCCGTCGACCAGTTTAATCCGGCCAGCTAAATACCTTGCACATTTTTTCAAGCACAACGTTTCTGACTGTGGACAGCAGTGCAACAGCATTGACTGCTGTCTGTCTCTTGTTGACTTGTCTGCCGTAGCAGCACCTAGCTGCATGCAGTGCTATGAAAGGATGAACAAAATGGTGGTTTTGTTGTTATTATTGCACATACATTTTAACAACCATTTTGCATATATCAGGTAAATCGCACTGTATCCGGCCCTCCAGCGGCTAGGCAGTCGCGAATTCGGCCCTCGGGCCAAAAAGTTTCGCTATCCCTGGGCTTGGTAATGTGACACAACAACAATAATTGATCAGGCCACATAGTTTGTACTGCAGTAAGAAATTGATCGAGTTTTTGCTGTCTTCGATTTTCTGTGATGGTATGGCGGCATGGCACTTGTGACCATTTTGTTGCACATTTATTGCACGAGGGTGCATTCTCGTTTCATGTTTAAAAATATCGTTGGACAAATTAGCATGTTTGGCAAAACCGGAAATTAGATTAGAACTATAATTAGAGCACTAAAGCTTTCAGCGAATTAGAATTACCGTCATTTCGCTCTAATTCATGAAATTAGAAAACTAGAAGTATTTAGTTGTCCAAGTCTGCTCTCAACGAGGTGGATGAGAGCGAAACAAGGAACCCGTTTTCTTTGCGCGAACAACAAAACAGTTTCAACAGGATGAGCAGTTTTGTTTCTGACATAAATCGCGACCGATCTACCACTGCAAGGAGAACGACGTTCGACGCCGAAAAGGTTGTATGCTCTGAAATGGGTTGGTTTAAGTTTCTATTTGCTGTTGTATGTAGGGTCATATTAACGAATCAGAAAAAGGGATTAAACGAAAAGGCGTTATTATACATAACAAACTAATAGTGAGTTTGTTTACTTCGCATTGTTCATGTATTTCGAGAAAGTCGGGGATTCTGAAGAGGCAGGAAATATCACCAACTGCAAAAGACATCATTCAAAATGACGTTTAACAATTTTGGTGTGAAGTATTTTAAAGACGCAGAACACCAGAAATGTTCTATTAAATTTCGAACAAACCAATTCGAAAATAAAATTAATAGTTCATGATCATGTTGCAGATGGCGCTTTATGCCATCCGGGTAGGTAACCTACAAGAAATTCAGAAGAGGTATGGGAAGCGGGAGAGCAATGGAAGTGACGTGTTGCGCTGCAGCCGAGAGATTTAAGTCTTACATGGCAGATCATTGCTAAAAAAAGTTGAACTTCAACTTTAAAGTGCAATGACAATTTCATTTGCACTGCAGCCCACTAAGATAAGCTGGAGTAAAACACTGCAATTCACACTGGGAGTCTGAAAACACAGCAACTGTTCCTTTAGAATGAAAAGCAGATGTAAAAATACTGGTGCGACTAAATTCAGATCTTGGGGGGTCAATTGTCCGGTTGCCCCCACTCTGGTTGCGGGTCTGGTCCAGACCAGTTCTCTAGACTATGTGGGTGATGTTTGACCAGTGCAAGACTCTATCAACCCGCATAGTTCGCAGAACATCATCACTCGATGTTTGACCAGTGCAAGGCTCTATAGAAGATGTTTGACCAGTGCAAGACTCTATAGATGTCTGACCAGTGCAAGACTCTATGGAAGATGTCTGACCAGTGAAAGACTCTATAGAAGATGTCTGACCAGTGAAAGACTCTATAGAAGATGTCTGACCAGTGAAAGACTCTATTAAACCGCATAGCTGGCAGAACGTCATCACTCACGTCTCTGATGCAGCTCATATCGAAGCCATACACGTTGTCCCACCAGTTGATTTTGTCATCTTTGTACTGCCTGTCCTCGATAGCAGTTACGCAAAGGGTCGCTTTGTCTGGAAAGATGAGACCATCAGGCGCCTAAACACAGATAATAGACGCGTCACTACTCCACTAAAACCGCCTGTTACCAGGAAGTTATTCCGTGATGGAAAGCCACTCGAGTGGTGAGATCCCCACTAAACAGACTGACAACGTTGTTACAGCAGAGCCATCTGCGAAAACAACTTAATCTAATTTCTAAGCTGAGCTTTAAGCAATAGTCGTGCGAAAGGTAAAAACCATACAACTAATCAATGGGCTTCTACGGTTAAAATTCTTGTCAGGAATTACAAAACCAACATTGATCAGTGTTATGAAGCAACCACAACACGGAAAAATGTTTTTCTGGAGTCCAGAACAGAATCTAAACTAAGATACGACTGCCAGAACTAGACGGTTTAGCTGAGAAAAATAAAACAAGCTCATCGCACCATTAAAAACGTCACGTTGCACCAGCGTCATTCGCTGTACCGACAATGTGCAAAACGTTTTGCTCACTTAGCTGGAGCTAGACCTGAAAGAGCCACTGACCTTACAAACCACAATTGAATCAAACCAGCTAGAATGAACTGAGTACTAGACAATCGAATGGAAATACATAGGAGGATAACGTATCTTGTGCCATGATTAAGTTATTTCAAGAATTACGGCAACTTTTTCGTTTTGAATCTACAAACAACGGTTACAGTTCATGTACAGGGAGGTTACAAAGTGGACGTTCTCGATAACCAAGAGATACTGAAGTCTTGAGTTAAACTTTTTCGGGGTACACCAAATACTTTTCATCACAATGTTTTGTTAGGCTCTTGCAAATAATTTGTAAAAACTGCAACGTCTGTCCGATTGCAGCCTGACTCCAACTTAATTCTATATAGGCTGCTTATTAGGGATAACTAAAGTTCATTGATCAATAGTTAGCAGACAGATAAATGGCTAGAACTAACATTTTCTTCTAAAAAGTAGTCATTCTTATCCACTTGTCAGATAAGTTTGAACCTAGTCTCTTTTCCAAATGTGCTACAAAAAGGGAGCAAACAGATCTTGGCAACAAAAGAAGTTTATTCAAATAGTAAACAAACTTTAGCCTTGCGGCAAGCTTCTGAGGAATCTGCCTGCTTTCTGCTTTCATTCTTCTGCGACGATTAAAACTTGCAAGTGTATCTAT
>JGI24158J21664_10013861_pt1 | contig 10615 bp, 9 predicted proteins | sample Ectturendosymbi3_FD_21664 | JGI IMG/M metagenome (IMG submission 21664)
GTTTTATGCGTGTCGCTGTCTGGACACACGTGTTTTATGCGTGTCGCTGTCTGGACACACGTGTTTTATGCGTGTCGCTGTCTGGACACACGTGTTTCATGCGTGTCTCTGTCTGGACACACGTGTTTTATGCGTGTCTCTGTCTGGACACACGTGTTTTATGCGTGTCGCTGTCTGCACACACGTGTTTCTTGCGTGGCGCTGTCCGCACGGATCTATAAGCACTTCTTCAAACGAAAATGTACCACATCATTGTTTATCATAAGCGCAGCGGCAGCATCTGATGGCGTATGCCCGATGTGATAATTGGCTAATCGATTGCTTAACTCGCAGACCGTTCTTGTTGGCCGTTGACCGAACTGTTCTTTTATTTTGTTCGATGCTAGTCTCGGTAAGCGCCGTGAAAAGTCTCCACTGCTCTTGCGCGCAGTAGTCAGTCATGGATTTTTACCGCCGCTGCATCAGCACAATTAAGCTCTGGCACTGATGACTTCCTGGATTCAAGTGCACGCGGTGGGCGTCACAAAAGCAATCTGTGACTTAAAAGAGATACGCACACAGTCCTGAGATGAGCAGACTGTCAGATTTTACGATCCAGTTCAGAATTTTTGAAACAGTCCAAGACAAGCAATAATCCAAGAAATTTTTAAATGTGAAATCCAAGTCCAAAAATTTAACAGAATACAAATTTTTAACAACAAAAATTCCGTAACTTTTTCCAAAATTAACTCGGTCCAAATCCGGTCCTGATCCTAAATTTTTAAAGCGATTCGCAGTCCGGATCCAATCCAAATAACTAAAGTGTTTTTTTTCAAACATGTTGTTTAGGGATGCTTTTAACCTTGAAGTAACTTCCACAGTGTTCTAGAATCGTAAAGGTTGATTTCACTGGCGAATAAAATCACTTTAGGCATCAATAAGCCCAACCACGATATCGGAAAACCAGGCGTCTGCTTCAAATCGCTGTTGCATTTCTAAACGTGCCTAGCCGGCAGAATCTCATCGTGCGGTCGATACTTGTGGACGTGGCGTCAAACGTGCCGCACTTTCCGCATGGCTCATGATACTATGAGTATTGGGAACAATGTAATTAATTAGATTTTTGGATTTTTAGCTGGCCTCGCAATAATCAATGGGGCAACTAGAGGTTGATTATTATTATATACAAGGGTCGTGAAGGCAGCATGCACAAACACCCGCGCTTGTGCCGTTAATGGGAGTTGGCCTGCAGTAAACCTTAAAACATTCATCTGTTTCGTTATTTAAGCGTTTTGCTGATGCCAGTCGAAAATTTCTCACGCGCGTGATTTTACGTACTGTCGAAAATCAGTCAATGTCTGAGATATTCACCGCAACCTACCGCATTGAAAGAGTGCGATCGCCAGAAAATATGGTGACGGAATGGCGAGCTTTCACTGGCAACCGACAGTCGTCGCGCGCGCTGCGTAGTGCGTACTTCCATTATTATATCGGGAAATCGCTTTACTGAATGATTCTTTCACGTAATTGTTACGCATTGTCGACGGTTGACCATGGATTGTGCTGTGATTTGTACCAAAACAATTCTTGGAGGGCGAATGCAATAGGTGCGTAGCTTGTAGCATTGGCTGTCACTGCGTATCTGTCTCGGCACCGTGAACAAACACCCCTGACATTGCTCAGGAGGAGACACAGGAAGACGTGGCTCGCATGATTAAAAAGTAGTATATGTTGTTCTGACTTTTTAAGGCGGTCATTCGAAACCTCTGTTGTGTGTAAACGCAGTCGGAGTTGCAGCACTGCGTGGCGCTGCCGAAAGCGAACATCACCAGCATGTTGGTTCACGTGCACGCCCGGTTGCTGCGAAGACGGTTTGAGCATTTCGCCATTGTTTCGCGCAGGGAAAGGTCGTAACAGAGCGCCGACAGCTTGCGACGTGGAAACTTCGACGCCTCGTTTCATTTTCTTACGTTCGCTTACGCGTCATACGCATCGCGTTGCCTTTAAGTATAAAGCATTAAACTTTATGCTAAGTCACCTCTCTTGCTCAGCTGAGTCATCTCTCTTACTCAGACAGGAACTCGTCGCAAGTCAAGACCGCAGACCAAGCAGCGTACCTCCTCACTGCTCGTAAACAAGTCATTGTGCTTCAGCATTAATGTTTGAAAGACGTAGTTGACAAATCGCACCTATTAAAGACTCGCAAGCACAAAATTATCTAAGCGAAGCGCCTAAAAAATGTTTGTTAGGTTGAAAATTCTAAAAAGACACACAGATATCCGCTCTAATAAACCTGCTGTTTCGTACGTCGCACCGCAGACCCATTAATGATTCGGACAGATTTTATGTAATTTCAAGAGAACAGAGACGAGTTTGAGACGAACGTTGGCATCAAAAGAGTGTGGTAAAGATAACGACAACTCGTGTCGCCAACTTCATGAACACTTCGACTGTTTTGTCAGGTTGGCTAACCGCCATTCTACCGAGGAACGCGTTGATCGTTGAAGAGGAAGCCTGGAACGCCTACCCTTATACGCGCACGAGATATACTTGCCCGTTCGTGGAGAAATTTTTCATAGACATCGAGACGCGCTACTTCGACGACGCCGGGGAGCAGCAGAACGTGTTCGACCTGTCCCCGGCCGAACTGAGGTCTCGGACTGTGGGTAAGTTCGCCGAAGTGGTGTATTTCATGTCAAGCTGGACATGTGACATGGCTGGTGGGGGGAAAGGCACTTCGCGTTGGTGATGGGAGGAATTGCGATTGTTCAAGAACAGAGATACAATTTCAAGTCGTTTTCCTTTTCTCCTTGAAAGTTTGTAACATTTAGTATGGAGCGCTAGCAAGCGGTAACCAATATAACACGCTAATAAGGCAGTCTACAGTCTTGAGAAGAATGTACTGACTTAGGCGCTTTTTTAATTAAAACTTTGACAGGTGTGTTTTTTCACTGCAATGTCGCTTTGGTAGAAATGCCAAAAAAATCCACTGGAAGGACCAGCATGTGTTTCGAAAAGTGGAGGTAGCAACACATCAAAATATATTCGCACGAGTGCACAGTTGACCTGCGTCCGCATATCTGCTTTGCGCATGAAAATAACTTTATTCCCCCCAAACACTCCCTCCATCGCACTCAGGGTGTGAATACCACGGTGGTGGTCGCAACGTGGCTTATCTGCATGTAAACCTATACGTCGTCTTTCTTTTTGTTCCAGACGAAATTGACATTGTTACCGAACAAGTGAGCGATTATAAAAAGGAGGAAGATCCTCGTTTCTTCAGATCGACGAAGACAGGTCGTGGCCCGCTAAGCGACGACTGGCTCCGGACAATGAAGAACACCCCCCCGGAAGCGAGGGACACTGTCATGTGCGCGTACAAGATGTGCAAGGTGGGTCTTACTTCGTCCCGCAGCGTTCTGGCAAACGTAGGAGAGTGTGACGTGAGGAGGGAGGGTGACGTCGGGAGAGGTGCGACGCGATGCACTGAGTGGAGATCAGCTCTTGAGCTTTCTTGGCTTTTTATTTAAAAAAACGTTTTGTTTTGCATTTTTTTGAAAAACATGTTTTGTTTCGCAGGTGGAGTTCAAATATTGGGGGATGCAGTCGAAGATTGAGAAGTTCGTGCACGATACAGGTGGGAAGCCACTGGTACTAAACAGGTCTTCTCGCAGTCGGTAATTTTCGTGTGCTCAAGGCTTTGAAGGCATGTTAGAACGCTGGAGAGTTTGGTGAAGTTGACCGCAACGTGATTTGGCAAATGCGGTTTTGTTGTGGTCCCTTGAAGAGGGTGCGAGCCTGCCAAGCAAGGAGCGCGAACGTCACATGCTGTAACAATGTTTTTTCAGCTTTCCAACCCTGGGGACCCCTATTCCTAAAAACATTGGCCTGGGTCCCCTCGTCTGTGCTTGTGTCATTAGTTGAAGTAGTGGTCGTTGTTGTTTGTGCATCTGAGAGTTAAAAGAAACACGTTGGTGTTCACCCCGTTATGAACCACTGTGCTGTAACATCAACAGCATTAGATATCTTCCGTTCGACCGAGGGCATTCTGCTGCTTCCAGCTCGCTCTTTTGTATTTTATCTGCTATTCTTAGCGCGCTTCCCGTTCAGTCTCGCATCGCACTCAGAGGCCATGCGACCCCCGTCTCAGAGCGCTTTATCAATGCATGGATTCAGGGTTTGTAACCATGAAGACCTTTTGTAGGTGACTGTTGTGGAATAAACGGCAACACTGCTGTGCTATTTTTGCTCTTTTAACGCACGCTTGTAGGTTCCGCAGACAGAAAGTAATCCGCTTTTCTTCCTCAAGCGTTTGGTTTCATTGCAAACACATGTTCCTCCCACTGCCAACTCGTACGCAGTGGTTTACAACGTCGTTTGCTGCATGCAATGTTGCGATATCTTTGCTCAGCTGTTTTGCAACTGAGGTTACGGTAGATATAAGCAACACAGCTTTGTTCCACCTGCCAAGGCCGGTGCAGCATTATGATGCCAAGCTGACGAATCGCATTAAACAAGTATCGGCGAATATATTTTGTACAGTGCGTCGTGTGATTTTGTGCATAGGATTAATGCGTTGGGAGTTCATGCAAGTTGCGAACCAGCGGCTGAGTTAAAATACCCCGTAGATAGCTAATAATGAACCTCTATTCCAACCACTTGCCAAGACCGGTACAGCGCCATGAGGTCACAATGGCGTTTGTTATTGGTGGTGACGTCCATCCTCGCCTTTCGTTTGTCCATAAAAGCGGTGCTCGTGTTTTTCGTCGTTGTTCAAAATGCCCGGCGTCGAAGGGAATTATCAATTTCCCCCCTTTCGCTTCGAATTCGGCTTCGCGCTAACTCCCCCCTGCCCCCCTCGGGGCGCCCGTTCACAGGTCTTCGGCGAGTGATGCTGCGCGCGCACAAGCAGGCATGGTGCTGGCAGGACGAGTGGCACGACCTGACCATCTCGGACATCAGGAGACTGGAGAAGGAAACTCAGCTGGCTTTGCAGCAGAAGTTCGGCGTGCCCGTGAATGACAAGACAATGGAGAACAATGACGTCGCCGATCAGGTGCGTTTCTTATGCGGCAGCGAGCGCATTTTTTCCAACAGCGGTATGTTTTTCCCGAGTCACATTGCTGGTGCGGAGGGGTGGCGATGAAAAGCAGCTCGATCGCACGTGGCTCTTCTTGTTTTGTCGCGTCATCAAAAGATTACTTTCAGGCGTCATCAAACAATTATAGATGCTTGCAACGTCNTCAAAATATTATAGATACTCGCCGCGTCATCAAAGGGTTATAGATAATTCAGTTTTTTTTTTAAGGAAAATATTAGGTACCCGGTAGGAACCCGAATTCTGATTCCAGGGACCCGATGATAATTTTCTCTGATTCTAGGGACCCGGTTTTCAATTCGAGAGACCCGAATCGGGTCCCTAAAACAACACGTTTAAAAAACCCTTGATAATTGTCATGTCATCAAAGGATTATAGACAATTGTCACGTCATCAAAGGATTATTAATACTTGCCCCAAGTTGCCCACGTAAGAAAAGCTTTGAAACGGTCAAAGTCGTAACCTCAGCTTTACCCAGAAAGCCGGCAACGATTTCCTGATCGCTTTGAAATGCATGGGGGTGTCAGTATTCGCAGGCACGACGTTGCGCGAACCCCCATCTACCCGATGCGTTTACTGTTCTGTGGAATCAGACCCGACTCTGGAAGGGAAAACGTGCCTTTGCTGCGTGATGCTTCATCAGTGCAAGTTGCCGCTGACTCTTCCGTTAAATGCGTGGACATTTACGGGTTTGTTGATTTTTAAACTCTGCGTGACGACCATTACCATGTCCGGGAATCTGTACTGAGCATATACTCTGCTATGATCAGTATTGCGTGACAAGGCGCTGCAGTAACATCCGATGCACCTCCAATAACTGTTTTCGCGTGGCAGTCGAGTTTNCGGTGTAAGTTGTCAAAAACTTCGGCTATCGAACAAGTTTTCCCACGAAAGACATTCTGGTTGAATGTGACGCAACGCAAATCGTTCTCGAAGCAATTGCTGCTCAGTAGTTTTTCTAAGTTTGTTGCATTGTCAACATTCGCTCGTAATGTTTTTACTGGGTGCGCAGGACTGAAGGTGTGTTAGACACGAAACTAGTTTTCTTATGCAAATAAAATGCGATATGATTCTCTTGTGTGGGTCACTGCAGTGACTTTAACCATTATTACTGAATGATGACTGCAAGCTTTAATCGTCGCAAGAAGATGAAAGCAGTGGCCAGGCAGGAGATTCCTCGAACAGCTTGCTGCAAAGCTAGAGCTGGTCTTGTTGTACTTGCTGAGAATGTCTCTTTTTGACTTGAAGCGGATTGAGCTTTCTCTCACTTGAAGCGGATTGGATTCATCTCTTGTCGCTGCTACAAACGTGCCGCTGTGTTTGGGACCACCGCGACCGGCAATACTTTCTCTAACCCGCGTGACTGAATGAGATGTTCACACCTGTGTGCTATACTCCCTGTTGTAATGTTCTCGCGANTGTGTTGTACTCCCTTCCCCAGAGGCAGCTGGCAGTGGCAGGAATTGGCTTAAAAAGCAGTTATGGAATCGCTTCACGTTGTCGTTACCAGCCTTAGATTAAATGGACTAATGAACCCAAACTCTATATTATTTTATGCGGAATGTCGGCAACGCTTTGTTTCCATTTATTTGACAAGGCGCATATGCGTTATGCGCCATATATTGGAACTTGTCACTATGCGGCTGATGCAGAAAAGCTGTAATGTGAAGTTTGCGCGTTCACCAAATCATGATTTGAAAGTGCCCGTGGTCATGGAGTTTTGCTTCAGCACGCGGTTGGCGTTCCCCTCAAACTTCTGCCCAGGGGGGGTCAGACTCCCATACGTCACAGGAGACACAACATACTAGTTGTTTTTTTCAATGTGGGCAGTTATGTGAGAAAAACTAAACGTCGAAAAGCGTTTCTGTTTTGCTAAGGACGTTTTTTTTCGTTCATCAGAAACGTAATGCGTTCGATGGCGAACAAGACAACGCCAAGCCGCTTGTACACGCTCGTGTCTGAAAGTTCATAATGCTTCTCGTTTATCGCTGGGAAAAAATTATCAGTGTTTTCATTTAAATAACTACCACAGCGCTCGAGCGATGAAACATTAGCTCCCGTGATAAGCACCATGGTTGAGTGCTGTTCGAATGTCGATTCGCCTTTTTGACGATGAGGCAACAAACTAAAAATGTGAACGAGCGTTTTTCGAGCTCGTTTCACCAAGTGAACCCCGTCGATGGAAAAGTAAAAATTTCGTTCTTGGTTTTCGTCACTTCCCGCTTAAACACGTTGTCGTTTTGTCACTTCCGGCTTGAACGCGATGACGTCACATAGTCGATTAAACGGCTGTCATTTCACCTTTTCGCGTAGGACTGAAATTAGGTTGACAGGAGAATGAATCGCTTTTGCATTTTTTTCGCCGACAATCATGAAGGAAAAAAACTAAAAGCTATTTTTTGCCCAAGCCAGGTTCGTTTTAACGTTTGTGAATGAGTTTTCAGTGAAGCCTTGCTCGTCGCTCGTTTGGCTCAGACAATTGACGAGTGGTTTAATGTCAAACTGCGGTTCTTCTTTGAATGAACGGGATGTCGGATGTCAAGTGTCTTGGGAATTGAGCTGATAGCGGTCAGGTCAGGCGCACGCTGCAGTAGCCCCTCCGATTCAATTTCCTTGCCCTGCATACGCTGTCGTTGTCGTTGCGACCCAAAAATAGACAAGCACGCACACACAGCCCTCAATGCTTGCGGTGTTCGCGGCGGCGAGAGTGACGCGAATCACGTGCGGGCACATATCTTTGCCCAACCAGTGCGCGTGGTGTGATCTGTTTTGAAACCCGATTGACCCGTGCGAGTCATGTGTAGAGAGTTCTCCGAGTTTGGCGAGTTTTCCTCGGACAGTAGCTTCTTTGTCGAAGAAGCAAATTGCGAGCTTTCGTCGTTTCTTGGCAAAGGTTCGGCCAAGCTTGGAACGTCCCTGAAACCAGCAGCCTTCAAAGTGTGCATTTTTATAGCAAACATTCATTGCGTAGCTTGTCAGAGTTCGGATTGCTCACCGTAGAAACCTGGGTGTACGTGTAATGGTGTGTATGTATGATAGTGCGTACATGTAATGGTGCGTACGTGTACTGGTGCGTTCGTGTAATGGTGTCGTGCAGTCATAACATGTGTCCGACAGAACCGACGCACTTGCACTGAAAGATGCCATTTGAAAGCTTTTTACGATGCTTTGCGCTGAGTGATGCCGAAAACTTATCGTATATGCGATGAACGGCCGCCGCGCCGGTGCTGGGTAAGATAAGCCGAAGCCTGTCGCGATTAATAACACACCGCACACCGATGTCCAGCTCCTGTCCGCTCAGAGACGTTACACTTCTTTCGGTTGTTGTGGTGCAGGAAGGGAGCATTTGTTCATCGAATGTGGCGCGCTGCGTTTGTTGCACGGCACGAGGAATTACCGGCTTTATTTGAAATTGTTCTTGATCCAGTCGTTCATCGATCTGAGCGAATCGCGTGCGTGTGGCGACAGCGGCCGCACGAGCGAACTTTCCAGGATGTAATTGTTTCGCGTTGTGCGTTAACGCAATTGCGGAAGACAGACGCTTTGTGGTGCGAGATATCTGCCAAACGCTTCCATAGTGGCTAAGTTCGCCGCGAAAATCCCGTTGAAAGTTGAGCCCTTTTGCTCACAGCGAAACGAATTGCATTTGGCGTGGCGTGTTGGAAACATGAAAGCTCTTTCATATGAACAGAGTTTTTTCAATTGTCTTCTGTTCTTTTTGTTGTTTCTGTGGTTGTAATTTTTCTAAACCTAGTTGTGAGGCGTTAACCTGGTTCAGGGACACGTCAGAAAGATTTCTGGCCTTCGGCCGTTGCTCTGTTTCACGAAGGCAGAGAAGCTTTTAACACTTGCGTGGCTGTGCTTGAACAGCAACCATTTTCTGCCGCTGCTAAGTTTTGAATTTGTTTGAAGTATCGTTTTACTCCGTTGCCTCAACAAAGGTCGAGTATGCGATAAGTAGGCGTGTCGCGAAAAAGTTTGCAATAGTGCGAGTTGCCACTCGTCAACAAGTTAGAACCTGGTTCTACTGCTGTCTTGTGCTGCAGCAGTGAAGTAGTGCTTTAGGCAGTGGTTCTTAAATGGGTGGTACGCAAAGGTGTTCCAAAGGGTACACGAATTTTTTGACTGTCATTGAGTGTGTTCACAATGAAATTTTAACTTGAAAGTGCAATAATTTTAGGTACATTTCTGCTTACTGTGCTCATGATTACAGTTAAGAGGTACTTGATGGAAAAAAATTGCCCAAAGGGTACGTCACTAAAAGGTTGAAAAACACTCCTCTAAGGTATGACGTCTAAAGACCGGCTTTCAGTTGCGTTCAGAAACAAGACTCAGGTGCTGCGCTCTCGAAATTTGTTCAGTTGCGTGCAGATGCTAGCTCTGGAAAAATAACAACTCCGTTTTGTTTTTGCTCTTGTTCGGAAAGCGTGCGTGGCTGGATGTGTGTAATGCGCAGCAGATCTTTTCCTGGCACCTCGAAACAACAACTTTGCGTTCTTCTGTTCCGGTTCGGTTTCGTGCGCGCACACTGTGCTTGTTGCGCAATGCATTCAACCAGTTCCTCGAGGCTCCATTACAGAAACGTGGTTTCGAGCATTTGAAAAACGATACTCTCACTCAGCCTCCATGTAGACGCCGTTTCGATTTCATTGTTGTCATTAGCGCGACGCGGGGTAGAGCTACTTCTGCGGCCACCAGTGCTTGGTAACCGTCGAGCGACCTGTCATTTGATGCAAGCGCACACCCGTCACACATCTATCCCACCACAGACAAACTCGCGCGTGCTGCTGCTGGTGGTTCACTCTCATGCCCAACCACATGGCATTGGCGTAGAGCAGTGGTCAGCAAACGCTGAGCCTCGGCCCAATTGTGGGCCGTTCACCACCTTTCGTTGGGCCACGCAACACTTACTGTTGTGGGCCGCATGGTATCTCAGAGCTGCAGTCCTGTGCCGGTTGCGCGCGTGAAAAAAACATTGAAAACTGTAACAGCTGTAGAATGTTGATTGTTTGACGTTAACAAAACATTGTTTTTGTTATTACACGGTTGATGACATTGCACAGCACTGTCATGCAAAAGGTAACTGAATGCAGCGTAAGTTTGAAATGGGCCTTCAGAAACAAGCATGGGCCTTTAATTACGACTGAAAAGGTGGTTTGGGCCATCATATCGAAAGTTTGCCGATCACTGGCGTGGAGGTATCTCACCATCAATGTTCTGGTTCTCAGCTCCTTGCGGCATTTGTTTGCAACATTGTGGCGTCGATGTGCAACATTGTTGCGTCGTTGTGAGCTTCCGGGTCGTCCTACAGTGTTCTCTGTCGCGATTATTTCATTCTTGCATTACACATGCATCTACGAGCTCCCGGCTCCTGTACCATCGGCTTGTGCGTTGCTTCACAACGAAACAAGATTTTGCTCCCAAGGCATTAGTTGCCTATGATTTTGTTCGAACCGCTCAGTTGTTACATCATAGCGATTCTGGCCTACACCGCCTAAACAGCTAGTCAATTTTCAATTGCACAGTGGGTAGCAGAGT
>JGI24158J21664_10013867_pt1 | contig 10613 bp, 13 predicted proteins | sample Ectturendosymbi3_FD_21664 | JGI IMG/M metagenome (IMG submission 21664)
CGTGTCAGAGGCTTATTTCGCTACTGAAAGACAAACTCCTATAAAATTGTGCGCTGCTTGTCATCAATGACGCAAATCCACGGCCTTCCGACGCCGTAAGGAAGGGGTTTCCAGCCTTTAGAGAAGGGGTTTCCAACCTTCCAACCTTTCTCTGACCATGTACCCCATTAGTGATTCGACAGATGAGCATGTACCCCTAAAAAAATCTTACAACAAAAAGGCTGAGCAAAATAACAAAAATCCACTGAAATTTTAATAGAACTTTTAGATTTTAGAACTAAATAGGTAGATTTTAGAACTAAAAAGGTAGATTCCGTTTTTATGTCTAAAGGGGAATTTATTGTGGCTGTAAAATAAATGTACCCCTTCACACAGGCAAACGTAGGCTTCCCGTAAGGGTACATGTACTTCATGTTGGGAACCCTTGCTTCAGAGGATGTGTTTCTGCTAACAAGGTACTCATAAAACAAATTGTGCTGCAGGCAGACTAGTGCATAGAAATGCATGAAAAAATTGCCAGTACTCATATTGTACGTACCAACAGAAACTTCTTAAAATATTGTTTCTTTTTTTGCTTAAACTTGAAGGTGTTACCTGAAAGGAATATTGCTCATTTGGTTTGAAATTTTTGGTTGCTTTTACAATTTGAAGTTCAAATGCGTTATTTGCTCAAACAATTCCTTCTTAGACTTCTCAGGGAAATCGTCATCGATATCTGTATGTGATAGCTGTATATTGACGCGTGCTTACATGACAGAATCTCCTCAGTTGTGCTCTGCATCCAAGTGAGAACATGATATTGGCGGAAAATCAACATCTGCGACTTGAGCTACACAAATCGTAACGGCTCAAATGTAAAACCATTGTCAGTTGAAAGAGCAGATGGAACACGTTTGACACTGATGGGTTAATATCGCATTAGTTATTTCTAAAATAAACTCGACAATTATGAGCAGCCAGCCCAGAGGCAATCTGGGTTTTACCAGGCAGCCAACAGCCAACTTATTTAACTAAAGCAGTTACCTGCACGCTTAACATTGTTTCTTAAATGCATTCGCTTAAGGCAGTACGATCGATGTCATAATTAGAAACGTGGTAATCAGCACAGACCACCCAAAATGTCCATTTGAAGTACTTTTAGCTGAGCTACACGTAGGAAGCGCAAACAAGGAAAATGAAGAAAATAGTGCCTCTAGTGGCAATGCCATGCCGCAGTTATGTTCAGCATTATATCTTCGTAGCTTTTGTAAAAACTAGTTACCTTAGACTCCACCGAACACTTGTTTTGAGAGATATGCACAATATCAAAAAGACGCTTAGATCACTTGTTTAGAATGTAGTTCTATCTAAAAGTATGTACACCAATTTTTCGTGAAGATCAAGTCTCATCATTAAATCAGTTCGTCTTTATCCATAAAGCACGTTGAAGCGATGCGCATTTTTTCACAATAGCACAGCATCGCATTGAGGCAATGCCAAACTTATCCTTGCAAAAAGCAGGATATTACGAAAAGAGTGTCAGAAAAGCCTAGGGCACGCATGAAAAAGGTTGGTGAATCTTTTTATGGCTCGGCACTTTTGAAAACAACGGGATGTCGTTTCAGAGCAATAAACCTCATTCTCAGCAACGTGATTTTGCGTCAATTGCTTTGTGTTTTGTTTTTGTCGTTTTCTTCACAGAATGTACTAGAAAACAAAAATTTTTAATACAGACTACAGCACACTCAATATGGTTTTAAGTCACTAATTTGTAATACAAGAACAATTTCTCTTAATTTGTGACTTTCGCAAAAATAACAAAGTATGCACTGAAGATAGCAGTTGATATATTTGTGAACTTTGCAAAAAGTTGTTCGTGCCCATTAAACACAAGATAACTTGAGTGTCGGGCTGCAAATGTTACTTTTAGCAAGTAAATGTTAGGTTTAAATGTCGGGATAAAAAAAATCTTAGTGTTGTGTAGGGTTCGTTTTTCTAAATGTTATGTCGGGTTCGTGGAATTTTTGGTTCTTGTTGCTGTGACCTAGCCAATTTGTTTTAACAAATATTTCGCTTTGTATTTTGCTTACAGGTTCAGCAACAATGTGCACTGTTCTGTGCATGTAAAGTTACCCATTGATAAAGTGTTAACAAACTTTGGTTTGTGCAGAAAACTACCAAATTATATACCACCACAATGACTGATTCTGGAGTCGGTTATCTCACCAGCAAAGAAGGATTAATCAGATTGGCCATAATTCTTTGCGGATGCATTGCATTTGCTTTGGTAGCAGCCAGTGGTTTAAACCCCAGTGTGGTAGTGTGGACGATGGCTGCATACTGTATTTCCTGGTGCTTCTCTATTCTATCATACTTCTTCATCGCAACTTCTGTGGCTTCTAAGATGGAATGCGGAATTCCCTACGATGTGCGTCGCACAGAACTCAAATTTGCTGTTAGGCATTTCAGTGAAATGTTTTTAACTTACTGTTACGTACCTTTTCAAAACTCTTGGTTTTCACGATTTTGAAAAATAATATACCAATCATATCACTTCGCAATTAATTTATCATTGCAGGTCGTGGACGTCTGTCTGACAGTGTCCTCTTTCTTCCATTGCTTGATGGCCAATATAATTCTTCCAATTTATACTCGCTCCCAACAATGGAAGGATAGCGGCCTGCGTGTTCGGATTCCTTGTCACAATTTTTTATGCAGGGGAAGGGTTCATGTTGAAAGATAACGCCCCAGCAGGTTTAAGTGAGTAAATATTTTTGTATTTCTTTGCCTACACAAAATTAATATCTCCAATGTGCATGAACATATTGATGAAAGCGAAAAAATTAGTGCGCAAATCGCGTTGAATTTAACCGCATTTCAATGATTTCATTGAGCACAGGACGCTCCGTGTGAGCTGTAGCACTGTCCATCATCTGATTTGATAAAGACCCAGAAAACGCCACGGGTCCTCTTTTTCCGACGCGCAAAAACTCCATTGCGATGTGGATGTATGCTGCCTTCTCTGTGAAAGAAAAGAACTGAACAGCAATTCGTATTGGCTAACTGGCTGACAACACGTTTTCTAGATTAGTCATAGAGCAAGAGACAAGCCACGTTACGAAACTGACATGCAATTGAAGTTTTGTGTGACACCAGCAAACCTGCCAAGGCACCACGAACACTAAAATTGCTTGAAGTCTTCCACGGTTACCTACCCTTGGAGCCTCCAGACACTTACTGTGGTCTTATTAATGAAAGAATGAAGAACGTTTGTGGAAATTCCAGATATGAGAGCAAAATGAGAAACACATGCCAACAAATTTTTAATTGATTTCAAGATTGAACAAATTGGAATTGTGTCCTGGTTGCTAATAAATTTATCTACATTTTGCCCACCAATACATTTCGCACGCGCCATTATTCACAATCTGTGGTTTGTTTTCATAAACTCGCCAACGTGCAGTATCACTTGGGTAATACTGATTTTTAACATACGTTTATGAAAAGTTTTTTTGAGACTCCTCAAGATATTGAGAAATAACAGCAAATGCAGCACCCATTGGCTGACACAGGTCCGTTAGCATCTTGGATGCTTTTGCTGCCGGTATCTTGAAAACCGGCTCTTATTAGTGCTCATCCGCCTCGACATTTCAAGCAACAAATTTGCAAGGAATTACGAATGCGACAGCTCCTTTGTCGGAAAATAGCTANAGTAAAGGTCAGGGGTCAGGCAAGTAAAAACTTTTTATCGAATGGGTACCACAACAGAGATATGGCACCTCAAGAGCTAAGAATAGAAGATCTGTTGCNCTATCATAACATCAGAAACACAGGAGNTTCAGTCGGGNGAGAAAAATGCTATCACTGTGACTGAAGTCTTCCTAAGCGTCACTACATTGAATGCTGGGAAGGATGCAGGTTATGATGAAATCCGAACTGAAATGTTTATATCCTTGAACAGAGGAGTTATTTTCTAAATCATGTGCAATCAGGAGGATACCCAGAGCGGTTTTCATGCTAGACATAGCACTACAGTACAAATTGTCAGTCTCTTCGACAAAATTTTGAGAAATCTTGGGAATATGCCAAAAAGTTTGGGGAGTGTTGCTGTAGTATGATGCTGATGGCCGCCTGTCACTGGCCGTCAAGTCATTATTGTATTCCTGCTCAGAAACTTGTGTTCGTGTCGGCGGAGTGAAATCACAACCGTTTCATTGTGAAATCACAACCGTTTCACTGTTGAATCACAACCGTTTCATTGTGAAATCACAACCGTTTCATTGTGAGTGTTGGAGTCCGACATGTGTGTTTTCGCTGCTTCTTTCCATAGTCTATATGGGATTGACCTTCACAATTGATTCGACGAGGGTGTCACTGTTGGAAGCTGCAGAATCAAACACTTGCTTTTTGTCAACGATTTCTTGCTGCTTGCATCCTGTGAACGGGGCTTTTAGCTGGCACATGGTCGGTTTATAGCTGCATGCGATCAAGTTGAAATGAACATTAGCACTAAAAGGACCGAGGTATTATGCTCTCCAGAATCCCACGTCAGTGTAGACTGTATGACTCACTGCATCAAACAGAGTTGATTTTTGCGATTAGTTACTTGAGGGGTGTCAATAATGTATTCGAAAGTTTCTTCTTAGTTGATTATATCGAAGAACCGTCTTCATTGGTAAAACTTGAAAATTGCCCATAAAGTTGTTACACTCGATAACGTAACATTTTGGTGAATCCAAAATAACTTTTTCGTTGTGAATCGCAAGTTGACATTTACCAAAAATGGCGAAAATATCAACCGGGGCATGGTACAAAGCATCAAAGGATTGATCGAATGGTTCGGTTCAGAGTTGCAAGTCCGGCCAGGAATTTCGGATCGGGTCGGGTTCGAGCTTAAGTTAGTAAAAGTGTTTCGGGGCGATTTCGGGCTTGCATACAAAACTCTCTTGTAATATTCAGAGTAACGATTTTTATTCTTTCGTGACGTACATCGGTTGTGCTAACCGCGGCGATTTCTGTGAGTGAAGTGATTGTGGTTTTTCATTAGTTAAATCTATTTGTAAGCACAGCTGAATTCTTTTGTTCTCTGCTCGGATGAGTCTCACACTCTTTTTGAGAAGGTGACAGCGGTGAGGAAATGAGCACGCGATGGCACTGCGTCGAAGAGATCAATCACTTATGCGATTCTTGGCTTGTTTTAAGAAACGATGGCCTACAAACCGGTTTTTCATGCCTATAGCCCTATCCCAGATAGTTTATTTTATTCCTATAGCGCCATCGTGGATAGTTTGGTGATAATTTATTTTTTTCATGAGAAACATTACATTCTACAGTATTATCGTTGACTAAAAAGCTAGGCTTGTACTAATTGCTTAAGCCAACGTTTTGGTCAAGGGGTTGCTATTTTGGGTGTGATAAAACCGTGTGCCTGTAGCTATGCCCGTACACTGTATTTTTGATATCCCGTAGTTGCGCATATCTTGACCCGCCCGGTAAATTTGGCTTTCGGGCCTAAATCGGGCTTCAAAAATAGATGCCGGTCTCGAGCTGGGTTCGGGTTTCAAAATGAAGCCCGTTTACAACTCTACTTTGTTTGCCATTCTTTTCATGTTTTTTGATCACAGTGAAACCGTTCTATTATTAAAATTGTTGAAACAATCGACCTGAAGATCATGATTGAAGCCAAACTCCGTTAGGGTGAAAAGAACGTAACTTAATTTTGCAAAAACTTTTTCAGCGTTCACTTTCAGCGGCTGAAGTGAAAGCGAAATCGACGATTTTTAACAGTTTCTGTAGAGCAGTGGTTCCCATACGGGGAGGAATTTCGTGAGTTCAGAGGAGGAATTTCCACTTTATAGCTAAGTTACCTATCAATTGTAAGTGTTGTACTTCTTTTTAAAGTTGAAATTGGCTCTTTCAATTAGTTACATCACTTCATATTTGTAACTATCGCACGTCTTTGTTGACAAACTTTAATGCCATTATTTGACAACAAATAGTTTTTTGTCCTACTTTATTAATCAAGTTATTTTCGACAATAAAGACCTTTGTTCCAATTGTAGCAATACTAGCCTACGAACCCGACCAGTAGACAAATGAACGTTCCATAGGGGAGGAATGAAAAGTTTCAAACTGAGCAAAGGGAATGTATCAAAAAAGGTTGTGAACCACTGCTGTAGAGTATTGCCTGCGTAGCATATTGCACAGTAGAATGTGGAACATCTGGCTCAGCTGCTTATGCACCACATAACTCGGTTGTATACAGTCCAGAGGTCACATGGTCTGAGCAGATTAGACTTGGAATAGCTTTTATTCGTTAAATAAGATCTGAAACAAAAATACTTAACGAATTCGATGCTGGCACTTTGAAATGCAAAAGTAATTTTGGAAACCGTTCTGTAGAACCAGCAAAACTCAGTAATCGATTTTTTCAAGAAAAGCAATCGATTTTAGCAAACAATGCAATGGCAAACTTACTTTGAAGTGATATTTGATCCAGAAGCNGGAGCTTCTCACATCNACATCGGAGACTTCCTTACATCGATCTAAGAAATCCTGACAAATATTTGCGACATTGCTTACAACAAACAATGGAGGCGATTGATGGTTGATTGAGTGCGTACACATGTTTTGTTCAACGAATAAGTTCACATTACAAAAAGATATTTGCAAAATTTGAAAAATTCGCAAACGTACCTACCGTCAACTTGTTACATAAGCTTGACCATAGAAGACTTGCGGAATCCGTAGATGGTTTGAAAACCTTTTTAGCTCTATCGCATGGCGAGGTTTGGCTGAAAATGTCTCTGTCAATATATCGGCTTCTGCTGTCCTCAAAGGGCTTTCGAAAGCTTTCCGCGNAGTGTCATATGATGGGAATGACGATGATCTCAGTGGCAAAGCTTGACCAGAAAAACGCNGAAGCCATTTCGAATAATATGTNAACATTCCCATTACACGTTCTAGCGCTTTAGGATTTTCAGGCAAGGGAGTACTTTGCAAAGCTTGCAATNGATCAGGATCAGGCCGTATAACACCATAACCGACACAATATGCCAGTATATTAATAACGATCACTGACCTGATTGTCTTCGAAGTCATTCAAAGTGAACTTGTAGCGCCCAAGCACCTCGATACGTTTTTTGACGTTATCATCATGTTGTTCCTGCGAATGACCCCCAACAGTGAGATTATCCATGTAGCAGAAAGTGTCATTTAAGTTTTTTTCTGAATCAGTCTGTCCATTGTCCTTTGAAAGCAAACTCCCCCGTTGGTTACACCGAACGGAATTCGCTTAAATTGAAAGAAACGGCCATTTGCCTCAAAGGCCGTATATTTGCGTACCTACGTCCACCATATTTGGGGAAAAATTGTGTTTGATTTTGAAAAAAAATTTGAAATACAACCTTGTTTTTACGGGTCAGATGAGCTTGAGAGTAATTGCTGTGTTGTTGAAAAACGCACCTGTGTTCCTGAAAAGTTTCAGTAAGCCTCAGTGATGGTGGATAATGGAGTAAAAGGAAATAGAAATAGGCCTACCTCTCATTTGGAGTTTCAATAATATAGAGGGGGCCCCAAAATCGCCGCAACGACTGCTTTCTCTGCTTGGTAAATGTTAAAAGATCCAAGGAAAAGATATTTACTTGATTACCTCAACTTCAGTTCTGCTGGATGATCAGTTGGTCATAGTGATGTAATTCCTATGGCTGTTTTCACCAAACGCCCATATAATTATGAAGATGTCACGCTATCAGAAATTTCTATTGATGAAGATGCTGTGGATGAGGATTNGTATCATNCTNCCGCGCAGTGATAACCTTCATTGTTCGACCAATCTGAGCTAAATGATTAATTCGATCTTAATCTTTCTATACAGTCTTCCAAGTTGCTGGCTTCAAAGTCACATTAGCAGTTGTAAACGGGCCTCATTTTGAAGCCCAAACCAGGCCCGACCCCGATCGTTACTTTTGAAGCCTGATTTGGCCCGAAAACCAAATTTACCAAGTGAGTCAAAATATGCGCAACTGCGGGGTATTGGTGGCGAGCAAAGTAAACATGACTAAACAATTCACAATTAATAATTTTTAATCGAAGATTTAATCAATTCGATTGCTTCAACAGTAACTGGCGCCAAAAGTGTCTGTGGTTGCGCAAAACCTTTTTATGCAGGCCCGAAATCGGCCCGAATGAACCAACTACCGCAGCATCTCTTTGCTTAGTCTCCCAGGAAGAGTGCATGCCATGATCCACGAAAATAATTGAACCAAAGCTGGATGATACCCGGTGCTGTTTTCGTTGCTGCGGCAGCGCTACAGAACAAATTTCCACTCTTCGGGAAATTTTCGAGAAATCCTGGGAACATGCCAGAGAAATATAGACATGTTTCGTCGACCTCGGGAAAGTATGGAAATTATATTTCCGGGTTCCTCGTGAAAAGGTCTGAGGGTGTCGTGGGAGTACGGTGATGACTGGTGCCTCTTGCTGGCCGTCAAGTAACTGTATACCCGCTCAGAAAATCGTGTCCGTGTGGACGCAGGTAAATCACAACCGTTCAGCTTTGGTGTTAGACTCTGGCAATGGTGTGTGCTGTCATCACTCTTCTGTCTGTATCAGGGCTCTCTACACAACGTCTCGCCGGCCGAATCCGACCTGTGAAGCTATTTCATCCGGCCGCACTACATTTTGCCAATAACGAAAAAATATTATATTTGCGAAAAATCTGTTGATTAGGTAGAATGGAACATATCCCGAAAAAATGACATTACGCAAGATGTCCGGCCCTCGAACTGTTTTGCAATAGCTTATGCGGTCCTCTCCCACAATTTTTGGAGAGTCCTGGTCTATATGAATCGGATAGACAGTCATCGACGCGTCGACGAGGGGGTCTTTGTTGGGAACTGCAGGATGAATCATTTGCTTTCATTTTCTTTTTGCGGATGAATTGGTACTGCATGCGTGGATCTTCTCAACAGCGGTCTTCAGCACGCATTTGATCGATTTTCTGTTGCGTGAGATCAAGCAGGAATGAAAATCAGCGCTAAAAATTGATGTATTGTGTCTCTCAAGACGGCCAAGGCAGTGTCTTCTGCACGTGAGCGAAAATTCACTGCAGCAGGTGGAGACGTTCAAGTACCTTGGGGTGGTATTCACGAGTGGGGAAGTCGGAACAAAGGGTTTGATATACGGATTATTAAAGCTAACGCAGTTCTGCGCAGGGGTGGATCAAACCAGCCAGTTCAGGGTGGCGATTTCAGTAATATTTGGGATTCAAATCTCATTACGGGTTCACTGCTGCAAGAGAGATGACGTTATACTTCACAACACTGCTGTGACAAAGCAGTGGAAGACAAAATGGGCTTATATCTCCGAACTGTAAAAAATTATGGTGAATAAAGATACTTTTGTAAGTTTTAGGGGCGATCGCCCCCGTCGCTCCCTCTTGGATCCGGCCATGATTCTGCGTGAACTTTATTGCTCCGTGGTGATGAAACGGGTGCTTTCAAAGACCGCAAAGGTTTCAGCTTTCAAGTCGGTCTTGGTTCCGATCCTCACCTGTGCTCATGAATCTTAACTGACGACTGAAAGAGTACTGACAAAAGAACAGACAGCAGAGGCGGGATATTTGCGAAGAGCCCACGGGGTGACACTTTGTGACAAGAACAGGTCTGATATCCGTGAAACCAGGAATGTCAAGACGCTTCCCCGAATCGAGAGATACCAGGTATGTTAGTTCGGCCATGTATATCCAGAATGTCCCAGGAGAGAATGGCGAACTAAATCCTTTGGGCCACAGTCTACGCCCACTGGAAAGCGGTCCTGATGGCGTCACTATATCTCCGACCTTGCTTGGTCCCGTCTTGGTGTGGAAACAGCAGAACTATCTGAAATCGCATGCTGTTGATCGTGAGGTATTTCCAGTCCTTCTAGTGCTGCTGCCTCCGTGACTCTCCCCAAAGGAAAATCAGGCACCAAAATGAGTGAATGAATGAGTATGTAGGCCTACATTGAACCTTTCTATTTATAAAATTGTCTTTAGTTTGTTTCCCAAAAGTAAATGTCGTATTCAAATAATTAAGCATATCTGGACGGAAACTTGCTTTTTGTGAAAATCAGTTAAAAGTATCCCGACATATTGTAGAAGAGAAAATGGTGTTGACACCCTAAAGCTCAACCACGACACCCTTTTAAAAAACTTTAAAAAAACACTGATCGAGGCCAATGGGGCACGCGTACGTTGGTCGTCTGCTGTTGGTCTTTGGTAAGGGACAATCCAAGTGCACAGCATTCCGGGAAATCTATGAAGCGCACGTTCCTCACTTTATCGGATTGTTGACTTGGTATACAGTCTAATGCAGGGGTTCCCAACCTTTCTCTTTTCATGTACTTCTTCAGCATTTCAACAGATTAGCCCCTTCTATATTTCAACAGATGGACATGTACCCCTAAAATATTTTACTACGAAATATTTTATCATGATTATTTACAGATACATTTAAAAATAAGCATATATGGGTTTTTGAAAATATTATTCAATGATATATGTATAAATATTTGGAAATGAATGGTATGTAAATATATTTTTTCTTCTATTCCTAACCTTAAATGTACCCCTTCTACTAGGCAAATATATGCTT
>JGI24158J21664_10013870_pt1 | contig 10612 bp, 8 predicted proteins | sample Ectturendosymbi3_FD_21664 | JGI IMG/M metagenome (IMG submission 21664)
ATGCTTAATTATTTGAATACGACATTTACTTTTGGCAAAAAAATAAAAGACAATTTCATAAATAGAAAGGTTCAATGCAGGCCTGCATACTTATTCATTCACTCATTTTCGTACCCGCTTTTCATTTGGGGAGAGTCACGGGGGCAGCAGCCCTAGGAGCACCCGAAATACGTCACGATCAACAGCATTCTCAGATAGTTCTGCCGGCTCCACACCAAGACGGGACCAAGCAAGGTCGGAGATATAGTCACGCCACCTGGGCGCATTCCAGTGGGTGTAGACTGTAGCCCGAAGGACTTAGTTCGCTATTCTTTCCTGGAACGTTCTGGATACATGGCCGAACTAACACAGCTGGGATCTCTCGATTCAGAGAAGTGGTTTGAGATTCCGGGCTTCACGGATTTCAGACCTGTGCTCCTGGTCAAGAAGTGTCACACCGTGGACTCTTCGCAAATACCCCATCTCTGCCGTCTGTTCTTTTGCCAGTATTCTTTCAGTCGTCAACTAAGATTCATGACCACAGGTGAGGATCGGAACATAGACCGATTTAAATACTGAAACCTTTGCGGTCTTTGAAAGCACTCGTTTCATCACCACCGAGAAATAAAGCTCACGCAGAACCAGGGACGGATCCAAGGAGGGGCGACTGGGGCGATCGCTCCCTCTAAAACCTACGTAAGTATCTTCATTCACCATAATTTTTTACAATTCGGAAAACAACATTCGCGATATACGCCCATTCGGTCATCTATTGTTTTGTCACAGCAGTTTTGTGAAGTACACTTCATCTCTCTTACAGTAGTTAACCCGTAATGAGACTCGAATGCCAAATGTCATTGAAATCGCCCCCTTAAGCTTTCTCGTTGGATCCGACCCTGCGCAGAACTGCGTTTGCTTTTCTAATCCGTGTATCAATACCTTTGTTCCGATTTCCGTCACTCGTGAATACCACCCCAAGGTACTTGAACGTCTCCACCTGCTGCAGTGTATAATTCGCTAACGTGCAGTATACACTGCCTTGGGCGTCTTGAGAGACACAATACCTCAATTTTTTAGTGCTGATTTTCGTTCCTGTTTGGTCGCACGCAGCGGAAAACCGGTCAAATGCGTGCTGAAGACCCTGTTGCGAAGAGCCACGCATGCAGTAACAATTCGTCAGTAAAAAGCAAACTGTTCATCCTGCTGTTCCCAACAATGACACCATCGTCGACGCGTCGATGACTGCCTATCCAATTCATATAGACTAGGGCACTAGTGTAAGAGGCGGGGGTGCAACCGCACCCCCAAAAGTTTTGATTTGGAGAAAATCTGGGCAAAATCACTTAAAATCCGGGCAAAATCTGTGGAAATTTGGGCAAAATGTGTGAAAACGCTCAGAAAATCGCTGCATGTGCTGTGATTTTACGAAAATGGCACCCAAAATGAAAGTGTAGACGTTTTTTTTAAATATCATATTTCTATTTAGCTGGTTTCGGGCAAGTTAGGCGACATTTGGGCAAGTTTGGGGAAATTTGGGCAAAAATAATGCTTTAAGTGTGCTTTGATTTCAAAAAATGCGAAGATTGAAAAGAAATGCAGTCGTTTTTTTTGTGGAGGTCATTCTCTTTAGAGTTCTTTTCGGGCACGTTTGGGCAAAAATCCTTCGCACTCCCAAAAATTTGCCTGCTCCTACACCTATGGACCAGGGCTCTCCAAAATGTTTGGGAGAGGACCACATAAGCTATTGCAAAACAGTTCGAGGGCCGGACATCTTGCGTAATGTTATTTTTTCAGGACATGTTCCATTCTACCAAATGAACATATTTTTCGTAAATATATTATTTTTTCATTATTGGCAAAATGCATTGAGGCCGGGGTGAAATGGCTTCACAGGTCGGTTTCGGCCAGTGGGCCGTTGGGTAAAGAGCCTTGATATAGACTGAAGAGTGGCGACAGCACAAACCATTGCCGGCGTCCAACACCAAAGCTGAACGGTGGTGATTTACCTCCGCCGACACGGACACAATTTTCTGAGCAGGAATACAGTTAGGCTACTTGACGGCCAGCAAGAGGCACCAGTCAACACCGTACTCCCACAACACCCACAGAACTTTTCAGGAGGAACCCGGCAATATACTTTTCATACTTTCCCGAGGTCGACAAAACATGTCTATACTTCTTTGGCATACTCCCAGGATTTCACGAAAATTTACTGGAGTGGAAATTTGCGCTGTAGTGCTACGGCAGCAACGAAAACCGCACTGGGTATCATCCAGCTTTGGTTCAATTATTTTTGTGGCATCATGGCATGCACTCTTCCTGGGAGACCAAGCAAAGAGATGCCGCGGTAGTTGGTTCATTCACTCCTGTCTCCCCTTTTGTGTATGGAGATGATCAATTTGCTAATCTATCAGTGCCACTTGCCACACTACCACCCGGCTTTCTAAGTTCCCCAAATTCACTATCAAACTTTTAGCAGTTTGCATTAAGCTCGGATTAAGCAGCGCCATCAGAGAGCTTATTGCTGCACAGTTCTACGGAATCTTTCATCTGTGCAAAGTTAAAATATCCCGATCTGCGGCAGTATAGTAAGAGGCCGAAGCGAGGCGGTGCCCGCTGCCCACAACAATGCACAGATGCCTAACTTACAATTGCAGCCATCTGTTGTAGTAGCCACGTCCAGGAAAACATGCTTTCCTCAATTCGTTTTACTCCAATACTAGGCAAAACCATTATCTTGGCTTTCAGAATTTAGGGTGTCACTGCAAAATTTTATGGTGTCATTTTGAAATCCAAAAACGCCTTAAAAAAACACTGCTTCTTCTACATTAAAAGAATTGATGCTCATTAAAAGAGTTTTTGATACATATTTGATATTAGTTGTAACTGATGCAAAATCCAATAACAGTCAGTTCTTTTGAACCGATATTTTGCAAATGGCACTTCTAGGAGAATTTTTGACACCTGCTGTCAGTATCTCACACTTCATTCGCACACTCCTTTCGAATAGACAATTTTCATATCAAATATGCCACGTTTGGATTCACGTCCTGTCCATTCATAGAAAATAATTGCTGCAGCGTACATTAATGAATAGATCATTGAATATAAAACTATGCAAAACCAAAACCAGTAAACACAGATAAAAAGCTTAAGCATCGAACGTGGTACTGTATATTCAGCTGTAGTTCCTATTGTTGTCTTGTCAATCAACAACACTCCGCGCAATGTGTAATACATATCCATTGTAAAAACAATTTAATCTACTGCAGTTTCCAGGAGTTGTTCTATGCGTTTTTAAAAACTTGTTTATCACGCCAATGCTGTTTGGTTTAAAGAATTTAAACGATAAAGTAAGTTTTATGCAATTGCAACCATAGAATACTTCTACGCATTGCTAGTAGACACGCATGGACAACAATCACAGCTCGGAAAACATGACACACTTTCTCCAACACAGTATTTGTATGTGGGCAGATTAGTGCTGTGCAAAGCTATGTGGAAGGTATTTCAGCAGTAAAGATTGGTAAACACCTATTTTCTGTGGAAGATCTTCATTGCGCCGCAGGCGGGAAATGCCCATCGTAAACTTCTTTCTGGATACGGATCTGGCTTCAGCAGCATAAAAACGAAAACCAGATCATCAGTGCGTTTGGCTTTCCGCAGATATCGAGATTCCTCACATGATGTTTTCACAATCTTTATTCAACTATGCTTTGCTTCACTGGAACATTTTCGTCGAAAATGAAATATCAGAAAACCTTACCTCTACCATCAGTAAAACGTCTTTAATTTGGTCTGAGAGAGGTTTCTTTCTGATTACAGCAAGACAGAAAATTTTCTGGAGAAAGTAAACTTACAACATTTTAGCAGCTGAATACCAACTTTGATACATTTTATTTTGATGTTTGCAAATTAACATTAAATAAATGTAAAACTTGATCGCTCACCTCTTGTTCTGTTGCACCACTTGAAAAACTATATAGAAGAGTGGTTTTTTTCAGTGTGAGTTTCAATTGAAGATTTGCGAATTTATTTTTCATGCGCAATTGTTTGTGATGTCATTGTTTTAGAATGGAAAACACCCCAAATTTGTTTCCGAGCGGCATGATGTGAAAATAGCAATTCAATTTTCATGGAGGAACAGTCAGGCGCCCTGAGCAGTTTTTGTCCTTGCAGACTTCGGAAGAAAAACATTTTAAATCTGTTGCCCTCTTATCTGTTGTACGTGTCCTTCTTTGCAAATGTCAAGGTCAAGCTTCGTGAGGTAGCAGCTGAAATAGGTTGTGTTGAGTTTATTTCGTGAGGTAGCAACTGAAATAGGTTGTGTTGAGTTTAGCACTAAATAAATTCATTCACGCAAAGGTCAAAACGTCGAGACACTGAGGAAAGTTGTTGGCCAAGTTAGCCTTTTCGAGAACGTTTGACAGTCAGTTAATTTTTTCTCAAGGTTTGACGATTATGGACGAATTGTAGTTGGATTTGGAGTCGCAACAAAATTAGATTCAAAGGAATTCAAATGGGAGCAGAAAGTCTGCTGAATGATCTACACCAGCTATGTCCAACCCGCGGCCCAGTCGAAGGTTTTGTGCGGCCAGTTTAGGTTTTCACTGTAATAGGAGTAACTACATACTGACAACCTGTCCTTATTTTGAAAATCTTTAATTTGACATTTTTGATGTAGGTTGTAATCAGTGCCATTTTATCATGTCTGTTACCATTGCAGTTATGATTCGAACGCTTTCAGTACATTAGTTTAAGTGAAGTTTAGTTCTCTAAGGTCAAAGTAAGCCATTCAATGTGCGGCCCTCATTAATATGTCATAAAATGTGCGGCCCTGGTTGATATTATGACATGATTTTTGGTCCAGTAAGCCATTTGGGTTGGACATAGCTGATCTACACATTTACACAGTGAATGCTGGGTAGAAACCCGTGTATATCGTGGTTGGTTCGCCAGATCCACAAGAAACTGGAGGTGACAGAGAAGTTTTAAAACCCAGTTAAAATTAAGCTCTATCCGGGTTACCATAACATTCTCCATCCAAGCAGAATAATATTATTTAAGCTTTGCAGCAATTTGCAATGTAACGGCGAACAAAGCCATCTGTCCGTCTTCCTTGAGCTAGGCTTCCCGTTACTGAGCAACGGTAAGTGCCCGCGACTATTCGCATAACCTAAGCTGCAGTTTTTCTGGTGTATGGCCACGTGTGGCTCAACAGTATTCAATGTGGCCAGACATCTGAGAATGATGGATAACGTCATACTACACAACCCCTTCCAAAACACAAACACCCCAGCAGCTACAAGAAAAACAACGCACTGGCAGTTCAAACGCATAGAAGCGCTCTGAAGTCGATACAAATAAGAAAAAAAAACGAATTAAGCGGCAAAAAACGGCATTAGCACGCAAAAATAATATGAAAACGTTCATAGAGCAGCCTACGTTTTTGTTTCAGAACATCAAAACAACCTTTATGATTTATGTTTCTTATTGCTCCACGCGTCGCAGTACGAACACAAGACATTAAGTACCACTCGCCAGCAATAAAAGTCGTCTCTCTTTTATTAATGTTTCGTAGTTACACAGTGAGATGAAATAGTGTGATCAGCGAAAACGCAAAAACTTTTGTTTGTGGAACTCAGCTGAAAAAATAGTGAAAAAAGTGCTAATCCAAAGTAAATCACGGCAAACAGTCTATCGAATCAACGCTGCTGTGCTTCAGTTACGATGCCTATAACTAAGACCTTAGGCAAAATGTGTTTGTCAAGCCTTAGGCGGTGTGTGGCTAAAACTTGATAATTTCTCGCATGAGCAAACAGATTTTTCACTGACACAAAAATTAACGGAGCATTCGCGAATTGCAGAAAAAGACGTTGTAGGGAACATAATTGCGTGTGGGAAGTTTGTTTTCGTGAAAAAAAGATTTTTTCGTGAAAATGTCAGAATTTTGTTGACTGCAAACATTTCATTTATTTTTGTCCCTGAAATCTACCAAACCTAACTGCAACATTTTGCAAAGGTACGTTTTTGAGTATTACTTAATCTTCTGACGGCAGTATAAACTAAATGCATCAAGTAAGTGTAGGATGACCAGACGTTCTCTTGTTTGGGGTCGTGTTGCGTTGTCTCGAAGGAAAAGGTCAGGGTTGCAATGAGGAATGTGGAGAGAATGGAGAAGAGTCGTGAATATATCCATTGTCACTTTCTTTGTTCTTCACTTAAAGTTCGGATGACCTCAGATGAAATTACATGCCAGGTTCTAATTCGAGACATACACAACTTGCCATGATAGGTATTCAAAGGTTGACTATCTGACATATGTAATATGCATGTAACGTGCTGGTTTCAAAACCTACACCATGCTCAATCTGTCTAAAAGTAATTGAAAAGGGGCGATAAAAACAAAAACAACATCTGATTTTTGTGCAAAACAAAAATTTGCAAATTCATTTCTACAAAAGTTATTTCAAAAATTGTGAAAGCAATGTTTGGACCATATCTTATTTCATGTTGAAATAATTCAATTGCTAAATGCAGCAATTTTGTGATATTTCTTGATGAAAAGAGTAAATATACATCATGCTATAATTTTGCGATTTTGAAATGATTGATATAAAGGAGTAAATACAAAAATCTTGCTGCGAAGGTTGTGACATAATTGCATTTCAGTATGCGGTACTTGGCGGTCGTGAGTGCATTACTGTCGACAATTTTTGTTGATTCTGCATCTCAAAAATGCGAAATGATAGCATTACCAGTGTGCAACGGCACTGAGGAGCTCACTGAAAAGAAGACATTCAATGTAGAAGAAGTTGTGCAAAGTTCCAAAAGTTCAATTTCAGGTAAATTCATGAAATAAACTTCGGTTCTGCTGCATATTTTCTGGTGTGATGATAAAATATCAACTAAGATGATAAAATATCAACTGGTTTTACCATTTGCATTTTGTAGTGCATATTTCTTCCAACCTTTTTGCTACTTATGTTGCTCAATAAATTACTTATTTATTGTCAACTAGCTCTGAGAGAAATCTACCTCCAACAGCTTGCCAATCAAACAGAATTTGATGTATATCAATCCGATCAAATGAAAGGTGAGAGTTCAGATTTGTTTCACTCACAAAATTATTTCTAGGATGCTTAACATTCTTGCCTTGCGCAATAACTAGCAATCCAAACAATTAATTAAACTCGACTTGCTGAAAAATGTTTTTTTAACTACAACACGTTGCTTTGACACAACGAGTAGGACACCTGTCTCTTTTACCCTTGCAATAGCTTGTGAATTTAAAATTAAATACCACTTATTACATGGTCGGTCTCAAGTTACATTGATTAAGCATGTTTGGTTTTATTTTCTGAAGAGCATGTGCATCGTTTTTTAAACCGTTTTTATGTTTCAGATGGCACTAAGCTTTTGCATAACACAAACATATCTACCAATAGGATAACGTTAAAAGCATTTCTACAATGAACAAAAACCATGCTCGTTTATGGCTAATAAAATCAAAGTCAGCTTCTTCGCAAACTGTCTTGTAGGAACATTAGCATAAAATAAAGTATGGCTATATAAAGAACGCGTGGAAGCATTTCAACGATTTGTTTGTTAAAAGACTAAAACAGTTCTAAAAATTAAGACTTTCACATTCCGAATTGATGTGGTCAATTTTGGAAATGGTACAGGATCAAAATTAAAACTAACATCTCTAAACTGGGTTTTTGGAGATAACAATGTGTTGCACAATTTCAGGTGGAAAAATATGACGCAAGTTCTGGCTTTCTTGTTAGTGGTTGTTTCAATTCCATTGTTGATCTGACTTGTTTGCAGTCAACAAACGATTCATAATAACTTGATTTTCTGACTTTGGATTTAATGCCTTTTCTCATTAAAGATTGAACATGTCTAATGAATTTCTTGTCGTATAATTAACGCCATCACGAAACATTTATCTGTGTTTGCCAATTGTCCTTCAATTCATGCAGAGGCTGGTATATTCATGTTACATACAACCGTGAAATCCTTTGAATTGCAAGACCTTTCAAATACATAATAAAATGTTCAAAGCGCCACGATTGTCTGAAACGAAATGTTAAGCCACTGTAATCAATGTTCAACCTTGAGTCGCCGTCTCTATTAACTCGCAATGACTTCATTCCTTTGTTCCCATACTTTTCCAAATGAACCAACAAGGGACACAAGTTGCATCAAAAAAGACGTGGCACAACCTGATACAAAGTGTGTTACTGTCACTTGCAGTGGTGGACTCAGGGTAGGGGGCCTGAGGCAAAGCTTAAAAGGGACCCCTGATGACGTCATCGTATTCAGCCAAACGTAACAAGACCTTTTGATCAAGTGTAGGAAGGAGATATGCGGTCCACCAAGGACACGTTCCTGAGACTATGGCCTGACTGACACAACAGAAAATACAAAAGGATATTCATGATACACAACTTTAAAAACACTGAAAGTTGGTAATATACTGATAGCAACACATAAAATTTAAGCGATAGCAAGCTGGCATCTCCCCCACTTCTCTAGTTTTACAGTTGCTGTTGGAGGCCCTTTGAAACCAGAGTCCTTGCATATTACAGTGGCTGTTGTGGGCCCTTTCAAAAGCAAAATACTTACGTATACCGTGGCTGTTGTGGGCCCCTTAGAAAGCAGAGTACTTACGATCTGGACATGGCTGTCCGCAGACATTTTTGCAAGGGGGCACATCAACATCGACATTTTGCTTTTTTGTCAAATTGATGACGATGCGGACATCAACAAAGCGCTTTACACTTTCTACGCCCCAAAGATAAGGTCCCGTATTCATTTGCGTGGGAAAGGGGGAAGGGAGGGGCATAGACCCCCTGGATTTTGAAATTATCATTTTCATAGTATATTTTACGCAATAATTTTGATTTCTTAGTTTCGAGTAGGCAAAATGAAATTTCACCACTTTTGGCCCCTTCTGGAAAGATCTTTTTGGCCACCTCTGTAAAAATCCACAATTGGTCTCACCTGAAAATGATATGCCCGACGCCCATGTTGCGGCAACAGGTTCAACAATGTATTACGTAATGTTGTGGCCATGCACTGTTGTTACGTTATGTGTACGACCACAAACATAAGAAGGTTTAGGTGCAGAATTTATCTGGTGAGTTCGTCTTTATACACCAAGGCGAATTCATCACAAACTCTTAAGTTTGCTTAACCTGCCCTAAATATTTACCGGGAGCTAACACATTAATATTTTAGCAAAACACTTTTAATGCAGAACGTTAAGCACTTCAATGAATACATATTGAATCATATAATTATAGAATAACACTAAATATTACATGTTGTTTACTAGCATAATATATCTCTTGAACAATAGTGTACCTTGTAAATTTAGTCTAGTATGAAATAGACTGGGTCATGTATTCAAATGCCTTCCAAGAATCCGTGTAATAAAACGTACAGGTGAGCATTCACTGATCAAACGTACAGGTGAATATTCTCTGATCAAACGTACAGGTGAGCATTCACTGATCAAACGTACAGGTGATCATTTGTACAGTGGACCAAGCGTACAGTTTTTCAGATCCATTCTTCGACAACGATGAGATGTTCTTCTTCGAGACTACTACGTGCAGTCTGACTTTGGTGGGCGTTTCCCAGTTGTGTATATATTGGGGGGTAGTGTTTCTTTTTTGACTGCCTCCAGGAAAATGACTAAATTCTTATTCTATTCTTTATTGTCTAAGTTCTAGAATATTCTTGGCGGGATTTCCAAGTTCTTGGTGTACTCTTTATATCCATGTTTCAGAGTGCGTCTTTGTATGACGTGTATCACCTTGTAGGAGGTTGTTCATATGACTAATTTCACGTCTCTCCTACTTCTGAAGGTGGCGTGACTTAATGTTATCTCTTCTTTTCATCTTTGCATGCTTTAACCGTGTCCCACTTTTGCATCTTGCAAAGTCTATCTATTTGTCAGCACCCGAGTACAGCCAGAAAGCTGTCTGTGTGCTTGCGCAACGTCTTGGTTAATTTACATACAAGTTTTGCAATCTTGCAATTTAGCATTCTTTTGTTCATTCTTTTGTAAGATTTGTTAATGAAAAGAAAAAACTTCTAACACATTTACATAAGTAGCAAAATTCACGAATACAGGGTGATTACTGGTAAGTACTCACAGATTAAAGGTAGGGCTTGTATTAAAATAATTCAGGAAATTCAGGCTAGGTCTTATTTTTAGGGAAGGTCTTATTTTTGGAGAAACACGATACAAAGGAGATTTCAGCCGTAACTATTTCAAAATAGAAGAATTCATCAAAGAGGCGTTCAATTAAAGGGTGGCGCTCTATTTTTCAACCCTTCCTTTATAGTGGCGTTCTATTAGAGGTGGCGTTCAAATAGAGGTGGCGCTCAAATAGAAGTTTTACGGTACTTCTATTTAAATTCGGTTAACACCGCTGAAGCAAAAGCGTAAAGTGCTCCTGGTTAGATTGTGCAATTCAACAGTATTTGTTCCAGAGGTTGAGTCAGGACCAGGGCACACCAGTATTTCACACAATGGTATTCGTAGCAGTTATGCTCTGCACATAGCACGCAGAGTTCACAAAAAAGCGTTCTTATGCTCAGTAGTGTTACTTCAGAA
>JGI24158J21664_10013871_pt1 | contig 10612 bp, 8 predicted proteins | sample Ectturendosymbi3_FD_21664 | JGI IMG/M metagenome (IMG submission 21664)
AGCTTTGCAATCCTACAACTCGCCAGGCGATTGAGCTAGAGAGCTGTTCAAACCCTCTACGGATTCAGCAAGTCTTGTAGTCAAAATCGAAAAAAAATTTTTTCGTTTGGGATTTGAGCTTTTCTGGGGGGAACGTCACAAGCAGGGGTGTTTTTGCGTTATTTTGGCCATCTTTGCCTGGCCCTGTGCGCCATCCCAATGGGTTATTTCTTGGACTCAAAGTTTAGTTGAAAACTAGGTCAAAATCCGCGTCTATAGAGACTTTGATTGACTTCCTAGCATATCGGGAACGAAAATTATGGCTCATAAACCAACAATTGACCAAAATTTTGCTCCCTCAAAAGCCACTCTTGGGGGTTCACCGCAGGCAATAACTCGCCGTCAGATTGAGCTAGAGAGCTGTTCAAAACCTCTAAAGACTCGTGAAGGTATGTAGTTTGCAATAAAAAAAACGTTTCAGTTTAGGATGTCTGTTTTTTTTTAATGCTTATATAATGATAGGATGTTTATGTTATTTTTGCTGACGTCAGCATTTTTGCCCGACCTCCCTTTAAGACCCGCAGGAGCCATTTAAATGACATATAATTTTTTGGGGGCTTTCGCGGGACTGAAAGGGTCAAACTGCTGAAACTTTCAAAGTGATAAGAGAAATCTTGATATGTTGGTTGTTATTAAAAAGTTTGCGGCCACGTCAAAGCGCTTGTTGTTCTACGACCTTTTAATTATTTTGTTATGGGCAGAAGGGATCACCATTATTAACGTAGAACATTTCTTTGAAAAACGTTGTTTAGTTGCACTTTCGGTTAGAAACCTGATAGTTTTAACTAAATTTAGCGTGAGGACTGTTTCACGTTTTAGTGTCTTCCTGGTTTGGTACCAGTATCGCGGTTTGGGAAAAAGGGTTTAGTAAAGCGTCGTATAAGTGCTAGTCAAGTGTTGAACACACCTACCTACATCATTTGCCACTTTGGCTGCAAATGATGCTTTACCAGACCCCCGCTGTTGCAACCAGTACAAGCCCTGAAAGCTCAAAACCTTAAACTTCTAAATATTTTCACAAAGCTCATGGATGCCAAAAAAGCCGTTTATGCCCCAAATACACCTGATTGGTTGTGCGCCAAAGACACAAGACACCTGATCCGTTTTGCCCGAAATGTTAACATTCAAAGATCCCCTCACCCTTGACATAGGCTTTCCCTCAAGATTGGGATCTACATTTGTGATTCAAACACATGCGAGAATAATAGGGCTAGAACGTTAAAGTGCATGTTATTTCTAAAGTAATGTTTCAGAAATACAGTGTGTGTGCACGGTTTGATTTTGTTTCTTGCCTACCTTCCGAGAAAGATAGTTTGCATAGACTCTCGAAACGTCAGCAATAAACACTGTCAGGGTTTTTTTATGGTTTGGTTTAAGGGAACACCAAGAAATTTTATGAGGTCGCATATTTTTAGCAAAATGTTCAAAATAATTCCTAAACGTATTGTTTATTACAGTATTAAGAGACACAGTGCACAATTAGTACTTCTGTATTTACAAAAATTTCAACACAAATTTTTCAATTTCAACTTCACTAAACAACTCTTGTTCATCAGTGAATGCATCGGTTTCTTACTCGTCATCTGCAGATTCTACGGTCTTCAGTGCTCGTTGTGTCGCTCTCTGTTTTATCCATTTCAGTCACAAATTTCATGAGCGATCTCAAGCGCGCCCTCATCATTGAGCTGATCTGGAACCAGTCTCGTTGCCATGGGGGGTTGGTGCACTTAGCCCCCCAAACAAAGCTCCCAGCCCCCCAAATTGAAATATGAAATACTATAAATCAATGGAGTTTTTGTCAATTTTCAGAATGTCAAGCCCCGCTGCACAAACGGAAAGCCCCTTCAGTGAAGACTTTCTGGACAGTTCATTGAAACATTTATCAGAGCATTCAGAGTTACATCAAACAGACAGTTTCGTTGCTTGGTTTTAACACGGCACAGAGTTGAAAATCCTCGCTCCGGCCAGGCTGTGGCAAGTGGAGTGGACAGCACAATGCAGCAATATTGGTTGTCTCGTCGACCACTAGTCCAACATGGGCTCTGGTTGACATCAGAAACAACGCGATTACTCAAATGTTCTGAAATGAGCAAAATAAACTCGGTTACCGCCACATGACTGTTATGGTAAAGGTCGCGAAGCCGGTCATTATGGCTATTGCGGTCCATCAAAGTTTGCAAGGAAGCTAATTTTCGATTCGCTATCTCTTCTTTCAAAATCTAATAAATCAGATGTACGCGCTCAGCTACCGTGTTAACTTTATCTGAAATGCGATCCTGGTGAATAGCATGAAATAGTGAAATGCGTTGAGTTTTTTCCAGGCTATTGGCTTTTTAGAGTTGATCAGAGCTGAGATGATTATCCAGTCGGTCTGGGCGTGGAGGCCTGGCAGGCTCGGAAGTGTAAATATTACCATTCTTTCCTCGGCCGATGGTAACTGCTAGATGCATTGAGCATAGCAAAAATATCATTCAGCATGCACAGTGAACACATTCATTTGTGGGGATTTATCAAAACCTTTCATCTTAATCCATGATTGAAAAGTCTTATTGTTAAATGCTTATTACCGACTGTTAGCTGAAATTGACGATGCTTTTGAAATTCTAACAATTGAATGCTGTATCTCCTGCGCAACAGAATCGAAAGAACCTTTGCATTCACGGCTGCTGGTGTTTGCATTTTCTGCCTGGCTGACAGCAAGAAATTTTTGTTTAGGCTTATTACAAAAATGCTGCTTTATTCTTGGAAGGTTGGCTTTATGTTTTTGTGTGACATTATCTTCTGAAAATACCCACACAAGAAAGTAAATGTATAAAATCTGGAAAAGGCTTGGTTTGCTGAAAACGTCTGACACCGTGGAAAAGACTTGGCTTGCTAAGCTCGCCAGCTCAGTCGCATTCAAAGCGTTAATTATTACGTAACGTCAGTGTTTTTTTAAGACGTTTTAGGGACCCGATACGGGTTCCTAGAATCAGAGAAAATTACCATCGGGTCCATATTAGATAAAATCGGGTCCCTAGAATCAGAGAAATCGGATCCCTACAGGTCCATACCGGGTACCTAACATTTTCCTTAAAGAAAAACTGCGTAACGTAATTGTTTATCTTGTTAACATTTTAGAACTGAGGTCTAAACCTTTAGAGGTTTTGGTTTATTTAGGGTGTCCGAATGTCTTTTGACTGCCTAGTAATTTAGTGGGTTCGACTAGTCAGTCCGGGAAGGTTCTCACAATTTGCTAATTTCCCCCAATTAATTAGCCATGTTTAACCACCCCAAAAATAAGGTATCTTCTCACTTGAAAGTAATTTGTGTACTGTATTTTATCAAGGAACCATATGAAAGTAATCGTTGCACAAAGAAAGTGTCTTTCGTATAGCACAACGTCAAAAATTAATGCGTAAAGAACGTATCTGTCTCAGCGCATAGTGTCAAACGTTAACGCGCAAAGAGAGTATATTTTGCAGAGATTGAGTAACCAAGAACATTGCTGTATATTTTGGAGGTTTCTTCTTCTTGACTTGGAACCTTTGAAGTTAAGAGTTGACTGAATAACCAACTGAATGGACGTGGTTTAACATATCTTTTTATAGTTGAACTTCTTTCTTCAATTGCTCTTCGTTTGAGTGTGACGAGTTATGACTCTTTTCCTGTCACGTGTTGTCACAAATTCTTCTATAATCTTTTATGACTTAGCTTCTAGAAGTTTTCTAAAGTCTATTTTTAGCTTCTATTTTCCTATTCAAGGTTAGTCATGTTTATGTTAGAGCATTTTATCTTCTCCTTGGAGGGTACATTGTTATGACAACTTCCTTTCTGTAAATTTAAGAGTCACGGATAGTCACGAGTTGTCACCAGCTTTTCCTGTAAAAATCAGTCTTCGAGTCACGTTTTTGAAGTGTCTAATAACATTTCTTCTTACAGGGTTTTCCGTAAACAAACTTTCTTGTTTGTTAATGTTAACTTACAGTCACGTTTTCTCGTTGACTGCAGTGCAGCAATTTCTTGCAACTATTTTCTGCAAGTGTTCTTTGTAGGTCTTTTCAGGGGAGACTAAGGGGTGTTTCCTTCTTTTAAAGGAGTCTCAATCGATGTTATTGCTTTAACATCGTGTTGGGGCTATTGAAATGTTCCCAACAATGTCGTAAAAGATTTCAAATTATTAATTGTTGCGTTGCATAGAATTTCAGAGATGTTTATGATGATAGGCGAGTTTACTGTCCGTACTGCACTTATTTGGTGTGAGGCGAATCGGTTTTGGACGTTAATTGAAGCAACAATTCAACTCAGCTAAAACGTTTCGTGGTTGTCCAGACTTAATGTGGAAGTACCAAGTTTATGGGTCCGCACAGGAATTTTATGGGTCCGTTTGAACTCATAAAACGCCTTAAAAAACCTGAATACTGTATTGTTACCACACCAGTGGACGAAAGTTTGCAGCCAACAGACTATGCCTGGTGATAGAAACAGCATACTATGTTTAGGGATGTGCATTCTGGAACATTTAGAGGTTCTGGAACATTCCGGAATTTTTATTTCGAATCCAGAATATCGAATCCTATTCCGAAATAACTTGTTAGGAGAAAAATGAGCTGATCGAGCAGAGGTTTCAACGCCGATCAGCGATCACGTGACCTGTGAACCAGCTCGTTACGTCACTATGCAGTGCAGTGAGCTTGAGTGTTTCTTTTTTTCAGTAGCGCAAGAATGCCACTGAAAAAAACTTATCGGAATTATTTGTTTTGCCGACTTTGCAGTTTTTCACGTTCATTTAATTCAAATTTATTTCGAATCCAAATATTCGGAAAAACTCTGATTGTTGGATTCGAATACTGAAGGATCCATTATATGCATCCATAACTATGTTCACATTGTGTTAGCTTTACGTTTGCCTGGGGTTACTGCAGGCTTCTGTTTAAGAATTTTTGCATTTGATGTTCAGTGCTTAACAGTTTCTGGGGTTTCACAGCCAAGCTCTATTGTTACAAAGGAAATTTGAATTTCACAGGGGCCTCAACATTATTAGGTGTTGTTTAGGTAGTCCTGGCAAAAGTGGCGAGGCCCACCCACATCTGCTGGTGAGCCTGGCCCAACCATTCGTAATAAAGTTCAAATTGCATTCCTGCCTGCATTCCTTGCAAGAGTGTTTCAGTTGGCAGACGAAGTCTCGTATCTACGATTGAGACAATAGCATCAGCGATTAAATATATCCTAACAGTCATACTAGTCTCTTGTATCTGACAACTTCACCACTGGCAATATCATCTGCAGAAATTATCTCACAGCAAATACATTAAACTGAAGTGTCAAAAATCTTGAATCTAGATAATGGATTTGATGAATTTGCTAAAACAAGACGAAAAGTTACGCAGTTTTACTAGTAGCCTATGCATTTTCCACACTACAGCCATGACTGCACTAGCTGAATACGAAAACTGATGTTTGCATTAAGCTACTAATTTTTACTCTGTCCTGATCGTTCGGTCTGCATCTTGATTAAAACTGAAAAGTTCTCATTTTCGGAAATGTTGCGAAGAGAACTTTATCTGTGGCCGTTTGCGAAAAAGTTGTACCACGGTTCAATAAGCACGATGACGTCATGGAATGAAATTTCATGAATATTTCTCCCCCCGAAATGAAGAGCTGGTTGCGCCCCTGATGCGAAGAGTAAGTTGGGAGTAAAGGGACGTCCAAAGCTGACTGAGACGCAGCATATATTTGTTTCTAGACCCGTCTGAAAACTTTATATGGCTGTGACATCACGGAATTGACGTCAGGACCTTTGAATCTTGCATATAACAAACTATCTTAGAGTTAAGAATCTAATAGTTTCGCGTGATGCCATCCACACTTTGAAATTTCGCTCACCAACTTTCCCTCTAAGGTGCGCAACTGCGCAGTACCACCAGCCAATTTGCGCAGTGAAATCTCATTCTCGCGCACTTGCAACAGTCCCAAACATTTGAAAACTACGAAAGCAAGAAGCTATTTAAATTAAATATACACTTTGTTCGTATTTTGATAAGGTTTTACACTTACTCTAATAATTCACAAAGTTTGTAATTCATTTAGACCTCTGTTTACTCAACTTTAAAATATTCATGCTCACTGAAACAAACATTTGCTCGGTGTAAAAGTGTAAAATTTTCTAAGAAGGAACCGTCGGTCACGATTGACCATTCAAACTATTGTACTGTAACTTTCCAAATTGCGGTACTACATTTGAATTGTAGCAATTAGTGAAACAAAATGCAAAAACGGGGCAAAGCATTCCCTTCTCACCTGCAAAATTCTGCGTGAATCTGTATGGGCACGAACTTCTTCAGATAACAAAACAACACAAAATTTGGCTAGAGTTGCACCTTGTACCCGCTTGTTCCTGTCTCGTCAGGTCTGGTAACAATCACCGCTGGTGCAAGCTGTATGGGGCTCTGGAGCAAACGCTCGAGAGTTTTGAATTTTAGAACATCATAAAGGACTGACTGAGGGCAGACTCACGAATACAAAATAAGAATGTATATGAAAAATTGAAGGGAAATAATTTTATACAAAACTACAAGATAAATGTAAAACTGCAAAATCCTATAACATTTCATACCCTGAAAGTAGGAAATGTTTTTTTCTGTTAACTTTAAACTAAATTTTATTTTCTGTTAAATTTTCAGGATATCATACCCTGAAAAGTTAACAGCAAATAAAAGAAATACTGCGATGAAATCCTTTACTTGTAATTATCTAACTTCAAAGACAAAGTGTACTTGCCTTTGCTGCTGTAAATTAATCGATTATTTCGTCAACAAATTGATAAAATTTAAATGTGTCACAGCATGCATTAACCTAGTTAGGATGTATCTAAGGCCAGTGACACCTCGTGAGAAGTTCTAGGTTAACAATTTTGTTACATGAAGTTCAAAAATCACGTCCATGGAGATGTTCAGTTTATAGGTCGAATTAATATACAGCACAGGCAACAGTAACTGAAAAGTTCACAATTATAACTAATGAACTCAAAGCTGTTGCCCAGATGCAATTAGGATCTTCTAAAAGTATTCTACATTTATTTACTGTAAATATCCCACAAATAAAAATCATCTCTACCCTCAGAACCGCGTCAGGTCTACTCCAACACGAAGTTTGTCAAACCATCAAAGTGCAAAAATGTTCCTAAACATCAGATCTGTTGTCGTAACAACATACTGCTGCTCTGAAAAGATGAACAGTAGCATTGTGCATAGGGTTGCCAGGTTGCCATGAGTAAAAAAAACACATCAACCGTAAAAAAAGAAAGCACCCAAAAAAGCTAAATACAAGATAAACACACAACGACACTTAACACCCATGTTACACAGCACATTTATAGACAGTATATACACATTCAGAATAAAGCACACTCAATTAACAAACGTCTCGAAAATTTTTGTCTTGCGATGGAGCAATTTGAACAGCAAAACTGAAAATTATAAAATTCTAGTGAAGTTTCCTATGAAAATTTATAGTTCTGTGCCAGAAACAATGTCCAGAAATCTGCCAAACCGGCATAACAATTGAATTGTATAAAAAAGTCAAATTTTATTTGGCCCTTTTTCAAAAAATGCTCTAAGGAGTTAAAAAAGGCCAAAAATTACAAATTTGACCTCAAAACAGCCAAGCTGGCAACACTTGTACTGCATTCACTATGAACCCTGGATTCCCGTCGCATTGTGACGCAACAATAGAATGGGAGCAAAGTTGGTAAGTTCGCAATCCTGGCTATCTGAAAGCATTGTGAAGCAGCCGTCAGTCAAACAACATGCGGGCGCTGATGGGGGGAGACAGAAGCTCCACTGTTTACTGTTGGGGGCGTTCAAGTTTTGTGTTGTGCCCGATAAGAATGAGAACTGATTACGCGGAATGTCACACGTTCACTGCTGTTCAATGTCCCAACAAGGTGTGGTCCAGCTACAGGGCCGCGGGCCGCATGTGGCCTGCCACAGGGTTTTCAGTGGTCCGCGGAAACATTCAGGAAATATCTTCAAATCTGAAATTTGTTGAAATGCGTGTGAGAGGTTACATTTGTCTCACTGAATTGCTTGCGCTTGATATAATGTGCATTTGCATAAGAACAATGAATAATAGCTTTTCTGTGTACCATTATTGTTTTTGCTTCGTTTATTTATTTTACAATCAAATTAGAAGGTACGGACCTCCTACGGGGTACTTGTCTGGATAATCTCTGTGTTTCTTCGATACCTCGCTTTCGTTGTCTTGAAGAGTACATCTGGCGCAATGAACACAGTACTGCCAAATAAATCTGTCAATTCATCCGCTACACGCGGCCTTCACAAAGAGGCTCCGATCCAAAATTGCCCATCCTTGCAATAGGTAATTTTAATTAGAGCAAGCACAACATCTTTTAATAAAAATGTACAGTACTAACGGTGTTAGAGACTGTAGGGAGCTTCTGGAAATCAGGCAGCAAAGATAGATTTCGCAAACTGAAATATTTCGCACTAAAATGTACCAGATGTTTGGAAACACGTACATACATGTGTGAGAGTATGTACATTTTCTACGATGAAGCAAGTCAAATCTAAAAACAGGAATAGACTGGCCGACGAAACACTGGGCGATCTCCGACTTGCTACCATTAACAGTGATATTAATAAAGGAAGGATAGTGTAAGAGAAGTCTCAACCACAGGCATGCCACTGATAGAGATTTGTATTAAATTGCTATTTGCTATTGTGTAATGATTTCCATGACGCACTCACTTCTCTTTTTTAGTTTTAAATATTGTGACTCTGTTGTTTTATACATCATTGTATACATTGAAAGTCGCCCGCTAGTTGTCACGCTTTTGTAAAATGGCCCGTAGGTCGAAAGTAGTTGGCACACGCTGTCCTTACAGTTGAGAACGTGAATTTTACAGGGCTTTGGTCTAGCTTGGATCTTTTTAAGGAAACCGTGTTAAATCTTTTTTTTCTTTTAAGGAAAAGCTTGGATCTTTTTAAGGAAACCGTGTTAAATCTTTTTTGAAACAATGAAGCTTTTTTCTTTTTTGTGCATAGCCCTCATTCATATGTTAACTCAGCAAAACACATTGGCGGATCCAGACCAGGCGTTTGGGGGGGGCAGTCAAATTGGGGGGCGCCAAAAATGTTTTCACTTGCTTAAATACTAAAGGTTGTCTGCGAAAATCGTTGTGTGTCACATAAAAGTGGTTATCTTTTGTAGGTCAAAAAGTGGCTATTTTTGTTGGTCGAACTATGCTATTTTTCAAGGAATAACCATAGTTTGACAGCGCTTTATATCATTAATTCAGAAAACGTTTGAAGCGGGTCCCAAACAGTGGGCCTCGTTTTTCACAAGTTACACAGATCTCGCACATCTACAAAATGTATTTAAAAGGTATGAAAGCATGCTGCGCGCAAGCGTTTGCCACTGTTTTGACTATCCCTAGCGAAATCTGTGAAGAACAGTGTCTGAAATGCATTCCCGACCTGGTTAGAAACAGAACGGTTCTTCTTAGACTTGGAAGTGACAACTCATGCCACACGATAGGACTCAAATAAAAAGCTAAAAGACGAACATGTTTCCAAGCCAAGCTTGTGCATTTACATGTACATGAAACACTTATTTATTGCTGAAGCGACAATTCAAAAACAACACGTGAATGAAAGGCATTTGCCAGGACACTATTTTAGGTAGCTTTGTTGACTATCGTAAAACAAGATCGTATAATCGAGTGATAGATTTACACTGGGCTTTAAAGCATTTTGCCCTAATATACATTTAACGCCACTTATAAAGGTAGATTTTCAATCAAGTCTTTAAATACCGTTTCACATTTTTCGAGATTGGATTGTTGATATGAAGAAAAAAACATCAGTTCCACTAGACTAGGTTATTAAAAAAAGTTGTGACACTTTTCAACAGAAGTAGAAGCAAGCGGACTGAGCCCCCCAAATTCACAATCAATACCTCCAAAGTCAAGCTCTAGTCTCCCATGAAGTCATTTTTCAATTCATTGTATACTATTACGAAGCCCCAGAAGAAGCTCAAAGCCATCCCCAATGCTGTTGATCTTGCGATGGATCTGCTTCTATCCAGCCAGGCCAGAAAACACAGAGGAGAATCAGCCTATCACCAACTTAAAACCACGAATCTTCGCCAACACCACGGTCACCGGTAAAAAAGTTAAAGATTCACCAGAAGATTGCTTTTTGCTCAAATTTATATGATGCAAGCGGAATGATCTAACACCCACTGAGCTAAGCATTTTTCTGTCGGTTGCTGATTTCGCTAACCATCCCAAATTTATCTTTTCATGGCCTGCGTGAGTTGTCTACGGGTTTGCAATTGCAACAAAAGGTTCAAAACCAAACAGCCATCACCAACTGTTGCCTGACGCGTCGCCAGGTGGGGGTAAAAGGCGCCATCATTCCACCAATTTTTGACTGCACATATTCAAGTGTTGAGCAAAAATTGTTATGACCACGTAAACCAATTATTCAATCCACTAAGCTGAAGATAGCTAGTATTTTGCCAAAGTTTCTGCGTCAAAGCTATAGGCGTACGAAGTGGGGGGAGATTCGGA
>JGI24158J21664_10013872_pt1 | contig 10611 bp, 8 predicted proteins | sample Ectturendosymbi3_FD_21664 | JGI IMG/M metagenome (IMG submission 21664)
ACCCATCCTATTGGGCAGTCGTAACACGACCTGCCTGAAAATTGGTTAAGACCTCGGTATCTCCGTAAGTCTAACCGTTCTGGGGTGTTTGTTGGCTGCAAACGTGTCCTAGATCACGAGTTCACTAGACCCCACTCGTTTGCCAACTATTTAGCTGTTAAGACTGGCATGCCCACGACTGACTGAACCAAGCAAAAGCANAGGTATATATAAATTTTCTCNAGCATTTTCATTGGCTACTCGGATGACGTCGTGAAACGTCATTACGTCGAGTTCGGACTTTTCAGAGTTACCAGTGATTTCAGTTACGTTTTTTATCACAATTTGGATTGTGTTTTGTTATTATTTGTTTTTATTCATTTGGATCGAAAATATTATTAATATTTTCATCTGAATTGTTGACAGAATTGTTTTTATAAGGTTTTGATTTGCTCTCTTCCTAGTGGTGACTTGCTATTGCAAACAGAGTGTAAATATACGATAGTTCAAATAAATACACAATACAACGTCCTTGTAAATCAAGTGTTTGCAAATCCAGTATCCGTCTTCATACTTCTTGAGTTCAGTTCATGACTTTAGACACTCCAATGTTTTTTCTTTGCCTTCACTATTTAATGAGGTTATCGGAGAACTTTCAAGTTGTTTTCTGAACTTGTTTTTGAAATCTTTCCCTGTTTTTATTTCGGAGTCACAAGATTCCGTTGAGGATGCAACGCAAACTCAACACATGGGACTACTATATAATTAAATATAAACTGTTGATTGATTTCATTTCAATGACTCATTTTTACGTTCTGCTATATTGGGCAAAAATGTGGTTTGACATAAGCTTGGAAAACTACGCAAGGGTTCAGCACATTTGTGAAGGTTAAGAACCACTGCTCAAACGATTGGTGAATTAAAGGCAGCAATCACAGCCAAAATCAGTAAAATACCCAAAAAAGAATGTGTTCGAGTAATTGACAATTTTGCACAACGTATGTAAGTTTGCCACCAACAAGGCCATTTGGAGCATATATTGGAAAGAACATGACTTTTATACGAAGGGACTCCAATGACTGAAACTTTGGGGAATGACTGTACATAGACTGAAGTTTAAAACCTGCAAAATGCTTATTTTGAAGTTTATAGGATCTTTGTAATATTTAATAAAATTTTATGGGTCCTTGTTTTTTGGGCCACTCTGTACAAGGAGTTGTGTTGCAACAGTTTCATTTCACACTGTGATATGCAATGCTATGCATCATATGAAATACTTGTATCACACAGAAAAAGGTAATTCAGAAAATTACCAAACAGCCGAAGATATTCATCCAAAAAAAGAGATTGTGACAGCTTGGATGTATGAATGCAAAATGCGGAAGACAGGTAAGTTCTAAAGTGTGAGGAAGGTTTTGTGATTTTGTCTAGAATACTGCAATGGTCTACTTTGTTCACACTGAGTTGAGTCCAAAAATATCATGCAGCTTTGTAAGCAGTTCATTGATCATAAATGTTATCTTGAAAAACAACATGGACTTTCATCACTGATATTTTCTTTTGTCTTGCTTCAGTTGGATTTGTGTGTAATCAAAGTGTAAGTCTTTCTACCATTGCCACCTCAGAATGGTGCTATCAATTAGTACCAGTACCCATGGTACTGTTCTGTTGATATATCATTTGTATTCCTGACTTCTACTAATAGTGACCCTTTTCCTGACTTCATGTTCGACTCCATTCCTGAATTACACTTATAGTGACTCGCACACTTCAACTCATCAATTTCACAATGTTGCATTGGTCGCACACATCCATTTATCAATCAATTTTATATTAGATTTTGTAACATCAAATCTTCTTGTTATCTGTTTCAAATTTAACCTCAGATGATTTTTGCTCCTAACAGGGCACGTAGTAAAATTATATTTGATTTACAATTTGCATTATTCAATCATTTTTCGTGATACTTTCTATTTATAACCAGGTTTACATCAATTATTTTCGTAATAGTACGGGATGATAACATTGACAACTGCACGTTATTCTTTCTAATGTTGCAAATATCTAGCTCTTTTCACCATGTAAAAATACTTACCAGTACTGCAGAACACCACCCAAGCAGACATGGGGCAATACATCACAAATGTAATCAATTACAATTACTTGCCACATGCTCATGATTGTGAATAAACAAAATCACAATGTAATCAATTACGATTACATTGAAAGTAATCACGATTGCAATCGCGATTATAATTGTCTTGAAACATCCTCAGAAGAAAAAAAAACATTTGCAGGTTTTCATGTAAATATATATTTTTAAACAAACAATATGAATTAATGGAACAAAATTACCGAACTATAGGGATTAAGCACCACAAAAAATAAGATTATTTTTTTACTGAGATGTTTGTGCAGACACCAAACCAGTGTCGCATGTAGTGGTTTGAGCCTAAGGGGAAAACGTAGTTAAAAGAGTCCCACTGACCACTGTTGGGCCCACTGGCAAACACTTAGAAAAATATGAGAAATGATGGTGAATCTGGATGTGGGTGGCTAAACAAAACTATAAATCAATGGAAAATACTCTGATAAATGCAAAAAGTGACAACCTACGTAAAACCAAAGGAATACTAAAACCAAAATGTAAGCCCGAGTGGGGCCTTGTTTTACATTTATATAGCTTGGCAAAGGGAAATCACTCACACCCCATATCAGTTACACCAATGCAACAAACACCTGAAATATTGATGAAACGAAAATAACCAATGTTGAAAATGTTTATTACATTTTACAAACCATCAACTGCTTATTTAGTTGATACACACCAACGCTACAAATCTTTTATTAGTCAAATAGCATCTATCAGGTTTGAACTTTCGTCCAGCAATGCTGAAAAGTTGTGTGTTAGTAATTTCAAAATTGCTGACTATTTCTTCAAACTGTGGGTTACAACACTTTCAGCTGTATGATCTGATGCCTCTGGATCATCTGCAAGCAAACTCAGCATTGTGTAGCTTTTGATATGAAATGAACAGAGATGCCAATATAGCTGCGCATCTGTCTACTGACCCAAAGGTCAATGGTCAACAAAATCTCACTGGTTTCGTTGAGTATTTTTTACTAGTATCTGTGTATAATCTCTGTTGACGTGCTAGTTATCAACCAACATCTCTCCTCGTAATGTACTGCTAACTCTGTTGCTGAAATGTTTACTCATTTTTAAGTAAAGCTCTTATTTTTGTTGCTACGTCTCACTAGACTCACCACGTTACTTCTGGCGGCCAACAGGAAGGCTAGCTGGAACAAAGCAGGAATTCGCTACAAACTCTGTGCTTGCTGCTGGACTCTCTGGTCAGAGGTCTCAAACATGCAGCCCACATGTGGTCCACGAGAGCGTTTTGTGCAGCCCATGATGTATTTTGGGAATTTTCAATTAATGTTTATGTTACATAATTTATTCACCGTTGTTTAAAGTGCTCAGCTAGTGAGTGAACAAGTTTCTTTTAAAAGAACATAGAAACAGCTAGAAATCATTTGCCTATAACTCATGATACCTTCCACAGGAAATAAGATATAAAAGCTGTTTCTAGTAAGGTTAAGGTACCACCATTGTTGCATCAACATCATAATGCGGTCCTTGGGTTGCTTTACAAAACCTCATTTGGCCCACAGAGCAATTTGAGTTTAAGACCCCTGATCTAGATTTAGAACACACAGATGGGAAAATGGCCCTCTTTGAAGCATTACCACAACAAACGATGATAGAGGAAGAAACCCAGCCACCACAACTGAAATTAATCGCACAGTGATATACGGTGAAGATTTCCAAGTTTAATCGCAAAAGTAATTGTCGATTACATTTAAATTGGTAATGTGATCGATTACGATTACATGTCATTTTTAGTCAGTTTAACTGATTACGATTACTCAAAAAACTGTAATCAATTACGATTTCAAAATGTCTGCACCCAACCCTGATTATGATGTAACCCAAGGGCCATAAGCCTGACATTTTAAAGAATGCATATTTAAAAGAACATGGTACTTTGGGTCTAAATTTGAACTTAAGTCAGTGCGTTATAGTTGCCGAACACAGCAAGCAGGTCTTACCAATTTGTATTTTGCTTGCATTACCCGAGTCTTAGTTCTTTGTTTCTGTTATTAACAAGAACCTTGAACTTTCTCTAATTTTTCTAAACGAATTCATTACCAATTTTGTTTTACCATGTGTGTTTTGTTTGCATTACCTGAGTCTTGGTGCTTTGTTTCTGTTATTAATTAATTTAGTGCAAGGGACAAATGTAGGTACAATGGTTTAACACAAGAAAGTACAGTAAGAAGTGGTTTGTACAAATGTTTATAGTACAGATAACCCTTTTCAAACCGTTTTTCTCTACTTAACACCATCACAGACACCAATATTCGTAAAAAGAAACTAGCTTGTCCTTTACATAAATGAACAACTTTGCGTTTCATTTCTAAAACATTTTTTTAACAAAACATATTGTGACTAACGACACATATTGTGACTAATGACACATTGTGACTAATGGGACAAAATCTTTTTCACTATAAACAAAGGCACCATCAGTCTTGACAAAATCCTCTGGTTTAAAAACGAAGTACACTAAGTTAATAATTAATCTGAGGTATTGTGTAGAAAGCTTTACTAGGTTTTACAAGAAAAAAATTTTAACAAAAAAGTTGTGCATAACAGGGCATCTCTTTCAACATTATTCAGATGCTAAAATTCCCAGTGAAAAAACTTTTTTCAAGTAATTTCACTATGGAAATGATTAGTTTACCAATGCTTTTAACCAAAAAACTTACTTGACCAAAGAAAAGACAATTTAAGAACATTTTAATGCACCCAAAAAACATTTGCACATTTACAATTTTGTGTTAGGTACATGTGTTTGCATTAAAAAAATTTACATTTTTGGCATCTGTTGTTTTCGTAAACAGTGTTGTCATAAAGACTGATGTATGAAAAGTTATTTAACACTTGGTTTGCTTTAATTTTTTGGTTTTATTTTTTTCAACCCTGGAGTACCTTTAACATGGAATTGCCCAGACTTGTTTTGCACTCTATTAATGTATCAAATTCAGTTTGCCTTTTTGATTAAGTCTATTATAAATTGCAGTCTAGTATTCTTTGTTTAATACTGTATTTTTTGTCAATTAACACTGGTAAGTTTTTATAAACACTACACCAGTAACATGCGCTAAGGTTTGTGGCTGCGGAGACACTGTCTTTGGCAAAGCCAAATTTGCGAGTATATGAATCAAATGGAGTATCATAAATTAACCACTCAACTAGCGGCTTGTAGAATGACTATTGCATATCATCATTTTTACACATACATAGGCAGAGAGGCGATTCTAGCTTTGAAAATATAGGAGGCCAAACTGAAATGACTTACCACCTGCTTATTTAACGTTTTCATTAAGAAGTTGAAACAGTCTTATAATTTATGCATACGTCTACAATGCATACAGTGATCCAATCGTGAATGCAGACCATCAGTATGATCGGCAGCTGTAGAAAGCTTCAAGCACGACTGCACCCAGCGGTGCAAGTTAACACCACTCACTCGTGTGGAACAACACAAACCAATTCACTTCATCACCCCCACCTAAAATTAAATTTAAAAATTAAAGAATGCTTTTTTCACTTTACAAGCCACCTCGCTTTCAGCCACATAATGCAAAATGACAGATTTGAGCTTTGTTTATGATATCCGTTGTCTCATCTACATCTACAGCAACAAATGATTTATATCATTTCTAATCACGTCACCTATTGTTTTAATTAAATCGTTCAGAATTCTGTTTGAGCAGCCAGAAAATACAGTAGATGTCTCTAAATGTCTAGTTAATCTTTCATCTTTCTCAGCAAGAGTATGTAAGAGTTCCACATAGTTGCCACAAACAGACAAGGTCGAACTCTCATTGTTACCACGAAATGCTCATTGCTGTTTGGCGAGGAAGCAAGTTACATTAATGAAATCTTTTGATATCTGTTTTCCCTTACATTAGTATTGTTAACGCTGACACTTAGTCTCTGCTGTTTGTTTAAAGCCAAATCTATCCTTGTGCTTCCAAACGTTTTTAAAGCAATTTGGTTTTGAATGTGACTTGTTGACCTTTCATGTCTGCTGAAGCTTCTGGTAGCTTTTTTATGTCACAAAATCCTGTTGCAGTCCACACACTTTCATCCGTTGAGAACAAAAGGCAGAGAAAGCAGAAAAGGTGGCTTCTCATGGCACAACCACACAGCCAATCTTTTTGAGAGTATAGTTCATTTGAAAAGAATGTGCTATCTTCTCTCTGTCCCTTGGTCGTTTGAAGCAAATCTTTTTAGGTGCAACATGGGCCTTCCATTATTTATCACTTCCAGAGTTTTCGTTAAAAGTTCAGTTTCGAGAACTGCTTTGGCTTGCCTTTAAACAATCTTCCATTTCTGCAGTGAGAGGAAGAAAATAGAACTAAACAGGCCGATACTGTGTAGCCTACATGACGTTCTTGCAAGCAATTTTCCCCAACGCGATCTATCGGTCACTGCAGTGATGCCGTATCAGTACGATAGAATTGCCTGTGTCGTAACAAAGAAACATTTTTATCAAAGCAGAGATATTGGCTGCCTCCCCTCAATGCCTGATCACTGTAGCTGTGTGTATGTCTGCCCAGCTGCTGATGTGGCATAACGCTGCATATTCAGCATATTACACAACATGAAGTTAGTGCTGGACTATGGAATGCGAGGGCATATAGTAGAAGTGTGTACAAATATAACATTGGTGGTGATATACAAATTGCATGAGATTAGTTGCATTCCATGTTCAGTAGCTCACTTTGTAAAGAAGTTCGCAATACAAAAGACAACCAGTGAGGAGGCACAAGCACTCAGTGCCTCCCTTGCCGCTTTATCACTGCAGCGCTGTCAGATCAGCCATTGAACAAACATAGCGCCGCATATTCAATTTGTTATGCAACGTAAGCTATGATAAAGTGTAGAATGCGAGCATATGTATTAAAAGTGTATATAAGCATTACACTGTAGCTAGACACAAAGGTTACAGGGAGAGATTTAATTGCACAACCCATGCTCACCAACACATTTTGTGACAGGCTGCTCAATGTGAAACCCACCTGGCAAGAGGAGGCACAAGCAGTCGCTGCCTCCCTTTGTGCCTTCGCCTGACTTGAACAAGAAATACGCAAATACCAATGTATTGACTGTGAAAATGATTAGAATCACACTGTAATTGCACCTTTTCACAATAAAAGGACAAAGGTCTATTCAATTTATTTTGGATCCCTAATTCCTTTTGCATATTTCATGATTACGGTATGCGAGGCACTGCCTCCCTTGACGGCACGTCGCTGCACTACACAAAGATCGCCAAAGATTTCCTACCAAACTAACACAAAGCCTAGCCATTATTCAAACTTTAACATTAAAACTAGCTCTACCCCATCCCATTAACCATTATCCCTAATGCGGCATAGAGAAGTGCATAACACTGTGATCTGCATATCCCCTTCCTAGGCTTGATCAAAAGTTATTATCATGGTTGGCTGAGTATGATGACATCATCAGAAGGTCCCCTTTTCAGTCTTTCCTCAGGCCCCCAACCCTAAGGCCACCACGGAATAAAGCTAAAGAATAGCATTATGTACTTTATATTATAATGAAACACTTTCTGTTAGTTTGTTTTTGTTCCTTATTCTGGATAACACTGAATAAATTATCTTTACCAGTGATGTATTGCTGCCACCATCTCTGCCAAACCCATACAATCATTCTAGTTTAATAGCACAGAAAAGCTAAGTATTGATGGCTGTTGCTGAAGCTACTTTTACAACAAGGAATGGAACTTTCATCTGCCTACTGGAATTATCAAAATATTTTATGCAGATGTTTTAAGTTCTTGGTAGCACTAATGCCTGTGCTTTCATTAATAATTAAGCTATGTTTTTATCTTGCAGCTTTGTCTTTCAATTCTTATCTAAAACAAGGCGCCATAATTTCAGTGTTCAACTATGTGCATTTTCTGCAATTAAGGTGAATCTCACTAACAGTGCAGCCATAAGCATGCCCATTAACCAGTATTTCAAATCTATTCTGACAATTCATAACTGTGCCACCAGACATGCAACTTCAAAGAATTTCTTTTTACCTACAGTACACTCTTCAAGGGCAATGCTCCCTCAAATTCACTGGACCGAAAGTATGGACAGAAAAACCTGATCATATCAGTTTTGATCTTATTTTGACTTCAAACAACTGTAATGTAATTGTACTGTACCATAAACAATTGTGTGTTTGCTTAATTACTATATCAACTTGATTTTTCTTTCAACACAATTAATGCTTATTACTAAAAATCGTATTGCAGTGTTGATGGACTATATGACCTTTATTGTTTTTCGCCAACAATTTGTGACAAAGGAACCAGAAAATGCTGTTACTTCTATAAGACTTTGCTTTCCAATATGCTACACTGTAGCTTTTGCATTATATTTGCAACACATCATGTATGATTATGAGATTATTGATATCACTATGTTCACAATGAGCAAAACTGCCTGGTTTGCGTCACTACCAATAAATTTCACAACCTCATGTTGTTTCATACCAAACAAAGTTGAATCTACAGTAAATCGTAATAATCGATTTGTATTAGTATTAATTCTTTATTCAACAGATATGTTTTCTTCTATGCAATACTGGGTGTATCATCTATTAACTGTGAATCATTATTTCCACACAAAAAACAATGCACTACTACTAGTCTACCGCTATACTTGATTATTCATCAGGGTTGGTTGACAAAATGACCACCGACCATGGTTACACAGATCATTATTGCATTGACAGATATGAAAATACATCAAAATGAATACACATAATAGCAAAAGGAAGCAAGGGTACACAAACGTTAAATCATATACAAAACATTCATTTTTATAACACAGGTGATGGCGGGCAAGCAATGCATGAAGAATTTGAGGGAAACACTGATAAGTGAGTCATGCTGTGCAGTGTTGCGATCAGAACCCCCAAGTGGCAAGTGCGCAAAGCTTCACAATGTGGCAGCAAGCAACAACAGAGATCACATTACCACGAGATCACTCTATTATTGCTTGTTCACAGCACATATATATGGGTGTTATTCTTCGCACACATCCCCTTCGTAGTGAATCGCACATTCAACGCAACGCCAACCGAGAGGTTGCAACAGCAGACAATCGTGACCATGTTCATTTGAGAATGAGAACAGTTGGTTTGCGACTCGTTCGTTACAGACCACATTCATTTAAGACTTCTTGAGTTGAGTTGACTGAGTTGAGACCCATTCATTTGAGGCCACAATCATGTGAGACTTGTTCATTTGAGAAAGTACATCATAAAAATGTGGTTCACAGTAAATCAAATCAGCTTCACTTTAACGTGGCGTAAAATGAATGGGATCTCAAATGAATGTGGTCTCGACTGAACATGGTCCCACATTAAAAGGTCTCAAATGAAAATCTCATATGAATGTGCTCTCAAATGAACAAGTCTCAAAAGAACGTGGTCCCAAATGCTCGTCTTCTCAAATGAAGTGGTCTCAAATAAAGTGGTCTCAAATGAATAGGTCTAAAATGAATGTTGTCTCAAATGAACATGTTCTCAAGTGAACATGTCTCAAATGTTATGGTCTCAAATGAACATGTCTCAAAAGATTGGTCTCAAATGAATTGGTCTCATTAGCCATGGAAAAGAAAAGTAGGCGACACTGGTGATTATGAAATAGGAAGCTACGCTTCAGCCATATGGTTATAGATCATAGAGACGCAGCATAGGCAAAAAACAATTTTTATCAACTTGAACTTACATCAGTGGTTTTGTGGTTCTCCATCTTTTCTGCACGTTGACCCCCAATCAAAGCATGCAATTTTCTGTAAACCCCGTGACCTAGCCCAACAGTTGCTAATACAAGGAAAGTACAAGTCAAAATAAGTTTGAATGCTTTTTACTTGAAATGTAAATAATATTCCGCAATTCACAATAAAATAATGCACAATCAGAAAAATATGCTTAAGACTATGGCCTAGATGTAAGAAAGCATAACATAAAAATATTGTTTGACGTAACAAACAGCATAGTTTTCATAATGTCATCACAACGGATCATTCAATGAAAAACTATTCGAATCGAATGTGGTTTTAAACTATTATATGTAGCTGAGATTTGATCAGCCTTCTTAATTCTGTTTGATTTCTTGAAAAACACCGTTTGCATTCCTTGCCCGATTAACAAATTTTGACGTTGAGGCATCATTGCTCCAGTAGACCCCAGCAGTTATTCATTGAACCCCTGGCCATTCAGTGACCCCCATTCGATCCCATGACTATTTACCTACCACCTGGATTGTCCAATTCACACCTGGGGGTCGATATTGACGGATAACATTAATTGGAGGGCCGGCGGGCTGGAGGGCCGTGTTTCCAAATGAAAAAGGTACATTTTCAGCAGGCTGACGGGCTGAACAGAAGACAGAAGGGCGGGCCGGCGGGCTGCGGAAAAGGACGGGCCGGCCTGCAGAAAAGGGCAGCCCTCCGGCCCTCCCTTTTCTGCAT
>JGI24158J21664_10013873_pt1 | contig 10611 bp, 4 predicted proteins | sample Ectturendosymbi3_FD_21664 | JGI IMG/M metagenome (IMG submission 21664)
TATAGAAAAATGTGCATGTTATGTCAACAAACTTCGCCAAAACGTTGGTTTGGAAACAGGACTATGACGTCATTTTGTGACGTCACAAACAGCGTACGCCAAATACAAATGACTACCCTATGCCGCTAAATGAAACCCCCCCCATGAAAAGTTTCTGCGTACGCCACTGCCTCCCACTCGCAAAAGAGCAAAAGGAAAGGATAAAATCACAAACAGAGGTGCAAGCTTTTCCTGCGCAACAACCGTATTTAGAGTAATGAAATACAAAGAAGAGCGACAAACACTGGAAAAAACGTGGCATTTATTTTTTAAATCATTGAAACAGAGTTAAAGAGAATCAAACGTTTGCGGATAACGATGGTTTGCAACTTTAAGTGTTGTTGTTCTGACAAACTCCCGCTTCATCGCACTCTGCATCTTGTCTAGCGACAGCACAAGAAAAATTACTCCTATTTCTAATCACCCCTTGTATTCCACAGCCCTGATGCCGATACCAACTTGCAATGACCGCTGGTGTAGCTATATATTTATATTTGATTTTTATCTTATCAAATTTGCAAGGTGCCTGGGTCGGATTTATCTATTTGTGGGCGTTAGGCCAAACTCATCAGTGAATCGCTAAAGCTATAAAAATGTGGCATGTTTCAATTGTTACCTTTGTTGTATGACAAACTAACATCTGTGGGCCGGTCGGCCCCTGGTATTCGTGTGGCTTAGGCCAACGACCTGCAGTGCTTGTTGTTACATCCGTTCTTGCAAGGATAATTTGAAAATTGGTTAACTCGATTTGCTGTGTTTACTTTTTCAGCGTTTCAGTGCATCACACACCAACCATGGCATGAATGGAAAAAGATTTCATGGTGTTACGACCGTATCAAGGGGAAAACCCCGGCCGGACAAAGCAATTTGCTTGTGCTGCAAGAAGAGGTACATGACGTCAGCATGCTCTGATTGACGCACCATCATGTTCTGTCTATACGTTTTGCTCAAACAGAAAGACTTAAGCGCGTTGTACGCATTTTATGATTGTTGATTTTTTTAAATAATTTTAATGTGACCAACCGGTGTAACCAGCGCTAACTATAAACGCAATAAAGTAAATTTTGTTCACGTGATTCGGGGTTTGACAGATCATACTGAAATCACTTAGATTTTAAATAGCTTTCCTCAAATGTATCATCCCTCGAGGTTTATGGGAGCATTCTTCCTCTTATCCCTTAAGCACACCAAGTCTCCGTTGAGGTGAAGTGATGGATATCTCTACGATCTTGGAGTACAGTTGCTCGCGATCTCGTGTCGTGCTCAGTGGCTCAGCAGTGGCTGCTGCATCCAATCTTCCATTATGCTGTCTGACCAGGATTTCTTTGGTCTTTCCCTAAGCTCACTACCTGCTACTGTCACTTCTAGTAGGATTTCTGACAGAGAGTCAAGACGAGAGACACGACCACACCAAGCGAATTTCCGAATTATGATAAACTGTAGAAAGGAGCGGTTTCTGCCACCGAACACATTTCGTTATTTCTTCAAATAAAATACTTCGTTAGTTGTTCTCGAACATTCATTTGCTTTATGTTCGAAGTACGAGATCCGAAGAAGTCTTCTATAGCGCTAGTCTTCAAAGGCTTGCATTCTTCTTAAATCTAGATCCGCTGTGAATGTATAACCAATGCAACAGTTTTATACGAACGGAAGCAACAAAGGTTTTATATATTTTTATTTTCACCAGGAAGCTCATTAGTTTGTTCTTCCAGACGACTTGGCCTTGGAGTTTTGTCATCCACACATAGGCTGTCCTTCTTTCATCTCCCTTGTCGAACTGCCATCGTCAGATAACGTGAAGTCGATATACTTGAATTTGGACACCTCTTCAAAGTCTGCTGGTGTGATCCTCCAACCACAATTATACTTCACTGACAGCTATAAGATCCATACCACCTGCAAAGCAAGCGAGTGTTGCAAAGTGATCTTTCTCCTAAGGAAGGTTTGATTGCAGTGTCTCCTGCGTGATGTTCTCTAGAAATATATTAAACATGAGAGGAGATAGCAGACAACCTTGTCGAACTCCGAATGAGGTTCGGATATACCCTTAACATTTCTTTGCTTGTGTGACTAATTTGGCTTAGAGTTCGATAATTTTGATATTGTTTTAGGTTGCCCTATTTTGAGGAGTGGAATTAAAAGTGATTGGGTCCACGCGTTAGGCTATTCTTTGGTTTTCCATATCTGATCGTTATTTGCAACGAAACTACCTGCAGTGCTGCATGTTTTATGAGTTCTGCAAGTAGGTTGTCAACTTCTGGAGCTTTGATCCATTTCAAATTTCTTACAGCCTCTTCCACTTCCTCCTTCATTATCCTTGCATTTTCTGTTTCCTTGTTTGTGTTCATACAGTTTTTAATGTATTGCTGCTCGCTTTTAAGTTGCAATTATATAGTTCTTGGCCGTATTCCGTACACCTATGAAGAACATCCGTTCTTGTGATAAGCAGATCCCTTGTTTATCTTCAATCACATTGTATCTAGTCTGGTATGGCTTGGTCAACAGCGTCAGTGTGTTGAAAGCCGCTTTGGCATTACTTGGTCTCATTCTGGCTTCGATCTGCTTGAACTGGGCATTCACTGTTGCTTTTCCTTCATCATTTCCTTGGTAATGTGTTTGTTCGTTTCTTTCACCTCGATTACAGCACAGATTTGCCCTCGCATGTTGCAGGTCTTTTCATCTGTTACGTTCCTGATTTTATTTATTTCTCAGTTCTATTCTTTTGTCACAAAATTCCTATAAATTTTGGTTGATCCAGAGTTTTCTTTTTTTACCAAATATGTCCGCTGTTGTTTCTGGAGCATGCCTCTCATGTTGTCGGTGAGCTTGTTAATGTCATCCTCCAACAGAATCACAGCTCAGGTATCGCTGGTTATTGAAATACCCGAGTTTTTCCTAGTTTCATGTACTTAGGAAAACGTTAGAAGTTTTTTCTTTTATGAATTTTCCTAACTTTCGGAAACAAATCGAATGGTGAATGAGTTTTTTCTCAAAATGTTCCTGTAAGCTATGGGCGGGGAACATATTTACTGTCACGGGCCGCATAGATGGTGGATTATCGCTAGCGGGCCGCAAAAACAATTTATTTAATCAAGAAATTCAACCTTTATCTCATTACGAGGTATTCTCTTGACATACTGTCTAATTATCTGCTTATCATGGAGCTTCGTTTTGACGCGATTTTGTACTCTAAATTGGGTAATGAAAATTCTGATGCGGGCCATATCAAATGTTCACGCTGGCCGCATTTGGCCCGCGGGCCACAGGTTCACCACCCCTGCTGTAAGCCTATAACAAAAGATTCGGGTCTTTTATGACCCGACCGGTACCCTGTGTTACTCGGCCTGGACCCGTTTCGACATATGGATTCCAGATGTGTTTCTCTGCTCTGTAGATCACTAGTTACCTGAAAAGTTGCTCGCTTCTAGTCATTGGTTTTGCAGTATATTGATGTTTTGTGTTGTTGCAGTTTAAAAATCCCTGGTTGCACTTCTGGTAGATTTTACATATACCCATAGGATAAAGTTTTGTTCGTAAAATTAATATAAAATGTGTGTTTCGCTGCACACATACGACGTATTTGTAAAAGTGAGAAAAAGTTGCTGCAGGAGAGTAAAAAATCGTATCCCAGAAAAACGTAATGTAATTTCGGATCCCATTAGACCTGTGGTAACCTCACGCAATACGCGTACTGAGAATTACATGAGCGGGGTTATGTCAAATCTTCGGTTAGCGATGGCTTCAAAAACCTTTTAAATTCATAGATATTTCAGTTTGTCACGATCAATCCTAATGGGTGAACCCACTTGCTTGTGTTTATTTTCCAATTTTAACGTCATTTCATCAAGACCAGGTCATGGTTGCTGTCTATATCGACACCTTAAAGTTCTGTTCCGTGATTTGTTGATACTGGATGTGAATTGCTTCATTGCTAAAATAAAGTCTACTTGGTTATGTACGTTGCTATTGGGTGAATGTCAAGTTGTTCTTCTTGATGTTTTATGTGGAACAAAAGTGTATTCGCCTAGGTAAAGGTGAGCTTTGCGACAAATTCCAACAGCCGTATTCCTCTATCATTTGTATTTCCCATACTAAAGAGCCCTGTTGTTCCTGCCCGCTGGCCATATGCGTCGCGGCCAACTATTCGCACTCCAGTTTCCTACAAGGACAAGCAGATTATTCCTGGGAATATTCTTGATGGCATCTTCCGGTTACTTGTAAAAGTTTTTAACTGCTTCGTCATCTTATTCTTGGATTTGAGCATAAACCTGAATGACAGTTATATTCTTTGGCCATGCAAAGAGACGTATAGCGATGATTCTGCTGGATACCGGCATGCAGTTTTGACAGTTAAGTCACAGCAGTGACCCACACGAAGCGAATCAAACACAATCTATTTGCGTAAGCAAACTAGTGTCGTGTGTTACAAACCTTCAGTCCTTATTCAGATAGATGTAGTTTATTATAATCTGGCTTTTATCCTTATTAACCAAGAAATCAACTCCATTTTGACTTTTATAGTTCTCGCCACTGCAAAATAATTTATGGCCCTCTTCAGTATTCACTTCTCCAACATCTGTCCATCTTACTTCTGCCAATCGCATAATGTCCGCAGGTATATCTAGTTAGTTCATGAGTAAACTCCTTCAACTTTCTATAAACAAAGCATGTGCGCACAGTCCATGTCCCCGTGACAACATTTTCACTTCGAAGTATGAGTTTCGATTGTTTGCTTTTCGTGCTTGCTCCGGTAGCACGTTTTGCGCTCCTACCCCAGAGCAAATCTGCGGGGATCGTGGTCGTTGGCAGTCTGGGCCTCCACGGACCAGACATATGGTAGTCTAGTTTAATACTCATCATATCAATTCAGTGGGCATCGTTAAAACTTGTTTGTATCCATTCCCTCTCTCCCCCTCCAAGTAATCTCTCCTGCGCCAATGGAACCTTAAACGTCGTCACACCACCAACCACGATGAAGCGCAGGTAAAACTTTGCAAGGGTGAAACATACATTTAGGCTTGCAACAATCTTTTACGATTGAAGCACTGCTTGGTGCTTCGCGCTACAAACCCCATTTATTTGCATCCATTGGAAATGGCAGCAAAAGATGGTTTTGGTTTGCCTTTAATATCTGTGTAAAATACGTACGCGGGCAATGCTCAATACACTTTTTTGTAAGCTACGATAAGCAGGGCCGGCCCGAGCAGATGCGGGGCCCAATGCAAGACCTGGGCACGGGGGCCCTCTGAGCAGTGATTTTATGACGTCATCGTGTTCAGTCAACCGTGNTACAATCGTGGTAGAGGGCAAATATGCAGTACAGCNCTAACACGAAAATTGAGCACGTTTGCTAACAATCGAGAGGAAATTTTCTAGTTCTGCCGAGAGCGTTCTTTGTTTACAATGAAATTTATATGGCGTTTCTACTGAATTCTCAAGCGCAAGGTGTATCTGGCAAAAATAAATGATTACCCAAACACCATGGCGCGGGATCCCAAGAGGCGCGGCGCCCAATGCAGCTGCATCGGTTTAAGGCTGGCCCTGACGATAAGATACTGAAAAATCTTTGGAATGCCATCATTTTTTGCTATGGTTTAGAAAATTATCGAGGAAGTTCAATCAAATCTTGTAAAAAATGGGTTGTTGTGAAATCATTTTTTCGTTGTAAAATAGATTCTTAACATCATCCCAAAGATGCACAAAACTGTTGAAAATAACATGAAGCTTTTGAACGTTTTTTGTCCAAAAAATCTCTGTTATAAACCAGTGGGAAAAATCACATTAACAATTCTTAGTATAAAAGTTTGTCGAATACTAATTTTCATCGTTTACGAGCGATTTTCCTTTGCCTTTACGCAGAACTGCATAAGGCAAGCACATTTTTTCGCTTGAAGATTCGAATTGTTGTCTATATAGCTTATGTCTGCAAGATTTTGGACATTAATGAACAAGTGAAATAGCAAATATGTTGTGGAAGGCATACATTGGATAGTGGGTTAAATTAAGTTGAACAACTTTTTTTTGAAAAATCCAACCAGCAAAAATCTGCTACTCAACCAAGATTATATTTCAATGAGATTTCAGGACGAAGGATGCGTAGAGTTACGTGAAATCGATTTCCTATGTTTAAAAATCCGGTTAGATTCGACTGCGTATCGCCTTTGTGGAAAATACTGAACACAGATATACGCAAGTCTGAATCATCGCAAAGTTATGAAAGCAGAGCTAGGCCGGCTGATTGGTCAAAAGCTTGCAGCAAACCTAGAGATTTTAATTGTCGTACTTACAAAGCCAACAGGTACTTTTGCTGCGATGTAAATATAGCAATCCAATGCAAGACGCAGACTTGTTTTTTTTCAGATGTCCGTCATTATACACAAAGTTGGATTGTTCAAAGAAATCTCTTTTAAGTCATGTTCTGTGGATTGCCCTACCGACTGTGTTTCTTTCTGTGGCTGTTATAGCACTACTCTTTTTCGTCACTGGTAAGCCTAGACGTTAGTGTCTTTTAGTACGAAATATGACAAATGTTACAAGAAAGTCTGCATATTTCCACTACAACATGTTTCTCTAAGGACGAATAACACACAATATCGTGTGTCCAGAAACCTACACGCAGTTCAGAAATCGGATAAAGATTCTTCCAGAGGGTTGAATGGTCCTTGTACTAGCTATAATTTTGCTTAGCTAGGCTTAGCTACGTATAATTTTGAACTGGGTTGCCTGATTTACGTTGTGCGCTCGTTAATTCATATTTTTTATGATGCACGCAAGTTTGCCTTTGATTGCCATCACCTCCCTAGGCTGCACGCAGCTAGATTATTTGATGGAAATTCGCAGCACTACTAATAACCTACTGAAGCCACATGATGACGTCTTCTCTGGGTTTGACATTTTATAGTCAAAAACAATTTTTCAGGCATTAGTCGAAAATGTGAAAGTAAGCTTGCAAAGTTCTTCAAGAAACTTAAAGTCCACCCAAATAATATTTTCCAAAAACCCAGCTTCTTGTTTTGAATTTCATGTTGTATTTTGCCAAGACGTATTGCAACCCTACCTGCGCCTTTTTGCAGTTAAATACAAAAGTTGCAGGCTAGACGTAAATTTAATTTGTAAAAAATCTTTTGCACTCATGCTTGAACTTTGGCTGAAAGCAATTACGTTTGTTCTTGCTGTTGTGTTGTGCATTTAATTTACTTGAACATTAGGAACTTCAGAAAAAGGTGATGAGAATGTGCAAGTTTACGTGACGTTTGCGTGTCTTTAGGTTTTCTGAAAATCATGTCCATTTTATGCAAATTTGGAAATAGAGTGAAATCGTTTTTAATGAAACCTTACTCAGATTTTTTATATTTGTGCACTGCAGTACATGCAAAGCCATTAAAATTTGCATTTGAAATTTGAATCTTTTTTTAAATTGACTCAATTCTACTTTGTTTTTGTTTTGCGCAAATTGATTACCTTCTACACATGTAGAAAAGTCCTTAGACAGGTCTGTATTTGTTTGTGTCAATCAACTGTCTGACTGTTTAGGCAAGAAATGTCGTTTCTATATTTATATTACTACCACAATTTTCTCAAAAACTTGTGGTATCGTGTTACAAGCAAAAAATCGATTGTTCAAGCATCTTAACGTTGCTGTATTTTTCAGGAATTCTTCCACCGAATATTAACAACTCCAGTCAGATTTTTGGAAACCACCACAGCACCAACTCGACGACATAGTATCCAAACATACATCACTAGATTACCCACTAGGCAAACTGAAAAACGTTGCATGTATTTTTTATTCCATGAATCCTGTTGGAAACTTTGTTTGCATAGTACTAACACATTGTAAGTGCTTGCAGAATGACAAAACTATTTACAGAAATTATATGATAGATTTCAACTCAAAATACAGTTCCAAGTGACGTAATGTCGGATTATTTTTTTGCTTTCGATTTGGGTGCAAATGATGCATGAATTGTTGAGGTGATTTACACCAGAACATGTGGTTTTTCAAGAATTTAATGATGTTCACAGAGAGAAGCAAAACATACAGTCATCAAGATTTCCAGCTATATGAAAGACTGTAAGCTAACCATGATGATATGCAAAATTACACTAATTCCGTAATTACACGAGCGCTTCTTTCGAGCTTTTGTCCAGCTTATCGGTTGTTTATAATGTTATAAACCGGGCCTGAAACTCATTTCCTCGATTGAGATGACTCGGTATGGTTTGCTGAGTTTTGTGCACTGTCTCTGGTTGGTTTCTCTGCTTGGTCCTTTTTTAGTATTGCTTTCGCTTTTTAACTAACGCCTTCCTGATGCTCTTGCGATTATGCACTTTTGTGTTCTTGCGTTCTACCACTACCCATCTACCCATGTGATATGGCCATGCGTCAGATACAAACACAGAAACAAAATAAATAAAATGTATTCATGTAGATATTATAATGTCTAAGAGCTTTGTATACAAAGCTAGCAAAAGGAATGAAAATCTGCATCACTACACACTAGCAACATTTATCCACTAAACTCCAAAGCATTGACTGCAGCACTGCCCCATACAACCTCTTTAGCCTGCTCAGTCGTGTCTGAAGAAATAAGACCTGGTGTTATGTTAATCAGTTTGCACAACACGAAATTTAACCTAACATATGGTGTTATTTTATCTCTATATTTTAACATTTTATTTGGACCATTTAGTTCAAAGAATTTAGTAACCCAAGTGAGGTGAAATTATGTATATATTATACCTTGTAGATTTTTGTTGTGAAGAGAAATTGCTCCAATTTGCGTTTTAATCATCCAGCAGACTTCAAAGCCATGTGAAGTCTGTCTTCACACCTCGAAATCCGACTTCAATTCGGCCATCAACTTCAAATGTTAGAAAGAAAATTAAGTGACTGTCAGATGGTGCTCGGTTGGACATCTTGGTCTACAGATATTTTTCATTCCCGTTGGTTTTCACTTCAACTTGAAATAAACATATTGTTTGTTCGCGCCAATAAGCTTAACTCAACGCACTTTGTCAAAACAACTTCAAAAATATTGCTCACAGTGCAGGCCTGCGGCGAAAGCTGGTTTTTATCGAGCCACTGTGTAATAATGTAGTAGCATTCCCCGTATGCGTTTACTTTATGCATTATAATATCCATAGCTTATGTAGCGGTGTAATCATGCTGTTAGCAAAGAGTATGATTCAGATAAGATATCATTGCAGGCCTAAGCGTGAAATACACGGCACACCACTGTAACGTAGGATCTTACTAGCAAAGCTTACTAGATTACTGGTAAAGTTCACTAGGAAACATAAATTTTACTAGCAGCGGCATAGCATGAAAATTATAACTAATTGATAGCGAATTAGCTTTGCATGACAGTACATTTTCAGGAGGATATAAAAATGCAGTGTGAACAAATGTGGGCTTCTCTTGAGGTTTTCATCTGTGGAAACAAATTTTTTGTTTTCAGCACGATAACCAGTCTTATTTTCTCCTACGCTTTGCAGGTTAAATTGTGCTTTACTTTTTGCGATTCATCACTGCTTATTATGAGTGCAAAAGATAAGAAATGAGAAGTTTTCAGCTATTTTCAAAAAGCCAAAGGTGAATTTCTTGCTAGAAGCTATACTATTTCTTCGAACAAACTGCTTTCAAACACATCTCATCACTTGTGTTAAAGCAAATGTGCGCACGTTACAAAGAACACGTGATAGAAGTAATCGACTATGTGCTTTACGCTCTTTGCATGGTTTTCCTGGACAGAGCTGTTAGCTGGGATCTCCAAGACTGTAACAGGTGAAGCATGCAACGAGTGCAGAACACTTGGCCGATTGGGACTGGACCGTCAAAATGCTCTGACACAAATGTAATTTTCCAAACAGACGTTTTCTTGATTCCGGTCGTAAGAAATAACAAATGGTCGCAGGCATTTATAGCAAAATAATTGACTGCCTTTCCAGAATTTGTTTCTATTACCATTAACTTGAGTAACGTTTCTGCTAGTAACCTACTCAAATAAGTGTGGTTTATTTTTTAGTTTTGTGCACTAGTTATATTTCATTTTCCAGTCAACATGAGGTACACCAAGACAAATGAAAATATTAATGTGGAAAAACGAACAGAAGCCGTAGCCAAGTTATGAAAACAGAGAGCACCGGAGCGGGAGTTCCACTCATGAAAACCAAGAGTTCCAGAGCCATGTTCATGAAAAGAATAGCTCCGGAGCAGTGTCATTTTTGCGAAGGCTCCGCAGCCCTGCTACCAACAATGGTGTGAAAGTTGTGAGACTTGAAATAATCCTCGTTTTCAAATAGCAGCAGCTCTTCAAGAAATTTTGTAAATTTGCTCAGCTTACTCCATTCCATGGGATAAAGAGATTCACCAAGTTGGATAAGTTGAACCGCCATGATTAGAGCAAAGCTAATTGTTTTGCATCGCAAAATGTGTTTTGATGGAAAATTAGCTTGATTACAACTGTTTTTTTAATTAACGACCACCGGAGCCAATTAATTGGCTCGAGTTTGTTTTGTTATAACTCGCCAGCTGCTGCAGCTAGAGAGGTGTTCAAACCCTCTCCGGAT
>JGI24158J21664_10013877_pt1 | contig 10610 bp, 5 predicted proteins | sample Ectturendosymbi3_FD_21664 | JGI IMG/M metagenome (IMG submission 21664)
ACACTATGAATCAGTGGAGGTTTTGCCAATTTTTACAATATCAAGCCCCCTCGCACAAACGCAAAGCTCCCCTATTGAAAAATTTCTAGCGACGGTTCTGAGTCTGCTGCTTATTCATCATTTGTCCACAAGAAGCCCAATCTTACCCAAATGAAAAAATAATTTAAATAGGCGTACTTACGTGCGGAGTGGTAAGGCCAGCCCAAAATTTTGGGTGGGTAAAAATGTTTGATTTTAGGCGAGCAACAGTATTTTGTTTGAGATACTCCCTCTTAAAACACAAAATGACTAGATCTTCTAAAAACTTTGGATCCCCTCTTGCCTACGCCTATGTACGTGCGGTTTATATAACGTATATGCAATGTAAATACTTCATGTAAACACTTACGCATTTATATAACATTGGGGCCATATCTTTTATATAAAAACGTGTTTATTAGAACTTTCATTTATAGTAAAATAAACACATTCGGACTGCCCAACTTGAGCAAAATAAGCTTTGCATTTAATATTTTCTTCGTTATCCCTGTGCAAGGAATGTTTTATTTAAAGGTTATCCAAAAAATCACCCCACTGGAGATTTCTGTGTCGTAAAACAGTGATCAGAAAACGTATCCGAAAAAATTTAGGGGGGGCTACGGCCCCCTTATCCCCCGCTGGATCCGCCTATGCGCTGGTCGTCGTTAAATAAATAAATGAATAACAGTGACAAACCTTGCACAAAAATCAAAACTCAGATGTGGTGCGTGAATTCTTTCCATGTTTTAATAAAGTCAGTATCTTAACTGCTGACAAAAGCGTGTCGAAAAATATTGCACTGGAAAATTGGCGTTGACAGTCAGAAAAGAAATTGCTTCATTCAGATCGTCAGGCCCGCCGTTAAAGAACGACACACCTCGCTCGAAGTCAGCTGCTGGCACAGAGTGGAAAGGGAACAAAACAAGTTCACTTCTGAAGCCTCTGTCCTCATTGTTTTGCGAAAAAATTGAACTCACCTTGTCGGAAGCGGTCGTGCGATCTGGTATTTTTCCCGCGTTGTCGTCACGTGACGCTGACGATGGCAGCGCGCAAGGCGAGCAGCATGAGGGCGACAGAGCGTTCATAACTCAGCACCCCGCCTCGCTGAACAATGAGTTCACTGACAGCGATTATGACGCCACAAACAAGTACATTCGCAAGCCCGCTCAGCCAATGCGGAACAATGTCAGTGCTCGTAGTGGAGTAACCTTTCACCGTGATATCAAACTGGCCAACGCAGTGGTCCCGCCTTCAGACTACGAGAACAACGGTGAAACACCCGGTGACTTGGCTTCTGAGTTGAATAGTCGAGGCGATGATGCAGATGGAGAAGATTCTGAGATTGACCCTGAAGAAGAACAGAGAAACTACGACGAAGCGTATGTCTTTACGAGCCATGCTGTGTTGTTTTGATTATTGACGTTCTTAATTTAAGCCGACACTGTCATTGTATAATTTGCTCAGTTAGGTTCACATGGTCCTTGTAGGTGGTTTGCTTCATTGAATTACCCTGCACCAACACTTGACATTGTAGAGTTGCCGACAGTCCATTGTGCTGTTTGCTTGATTACAGTTTTGTGCCTGCTTGATAAGTTCTTGTAAATTGATTGTACTTGTTCTGTAGTTAGTCCTAAAGTTCAGTATTCTTTTTCCTCTTCTTATGCCAGTTAAAACGCCTTTGGAGCTGTTTTTGTAATTCCCTTTTCAAACTCTGTTTATTTCTACTCCAGTGAGTCCTAAGTACACTAGAAAATGACCAAAACATACTTATTTGTGAGTAAAACAATCTTGATTTTCTCACGCCTTTAACCGATAAAGGCTCTTGAACTTGCTCATTTCGATGTGTTAAAAGACACCACTTATTTTTCTAGTGCAGTTATCAATATCAGCTGCAACAACTGGTTTGGATTATTGTTTCGAGAAATACTTTAGCGACAATCTTTTGGTTGTCAATGTGTTGGTTTTGTTACTAGCAAAAGTGTTTGTTTTTTAAGTCTGGCTTTTGCAAAATAGTGTTCCTATAACATTTGAAAAAAAAACTTTAATATCTTCTAACGGTAGAAGAACCAACACCTTTCTTTTTTCCAAATATATATGGGGGCTAGCCGACAAAATACATGAATGAAAAAAGCAGCTCTCTATCGTTCGCAAGGGCTTGTTGATACTGTTATCCAAGAAACCTTTCGAGTTGGTGTTATCCGTGATAACAGCAATGATCTTTGACAAAAGATGCTTCTGCTGACCCCGGGTCGTGTTTCTACTGCAGTAGTGTGTCCAAAGCAGAATGACCAAATCAGCTTAGTTGTATGTGAAATAATCTCGAGCACCTCACGTGGTTAAAAGATAAAGACCCTCGGGCTTGATTCTGAATGTTGTGGAATTGGGCGTGTATCTTTCTTTCTCAGAGATAATTTTCGGCGACTGGGCGCAACATAAATTTACTTTCGTTTTCCTTAGGTCCGATCTGATTCTCATCACCAGATCGATTTGAGTTTTCTTCAAACATTCGAAACGTAAAGCTTCGTTCGCAGTACACCTGAATTCGAAATATATATGCAATGACAGCCTGTCGAGAAGTGACCAGAGCTCCAACGCCAATGCAGGATATATGAAAACCGGTGGAAGGGAATTCTCGCTCTCGTTCGAAGATCGACCAGCGTCGCGCCCGAAGGAAGCGGTCGATGTATCGCTTTCCGGAACAGCCCCACCGGGCGGGGAAAGTGTGAACGCTGACGCAGGAGAGGAGAAAGGAAACTCTGCGTTGAGGAGTGAAATGGAGGAGAAAATGACCAGTCGCAGCGCCCAGCGAATCGAAACAACAAACGAAAAATCGGAAGCAAAATCGGTCCAAAGCATCACAATCGAATGTACGCATTTTTTCTTCGTCAGTCGCTCGTAGATTTTAACTAAAAACTGGATCGTTTTGATGTCTGTCAGCGTCTGTAATAGTGACGTAGAACAGCTGTCTTGGCGGTAGCACGCCGGAGTTTTTGATATTGTGGCGAAGCTCAACAAACGACGTGCTGAGCCAAACTGCTCAGCGCTCACGAAAAATTTAGGTTTAAAGGCAAAGGGTAGGTGGCACAGCTGATTGCGGCATAAGCTCTGCAATACATATCACGCGTGCCTAGCCCTAGATTAGTAGTTTTCAACCTTTTCCCGCAGTGAATTCACGCCCGCAGCCAGGTTTTAAGGTTTGGGAGGTAAAATACATTTTTAGGGGGGCAAGATTTTTGTTTTTATTGTATGTTTAAAACAAATTATTCTGGGCACAATATAATTTGAGGGGTGGCACAAAAAATTGGGGGGCATTGTCCCCGATTGCCCGCCGTGGCTACGGGCTTGGATGGATTATTGTCCCCTCAGCAATGGTCTGCGTGAATTCGATTATTTTTAATTAGCATAAAGTCAGTGAAAAACTATATTTAAGAGGACTGGCGTTATCTCAGACTGTCTGTTATGTCGGTGATTGAATGTTTAGTTGCCCTCTTGGACTAGGATTCTGCGGACTCAGTGAAATGTCTAAACTCTAAACGGACTTAACTGAGTCCGCAGGCGCGAGGTCAAAATATCTGCCTCAGACCGGAGATGTTTCATAAACTTTTTCGCGCTTTTTTTGCAAGCTTTGAACTGTTGTCTAGCGTGAATCTTGACCGGCTTTGATCATAATTTTGTGTTGGGGTCAGGGTCTAATTCATGCAAGAGTTCTGCGCTCAGTATTTGAACCAAATGATGACTTGATATAGTCAGGCTTGTCCATGGGAATGTCATTCCTATGGGAATCCCATGGGAAACGTCCCATGGGATGGGACAGGCATAAATTGCTATGGGATGGGAATGGGGCAGATAAATATGTCCCATGGACAACCCTGGATATAGTGGCGTGTGGGCTTTAAGTCTTTATAAGGCTCCAATAATAATTAACGACTTTACTACCTTAGGTATGATGTGAAACAAATTTTTTTTCTCAAACGAAGCTTGCTGGTCGAGAATTCCTAATTACTGAGTCACTTACAAAGGCTAAAACAGCATGTTAGTGTTCAATTGTTCGAGTTGTGTGTAAGTTAACGTTGATTGCGGCATGCGCTAAAGTTGCTTTTTGTGTGCATGTTGTTTATATGTATGTTTTCTATTTTGTGTGCTTCTCAATTTTTCTTGCTTTTAATTATGATTGTGCAAGTGATTTTCTAAATAAGTGTTTAGTTATCTTGGTTGAGCAATATGCAAGGAAATTATTTTATAACTCATGATGGTTGAAAATGATTAGTTTTTGTTGTTGCTATTGTTATATCTGATTTTTCCCCTATATGTACAAACATTAAAATGTCAAACCAAAACTGTATGGAGTCAGTGGCTTCATTTGAAATGTCCTGAACTGATGAATTTATATATTTTGGTAACTCTGATGTTCCATTGTTCTATAGTTGACCAGAGTTTGTTGCTTAGAATGTTATAATTTCGCGTACTTCACTCAAATTTACACTTTTGCTTAACGAGGTGGGGCAGTGCATCCAATACCACAACAGGTCCTCTGTTCAAACAACGAGTATTAAGATAATAACGGGCAGTTTGCCATATTCATCCACTGTCGCACAATGTCTTTAATGTACTTACAGTATATGATATTTATAATTTAGAAGTTGGCAAGTACGTGCATCATATTTATACAGTAATGCTTATGCAGATTTTTTACTTGGGGAATATAGTAGCAAGTAGCAACTATAAGAAAACAAAAAAACAACCAGGACTACCACCATCGTAATTCAATAAAAACAAATATTTTTTAATACGCAAGTGAGCAAAGTTCGTGATGAATTTTTTCAATAATACTGGCCCTAAAAATTTGGGTATATGTCTCAGTCGGTATTGAAAACAAGTATGTCAAATCTCTAAAATGCTATACTGAAATTATTCGTTTGTAAATATAAGTGCACCTATTTGTCAATGAAGTCGTTGAGCTGCTTGCCTATCTGAGCTTCCCCACTATATTCTTGCCCTGCATTTTTGTGCTGTGTTTTATAGTTTTCGATTGATTTTTTTCGTTTGTGTATTTTAGAACTTAATATCCAGGGTGACAGTTCCTAAGTGGAACGTACGGTTGTCCGGTTTGTCTCTATGCCACCACACTTGCGCTTCAGAGTGTTTCATGAATTGTTGAGTTTTATAATGACAAAATAAAACGTGATTTGATTTAACAGCTAAGTCGAGACCGCCACCCCCTAAAGCACGCTCGAGCGATTTGCCCGGCCATGCGGAACGGCAGCGAAAGGCGACCGAGGCTTCCACCCGAAGAGTGCAAAGTGCTCGGATTTCAAGAAAATCATCGGCTCTGAAAGGGTGCTTTTTATTTGATCAGTGCTTTGGTGATGGTTGCCGTTAAGTATATACACCAATTGTCAACTATGTAACTGCAGCGAACCGCGCGTTGTCAGCGTGTTACTAAACTTTTGACTGTTCTCCATTTGAACCAACACGGATGTTTGTGTTGTTTTTTTGGCCTTGTATATATATTTCACCGGAGGAAACACTGGCACCTTAACAATCTTGACGGCAACCGTTGTATTCTATCTGGTGGTTAGGACAAATACCGCTATTGCTGCCAAAAGTATAAAATGTGCTGCTGTTATTAGTGCACCAGTACCTTAAAGGCGCTTTTTCTGGCCAGTATCTTTATCAACATCTATAATTGCCTACGCTTGCTTCGATCGACGTTCTTGTATCTGAACATTACCGCCGTCTGCATGCTGGTTCTGGCGAAAGTACAGTACATTATTTACCTCGGCCTATTTCTTTACTTAATTCTGTTTTTCCCGACTGGATATGCAAGAGCTCACCCTTTTTAGTAAAACTAATTTTTTCAAACTTCTTGTTGTCAAGAAGACATCCAAATTTTCTTCAAATGTTGATTGTTTAAAGCATTTTACAAGAATGTGCGGATCGAGTTGAAACTTGGAGATGATGAAATGGCACTTGTCAAACATATTTAATGTTTCACATGTGCTTATATTCATTGTGAATTGTTTAAATGTTATGGTCAGGGCATCGCACATCAGTTATTCGAATTCTTGCAGAGATCTTGTGTCTTGTTGCTTTCAAGCAGCTTGAGTTATACAGCGGGTTAGCTTGTAATGTATGCGTGACTGTTACATTTACATAATCATGAAAATACCCAAGATTGACCCAAGTGTTTGAATTTTGTGTCGGCAGCAGAACATTTCTACTGCGGCGTTGCTGCTTAAAAGGGGTTTCTTAAGCACCTCCGTTTTGTCATATTGCAAGCAGAGCGCTCAGGCCATACAGCGCAGCACCTACTCGTGTGAAGCACGTGGCTTTCGAAGACGGTGACACAGATTCCAGGCCCGGGAGCGCCTCGTCGTTTCAGCTGCGGCGAACGGAAGCGTGGAGGTCTTCCGCCTCGTCAGGTACCTGAAAGCTGTTTTGCTCAGGCAGTCTCGGCCAAACATTTAAAAATATCATCCTGGCTTGTCGAAATATTTTTGTGTTTTTTGAGTCCGGAATGCTTATCTAACAGAGCTTTCCATTTACTCGTACTTCGGCAGAGGGTTTGCGTCATAATGTTTTTCGATCTCCCAAATAATCCCAAAATCAAACCTCTAAAGCAGTTGTTCCCAGGCTTTACTACCCCATGAACCCCCTTGTAATTGTCAAATGTCTCCACGAACCCCCAAATTTTCGAGACACAATCTTATCCCGATCAATACTGCGCGACGTTGCCTGCGTATCACAGTAGCACTCACCGAGAGACCTCAACTAAAGCAGCACACTCTGAGAGTTGATTTACTAAACTCAGGGTTTTTTAAGGTGTTTTAGGGACCCGATTCGGGTCCCTAGAATTGAAAATCGGGTCCCTAGAATCAGCGAAAATTATCATCGGGCCCTTAAAATCAGCGTAAATCGGGTCCCTAGAATCAGAGAGATCGGGTCCCTACAGGTCTATACCGGGTACCTAACATTTTCCTCAAAAAAAACCTGCTAAACTTTTTAATGCAAGTACGTAAGACCCCCACGTGAAGTCAACACACTAGAAAGAAGCCATTGGCTCTACCACCAATCGCTACTACAGTCAAATGCATTATGACCTCAAAGTTTTTGCGATGTCAATATTGTTACATACACTGACAAATTGCGCGGAAAGAAATACATGACCAAGCCGCTTTATGCGAAAGACCCGTTCTCAGGCTTTATGCAACGTGTATCTAATTCAACAATCGTACTTTAGTTTTGACTTTCAGAAACGCGTCACGAAACCCCTGGGATAGGCGCACGAATCCCCAGGGGTTACCCCAGTTAAGGAACCCCTGCTCTAGAGTGTTGAATAATATTTGGATTTTGATCACTTGTTTGTTTCAGCAAAACCAGTGTCTGATCATCGCCATACTTTGTCGAAGCCGAGCTCGCCAGCTTTTGTCGCCTTGCATCATTTGCATCTGTCGCATTTATAACCAGGATGACGTTTATAGATAAAGGTTGTGTTTGTGACTATAGGTTCCGTTGGGCTGGGAATGGTATCCGACCAAGGAGTTCCACGCGTCAAGGGTTTTGTGGTCGACACTCGGGGAGAAAATAATCCGCTGAGAGGTAACGAAAGTTTGCTGAAAAAAGTAGGCAGGTTTAACATTTATATAAACCTGTTCTGCGCGTTAATTTGGTGATTTGTGTATTTTGGACCATAGGTGTAGGGGCAGGAAAATTTTTGGGGATGCGAAGAATTTTCGCCCAAATTTCCCCAAACTTGCCCGAAAAAACTGCAAAGACAATGACCTCCACAAAAAACGACTGCATTTCATTGTGCACATTTTTTCAAAACAAAGCACTTCGAGCACCATCTTTGCCCAAATTTTACACAAACTTTCCCAAATTTTCCCTAACTTGTCCGAAAAGAACTACATGAAAACTTGACCTCCAAAAAAAAACGACTGCACTTTCATTTTGGGTGCCATTTTGTAAAATCAAACCAGTTTGTGCTTACACTTGCCAAAGCGCATACAACTATTTTGCCAAATTTCCACAGACTTTGCCGGATTTTAAGGTATTTTGCTCGGATTTTCACCAAATCNAAAGTTTTGGGGGTGCGGTCGCACCCCGCCTGCTACACCAGGGTTTTGGACCGTTTGCTTTTATCTACGGACGGTTTGGTNTNTATTGGCAAATAATCCAGGAGTGCTGCGAAAAAACTTTGGGGAGTGCAAGCACAAACTGGCTGCTTTGGAGAGGNTCAAGATTTATTAAAGAAACCCCTAGCCGAAGTAAAACTCGCTTTGTTGATAGATTAGTTTATTGTTATGGGGGCGAGGGACCGCAAGGTCATCGAATAAAGCAGGGATATCTAGGGAGGAGTTTCTGTTTTCTCGTATGTTACGCCTGTAGTGTTTTCAATCCTTTGTCTTTGGACAATTCGATCAAGTTTTTCTTGAATTGCTGTGCGTTTTTATCCCTCCTGCCTATCACCTTACTAAAGTACAATATCTCTGAAACACTTTCCAACCGATTTGCGCTGCTCTTTGCTTTGAGGAATAATTTCACAACTTCCTACAATCCTTGCCTCCCTTGAAAAGTTGCTGCTTTCGTGTAAAGGAAGCGAACCCATTGTAGAGGTCCGGGACCAATGCAACATTGGCGGTGTGTGCCCTTGGTGCGTTATACGCCAACAGTTCCACAAACCAATACTAAATAATCAGCCATTCGTAACAAGAGCATAGGTTCAAGATCCTCAAGTAAGCGACCTAAATGCTTCGCATGGTCTAAGCCGAAGCAAGGCCGTTGACTGGCTATCACCCCACCGGTCACCACTTCGCAGTTCCTGACAAGCTGATCAAACGCATTCTTGGTTTTGATTGATTTCCTTGTATATATTCGGATAAAAGATAAAATGCACTTGTTGAGACCGAGTGCCTGAACGCGGAACCTACAGTAAGAACGACACGCAGGTTCGAAAAGCGTAGAATAAAATGACCTCGCAACGAAACATCGTTGACCGTCAATCTTCACAAAGCTAAAGCGCAAACGAGAAGTCGATCACGAAAACGAGATCAGCGTGTTTTCATGTTGCCGTTAACTTACTGCGGCAAAAAACGTGAGATCGATTATCAAATTGGAACGCGTGTTTGTGAAACCGCAAAAACACAACACTTTGTACGGACCAAAATACAAAAAAAATTACATAAGCTTTTATGCACCTCCCTGACCTTGAAGTATCCCGAAACGTTGTTTCCTTGTTGTAAAGGCAACACCAGTCTTGCAACCGTCGTGAGAAGACCTCCACCGCAGCGTCCTACCTCGCCCGACCATCTGTCTGTTGACGCGTTCGCCGTCGATGACGTACTACTGGGCGATGACGTCAGCAAGGGTGTCGGTGGAAGTGGAGCCGTTTCAAGCAGAAGCCGATCTACATCGCCGGCGCGTGTTTCGCGTCTGGCGTCCGCTGCGACTGCGCCGCGATCTGCTGGAGGTGATACGAAAGTGTGGACGTTGCGAATGTCAAAATTTTTTGTCTGATTCTTTCATGCGGTTGCAAAATCAAAGTTTGTAAGCAGCTGTTTCGTTGAACAACATCGGCGCAGCAACTACTGCGTCTCGCTGCAAGCTTATTGTATGCAAAGGTGTCCGGTCGCTTTGAAGTAACTCGAGTTTGTGTAGTTCCGTCCAGAACCGTCTTTACGATTCAGTTTGGAGACCTGCGGTTACACATTGATATTTACGAACTGTTGAGTGAAGTGTGTGTCATGCTACGACACCTGCAGACGTGAGGAGCGAGCAATTTTTTAAACACTTTGCTCCGAGTTCTGAAACAAGGATAGTGGCGACAGTGACGCTGTCAGAATATTTTGGCTTTCCTTGCGTTGTTGGAAATATTTGTTCATAAACTATGATTTCTGAAAACGTTTCTACAAACATTCGGCAATATGATCGTTCTTGTGAAAAACGTCGCACGATTCAGTCTTACATGCCTTGCGAAGTGCCAGACTTTCGAGTGTAAGTCGAGACGTGGAAGATCCAGAACCGTCCGTCATTTGAAGAAAAACAGCTTTTGTTTTCTACTAGTCTGAGGCCACCGACGTACGTCTAATGGCGATTAAGTTTGAAGGAAAGATAAATTTACAAGCAAAAGATAGGCAGTAAAAATTTTACGAGCAAAAGGCTAACAAAATATGGCGCAAAAACGCCAAAATGATTGACTAAAATCAAAAGGGCCAACTCTCACAAATTTCGGCATTACATGTTTATTTGGTCATCAGAGTTTATATCATTACTGTGTTGTAAATAAGTTAGTTCAGGGCATCCTTTGTTTCTTCCAGATACCTAATGACAAACAATTTTTTAAGGTTTTAGATTGTAAAACGTACTATAAAAACTGTACTCAATTTAAAAGGGCCAGCCTTTCGAGAGATGCATTCTATTTAAATTGGTGGATCACATCTTCTGCTATTTGCTTTTCTCTTCTGGAATGATCCAAACGAGCATGGGTTTAGGACAGTGGTTCTTAAACTTTTTTGAGCGCGACCCAAATCTGAGTTTTATGAACATCTCACGACCCAAACCTCAAACATCGAAAAAATGTATTTTTAATGTTA
>JGI24158J21664_10013879_pt1 | contig 10606 bp, 11 predicted proteins | sample Ectturendosymbi3_FD_21664 | JGI IMG/M metagenome (IMG submission 21664)
ATCATCATCAGTGCACTGCAAATTGAACTGCAGTGATCATGCTGCAAGTTCTTATTGGTCACTCAGGAGAAAAGCGCTGTAAAAAATGAAAAACGCGAAGGGCTATTTCGGTAGTGCCGTAGTGACGCGAAGCATACGTAATCACACGGGTCAGTTGGATACTCGCCGATGGAGACATGCCGTCATGAGTTAGGCGCGGAGCACTTGTTACAAGTTAAAAATGCATAGAGGCATCGACGGGATGTTGCCTCTATGCATTTTTGCTTCCATGTGAGGTGGGCCGTAGGCCAGGTAACCCTGCTGACACAGGACATCGACGATAGCTTATGGATCAAATAGAAAAACGGAGCTGTGTTTGTCGATCTCACAGCAGCTTACGACACTGTATGGCACTGCGAACTTACCTGCAAAGCTGCTGCGATTGCTGTCTGACAGGCAAATGGTCTATATGATCTTGGAGATGAATGGCAATCGCCGCTATAAACGGCAAAAGGAGCAGGTTACGACGCCCCAAGAACGGCGTCCCACAGTGATCTGTCCTGGCGCCCCTTCTATTCAACATCTACATCTCTGACTTGCCAACCACTGTCTCCAGAAAGTATGCATATGCTGACGATCTAGCAATCATGCATGCTGATGGAGATTGGCAAGGGGTGCTTAACAAGGACACGACAACCATAGGTGAATACCTCCAGACTTGGTAGCTAAAGCTCAGCACTACCAAAGCAGTGTCGGCAGCCTTCCACCTTAACAACAAGGAAGCTAAACGTGGGATGAAAGTCAACTTCAATAACGAAATTCTGTCCTTCTGCTCGAAGCCAAAATACCTCGGAGTAACGTTGGACAGGTCGCTTACGTATCCCGTCACCTTGAGTCACTTCGCAAGAAGCTGACATCATGTATCGCACTCCTGAGGTGGCTTGCTGGTTCCGGTTGGGGTGCTGGAGCAATAACTCTGTGCACAGCCACCCTAGCCCTGGTGCATTCAACCGTAGAGTACTGCGCTCCTGTTTGGTGCCGCAGTGCTCATACCCGCCTCATCGACTCCGCCATCAACGACGCCTTGTAAATTTTGACTGGATTCCTGCGTCCTACACCAGCGGACAACCTTCCAATCCTCGCAGGCATCCAACCTGCTGAGCTTCGTCGCAATGGAGCCACACTATCTCTAGAACGCCGTGCCATGCAGCCTGGACACCTGCTCCACTCAGCGCTCACCCATCCATCGAATGCAGATGCACGGCGCCTCAAATCGCGACACCCATGTGCCTCCGCCGTACAACAACTCATCAGTTCATCTGACAACAACAACATACGTGCAGTACACTGGGCGGATCACCAATGGAATGCGGAGTGGGCGGACAACCCTACAAGACACCGCATTTTTATTCCCGACACCGGCACCCACCTCCCGGTGTGACCCTTCCAAGAAGAGCCTGGGCCCGGCTTAACCACCTCCACACTGGTGTCGGACTTTTCTGCTCCTGTTTGCACAAATGGGGTATGGCCTCTTCTGCGGCCTGTGAATGTGGCGCAGAAGAATAAACTGTCAGCCATGTTGTCTTCCAATGTCCAATCAATCGACCTCCCCATGGACTGCACGGCCTGACGGTTCTGAACGATGTGACAATCGAATGGCTGCTCAACATCTACCTCGAGAACTAGTGCGGCCAAGCAGTGGTTGGAATAACTGGCTCAAAAGAAGAAGAAGCTAATGTGGGTCATCTTTTTTGTCACAGTTCAGGGACGCAGTCGATTTTTCAATTCGATATCATTGCTATCATGTCGGGCCACATCTGTCACTCACCTGCTATCTCTGATCAGAGAGAAAAAGTCTTATAATTACGAAAGCAATAGTTACCTAGAAAAGACCTACCAAAATTGGATAAATCCGACATGTACAAGCACTTTGCTTCAAGCAAGACAAAAAAGTACGAACGAAAGGTGCGTGAAGGCAATGCAAGCACTGTGCACTTTGTGGTTATTATGTAAAACACAACAAACCCGTGGTGTCATGTATTTCACAAATAATGACAAAAAGCAAACCTTTGCCGCTGTGATCTTGTCTGGTTGCGTGAATATTTTCTTTCCGGATTAAAAGGGCGCATCTTGGCCTTCGACAATCAGTGACTGGTTAGAGCGTGAAGTGGCCGGCTCAGACAAAACCTCAAAGTAACAAGTTAACTAAAAATATGCAAGTAATAACGAAAATGAAGATATTAACGTGAAAATATGAAAAATATTGCCATAACGCAAAAAATATGAAAACAATTAAAAAATATTGAAAATATAGCTCGAGGGACAGGGAGGTTGGTCGGGGTAGGGGAAAACCCGACGCTACCTGAACCTGAACATGAACCGGCTCCAAACTCCGTACAATACCCCGCCTGACCGCCTTCCTTTACTACTGATGCGTAGGGCCATTTAAGGTCATAGAAGTCAAAATGTTTCTGTGCTTCAGGAAGCTATGAGACGAATTTTAAAACAAAAATCTGAGCCTCACGAAGTCTAAAACAAAAGTCATAAAGTCATAAGTCATATTTTCCATGTTAGGTCATAAAGTCATATTTTGCATATTTAGAACCTAATTCAATAAGGAAACCATGAAAACAATTCTAAACATCAGATGAAACTACTATATCGCTAGGTCTAAACCAGGCCCGTAGCCAGGTTTCAAGGTTTAGGGTGGAAAAATACATGTTTAGGCGGTAAGATTTTTGCTTTATAATGTGCTTGAAACGAATCTCTCTTGGCAAAACACAATTTTGGAGGTAATGCCCCCCGTGGCTACGGGCCTGGTCTAAGCTGCATCCTGCAAATTGAGCCCACCTGGACACCCTGCGAATGTTGGCAAAGACATAGGTGAACCAAGTTATTTGGATGAAATGCAATGCACTGCGTAAAAATGCATGTCCTTGCTGCCAAAAGAAATAAACCAATGTCCATGCATGTTTTCAATTTGCTTCAAACCAACCTGTATGTTTTCCTCATGTTTTGAGCTGTTTATGTTAGTGGGGCTTCAACAAACCAAGGGGCTACCATCTCTTATGCCTATTTTCGCTGGTAATGTTTCTTTGTACAGTAGTTGTACTGTATGTACTACAGTAGCTCTGCCATTTTTGTTTGGTCATATAAAATCATATTTTCTGAAAAATTAAGTCTATTATCAAGTTTTTTAGTTCATAAAAACGGCGCCAGCGATGAGCAGCAAAACAAGCGACGCGGTTGTCTTTGCTCCTGTTAAGTTTGGCGCAAAAACGACGATAGAAATAAGGGAAGGTATTTAAGTGCACTGCACAACTTCAAAGTACTCTCCGAAAAGTTTCTGCCTGAAAGAAGCTTACTGCAAATGACGGAATAAAGGTTTGGCGATCATCACACTCCAGTCTGTTGCACCCAGGAGCATTTGCCTGACGTAGGAAGTCTAAAAGGTTGCTTGCCTGTCAAGTTAACCATGTAGTGGGCAATGAAAAGCCATGTTTGTCGATTTTGAATTGAAAGACTACGATTGTATTTCAAAAATCGAACAGCTTTGACGTTACAACCAAAAATAGATAATCTCAAATCACGCACTGAGTGACGTAAGTGACATTTCGTTTACGAACGAAGTGATCTTTAACTCCATGTACGATCCAGTTGCAGCAATCTGCAACAACAAGACCACAGCAACGATCCGTTAGGTGACAAGTAAACATCTAAATATTGCTGACGGGACTATGACGAAATTCTTTGAAATAGCAGATGATGCTTGAAAAGCTTATCCCCTTGAATGTTCAATGCACAATTATTGCCATGGTTTGAAAAAATACTGACCTTTTCAATAGCACGTTGTTCGTTTCTTGCGACGCAGCTTATGTTTACGCCGACCGCCATGATTTGTTCCGAGACACCGATCGACTCCGATACGACGTGTTCCGCCATTTTTACAAAAATTGCGAAATCGGTGCCTTGAATGCTGGAGGGCTTTTCACATTTACGTCCTGACCAAAGAAACGCATATTTTCTTGCAACATGGCCGTTTTCCTCAAAAAATAGAAGCAAGGTATGTTGTTGTCTGGGTCAGTAGAATATCCGCGTCGCATGTTTTTGACAATTCAGTTACCCAGGAAAAAAGAACTTTGAGCATGCTTGTAATCCCACGCGAACCCAGCTTCCCCCGATCAAGTAGTACGGCTGGTGGATTACGAATGTCAACCATGTTGCGTCTAGGTGGGCCTTAGTCTATACTTGTTAATATATGTAGCTTATTTGAAATTTAAATCTCAGCATGTGCCATGCAAAAGGAAATAGAAATTAACAATAAGTCTATATTGTATATCAGAAAGTTTTACGCATACGTATTTCAGCCAATCCGATGTGTATGCTTTTCAAGCAAAATTCACTTCAGTTAATGAAAAAGTTTAACAATTTGCGCTAATCAAAGGACACGCTCATCGCGGTAGACTGCTTTGACCGACTTCAGATTTATTCTATCAGTGACAATGTTTTCATAACTGAACGAAGGTTTAATTCCGATTTCTTGCACATTTTTGTAAACATTTGCATTTCATTGCGGCATCTCTAAAGAATCGCGCCAATTAATAAAACCCAATTTATTCGTTCAGAAAAAACTACAAATTTTTTATGAGTTAGGGAAAAATATTCTATAATGTTTTAATGAATTAGACCGCAATGTAAATCACAATTTGTAATTGCTCTGTTGTAAATTTAAAGTAAATTTTCAGAATATTATGCCCCCCTGCTCAAACATAAAGCCGCGCTATCGAAGACTTTCTGGCGACCATTCTGCTTGAAACTCCTGTAGACTGCTGTGAACCACGTTGTCTTACTGCGTTTGGGTCGGAGCAGAGTGACGTCACCACAGTTTCTCATTTCTCTCTTTTTTTGGTTTGGCACGTTTAGCAGTCCCATTTAAAATTCGCATATATCTCCCATAATAGTGGCCCAGCTGGTACTAGCAGCCAGAATTTTCTGAAAAACACTTGGATCCGTCGCGGAAAACAACGCAAAGCGTTTTTCAGACCTTGCTACTCTGTCTACACCTACCGCGCCAGCAGTGCCCGCATCGCACCTGCTGGCGATTTGATGGAAGCCATCGGATTGCGCAAAGTAGAGGCTGTGTATTGCGCAATAACATTTCTTTGAGGGTACGGCGAACAGTGTTTTTGGTCCTTTTTTAGCTTCAATCCCCCGTAATCTTTTTCACTATTTTTATTTCTTAAAAAAGCTTGAGTTGCTGAAATGAAAAAAAAATCTTATTTCTCATAAAACTGTTTTATTAAATTACGTATTTTTTCCAAGAAAAAAATCCATGACAAATTTTTTTCTTTACTGCGCCAAACTCAATCATACCACCAATGAAGTGCTTCTCATTAAGGTTTGCAGATAATCCATGTTGTTAAATTCGCATGTTGCTTGTTCGTGTTTCGCAGTAGCTTTTTATCAAGTGAGTCATCGTTAGCCTTCCTTCTACGGTGCGTTGTCAATTTTAAATGGCGAAGCGGACCATCACAATATGCAGCCAAAATGAAGCGAATCCTCTGCTTATTTTTTGTCGTCCGAACGCTTGACAGACAGCGTAAAAATTTCTTTATCTTTGCTTTGCTACAAAAACACTGACGTCGCCCTTGAAGTAGAGGTGGCACCGGATCCGGAGTGCCGGACTCGACTCCGGCAGGATTCTGCGTTTTTCTTTCGGACCAGGATCCGGGCCCTGAGTCAAACATTTGTGAAAAACCGGACCCTTCGGCAGTAGCAGGAGTCTGTGTGGTCAATTTCTTAAGTAAAACATGAGTAGATTACGGTTGGATCGATGATTTAGCCGGAGTCTGAACAGGAGTCGAATTTTCAAATTTGAAAAATCGCCGGATCCGGACGCGGATTCAAAAATTTTGGAACAGGAGCGGATTCGGAGTCTGAGAAAGTGACTCCGGCCACTTCTGCCTTGAAGCGCGTAGCAGCGCGCACGTGCTTTCAAACGCAAAAGCGAGACCCGTCGCAAAACTGCATGAAGTTCTTTTTTCTTAATGTCAAGCGATCTCAGAATAAGTTCTTATCAGCTGCTGCGGTGAAGCGGGGTTGAGAACGAGTTGTATATGCCATACAGCGTTGCACAAAATAGTGGTGTGGCCAGTTTTTTTGTTGTTCATTTACAGAGTTTTTTCTGATTTCAGAAATTTTGTTTTTAATGTTCGATTTATCTAGATTTTCGGCATTGCGAGCGGGTACACAACATTCAAACTCGATTTCAAAGGTAGTGACAAACAACGCATAAATTTGGTGACATACTCCAAACTGCAGATGAAGCGATTACGAAAATTTGTTTTGCGGGATCTATTGACGATCGTTTGATCTGTGCTGACGAAACATAAATTTTGTTGTTTCTTCCGCAAGAAACAAGGTTACGAGCCGGAATGAACAGACATCTTAAAAGGGTCTATTATTATTTTGTTCGGGAAACGTGTGGAGATTGTGGTAAAACAATATTCCACCCGGGTTTTGGAATTGAACTTACAGATTTTGCCAAGACAGAATTTTACCAGACGTGATGGCGAATCACTCAACCGTACGATCCTAAATTTATTATTTTCATTACATTATTGGCGGTCTGACAAAGTAGCAACTTTATGTAGTTTGATACGGCAGCAAAACTTTGACTCTTTATAAACCATTTTGTAACAATCTTCATTACGCAGTGAACTCTCAACAGTAGAGCAGTTAAAAACGGAAGCAAGTAGCTTTTAAGAATAAAAAGGAAGTTTCAATCAAGGCATAAAAATAATCCTGTCATACAATTATAACCACGCATTTAGCAGGTCGCCTATAAACAAGTTCTTGCTTTTTTAAGCGGAAGCCATAAGGGGTTTTGATAGCCATTTCTGCCATGCATTTTGTTGCTGATACTGTTAAATTATTCTGTTCTTGTCGATAGCAAACTGACCTGAAGGTCTGTCCACAAAGGCTAACTGAAACATCTCATTACGGAAGGCTTACTTACAGGTGTGCAGTGCGAAAAAAAGAGGAGCGGCGTTCACACACTAAATAAAGAGGAGGACTGTACAAAATAGTTCGAATAAAGTGAGCAATCGACTACAAGAAATGGAGCTTCCTCTTTCACTATAGGCTTTTGACTAGCAGTGCGAATCTGCGTGTTGCCAACACATCTATGAGATCGCAGCCATGTTTTAATGTAATCTAGTGCAAAAAGGTGTGGGAAAGCGTTCCTACCCCACTACACCCCATTTAGGATTTTTTGGCCGCCACCCAATGATTCGGCGCCCGGGGCATTGTGCCCCCCTCGTTACACCCCTGATAATGACAATTGACAATACAAAGACTTCAGGGTAATCACTATTAACAGCAATGCGTTGAGCTCATTTAACTTCAGCAATAGCGTGTAACATGTCAAACAGGAAAGATTTAACAGGTAAACATTACAGGACTCATTACCACTGGGCTATACAAGTAAATAATGGTCAACTGTGCTGAATGTTACTAGGTGTAGGTATTACTGTATGTATAACCACCATGGGTCAAAAAAGCAACTGGGTCAATAAAAGTCACATCAGTTCCGAGAGCAGGCAAAAAGTAAAAGTGGCAAATTGGTCGATTAGAAACACTCTGATGCTGTAATAACCAGGTTTGATAATACCTGTTACTGGTATATGAGCGTATGAAATTCATAATTACATTATATTTGTATCGATTTTTTATACATCTTCATCTAACTTTTTTATTCGATCGCTTCAAATGTCTGACGCTTTTTACTAATCTTCATTGGCGACCAACTGCAATAGTTGTTGGTGCACTGTTTCGTTGTTCGTGTCTCCTCAGTATTGCTTTCGTGTAGTAATAAAAAAACAATGTGTGCGCATTATGTACACACCAAGCATACAAAGAGTAAAAAGTGTTGCTGTTAAAAGTGTTTTTCTCCACGCAGTGATGGTCATGTGCAAACACCGACTCTGTAATGCGCTACCGCATGGCTAACCATTTTTCGTGCTGTTGTGTCTATGAGTGCGTCTGTGATATGGACCACGAGTCCGAAATAAACTACTACTGTTATTATTTATTTTTAGTTGCAGATTTTGACCGCAGAAAAATATCGAGAATTTTATTATGAAATAGCAAGATTAATTTTAGTCTAAAGTAGCGCGTACTGTTGTAAGAATACCAACGACCTTGATAACGAGTAGAGGCATTTGAACAAGAACTTTACCACGCTTGTCTTGCCTCTAGAATTAAAAAGCGTTTATGATTTGTTCGCAAAACTTGTTATGTGTAACTTCAGTTTTATGTTGGTTTACAAATTTGCGACATCCCTCTTTAAACAATTCATATTCTTCCGCTGGTTCAACCAGCTTTTCCGAGTGAAATGGCACTGTCATCATGCTACGTGGTGTGTACTCAGAAGGCAAAACATGACTTAAGGCAGTCATGAAATATCTTCAGCTTTTTGTGCATGTGTTTTACGAATCGTGATTGCATTTTTCGGTGACACGATGTTGATGTTTTATTGCAAGTTACAATTTTTAGATGCTGAAAGGTGTGATTCCATCAGTTTTGCCCTACCTCTGTTGATTAAGCATCACACATTTTTCATATCCATGCCAGAAAATACCGTGAACTAAAGCGAAGTGGGTCAAGAGTTTTCATTTGTAGCGTTGAGAACGTTTCCTTTATCTTCGAGGGAAATTCAGCAGTTCTGTCCTTATCACTGCTTTCAAGACGTACAAAAAAGAAAAGTCGTGTCTGTTTTGCCGCCAGCGGCAAAAGCTCTGCTCGGACTATTTTGCCATGGAACTAAATTCGTTTTTGCTACTCACCCTCAGGAATTTTGACAATTAAAACCCAGGAATGTTGTCAGTTGGTGACAGACCGACAGGCATTCTATTTTCATCTGATGTCTACCTGCTTGCAGTTGTGATGCTCATTTGATATTTTTGCTGACAGTAGCTCCACTACTTGTTTTGGCCCGTCCATCGAAACGTTCCTGTTCTGACCACCCAATTGTAACCGTTGCAGTGGTGAGTCCAATCAGATTAAATATGCAGAAAGTTCCTCCCAAAACACTGTGCCCCACGGGTCGGCACCTTTTTTATTTCAGTGTTCAATGTTTCGTCTTGAACAGTGCTGTACATTCTACAACAAAGTTATAAATCCAAAAATTTTGTCTGCCTGACGTTTCGCGGTAACGACGGGAAATCGATCAGGTTTTTGGTGAAACTTGATAAAGGCTATTGTCATGGAAATATTTGTATTTAGAAACATCAAGACTTCTTAGCTCCTGTTTTTAAACCTAACTGGACATTAACTTTAAAAGTGACACAATATTGTAACCAGACCAAAGTTTTGGAGGCCAACAGCGAGCAACAGTATTTGGTTTGGGAAACTGCTTCTCAAAGCACCAAATGACAAGATATGCTAAAAGGTTGGGGGCATGATCTCTTTGTCCCCCCTGGCTACGCCAATGGTGCGAGGGGTGCTCCCCTTAACAATCGTGTGAAATGGCACTGCCATCTTACCTACATAGGGTTAGCGAATAGGGTTAGCAACATACCAATTTCAAGTGTATAACTTTGTTGACTTCTTTTTCTGCACTGCCAAAAGGGTCCTTTTAATCTCAGGCTCTTTTTCTGTACCAGAATATGATTGTGTAATCTGCTTTTCTGGAATATTTACGGCTTGTAGTTGTATATCTGAAAACTTGGTCAGGTACAAAAAATAAACACTACCATTAAAGGCAGGTTTTCTACAGCATATTACTTTGTGTCCAACCCAATTTTGTTTTAAGGAAAATGTTAGGTACCTGGTATGGACCTGTAGGGACCCGAAATCTCAGATTCTAGGGACCCGATTTTCCCTGATCCTGGGAACCCGATTATAATTTTCTCTTATTCTAGGGACCCGATTTTCAAATCTAGGGACTCGAATCAGTTCCCTAAAACTCCTTAACAACCTTGATCTAACCATGTGAAAGTAAAACTAAAAGCGTCTAGAACAGTGTTTCCCAATCTTTTTTTGGTTAGCGCCCCCTTTTCTGACAAACAAATTTGTATCGCCCCCTTACCATGCCTAGCACACATATCAACACAGTTTTTTCGTATTGTATATTTGGGATGTTTGAAAATGATTAAAATAAGAATGAGCGCAAAGATGCATTTCACTATAAAACTTAATTTAGTAAATTAACTCATTTAGCAGTCGAAAACTGATAGAGTTAATGATTTGAAAACTGTTAAAGTTTGTGAAGGGCTCGATTTCATTTGAACAGCGTTAAACTTGGACAAGAAGGTGAAGATTGCTGATTTGGCTTTAATGAGGTTAACACCATTCCTCTGCAATTGCAAATTAACTTCATTGAACTTAGTGAAGATATCTGTGGACTGTCACAACCAAGAAACTGTATCTATGACACTCTTTGACAGTCACCTTCTGTGTACAGCAACAGGCGTACAAACTCTCTTCATCATTATCCGAGTGCACCACATTGCCTAAACTTAGCAGAAGACTTCTAAACCCTTTGGTGTCCTTTGATCAATCAATCCATTAATACTCTGCCACGTTTTTAGTAAATTTTGAGTTCGGAGCAGTGCAGGATTGAATT
>JGI24158J21664_10013881_pt1 | contig 10606 bp, 5 predicted proteins | sample Ectturendosymbi3_FD_21664 | JGI IMG/M metagenome (IMG submission 21664)
GATATTTGGTTCTATTTTTAACATTTATCATTCGCACTCCGATTTTATGCTGCACCACCTGAGATTTAGGGATTTTAGGGATTTTTTGGCACTGTTCTAGGNATTTTTGGAGTTGCATTTGTGAGAGCNCTGCACGTAACTTTGGTGTCTTTTATCTTGTTCGAATTGTCTCATTGTTCACGATTTAAGGCCATTCTGTCNTCCATTGTTTTTGTCACAGCAGTGTTGTGAAGTAGACTTCATCTCTCGTACAATAGCAAAGCCGATATGAGACTTGACTACCAAATATTACTGAAATTGCCCCCCTTTATTACTATCCAGATCCACCCCTGATGATGATGATAGTGATTGTAGCGTTTAGGTTTACTGTATTTAGCTTCGGTCGCTTGGAATGCTGATAGTTTATAATCCAATGGGTGGCAAACTGTGGCTTGCCAGCCACATAGGGATGCCAGATGTGTTTTATAAAATTACCGGCCTTTTTGTCAACAGTGACAAAATCCTATCATCGAAAAAATAAGAGGTGAGGCGAAGGCCGAGTTGTAGTTATTAGTTCTGCGCATTCAAACATAGCTTATCCAATATGCACACCTTTGCCGATAGGAACAAAAATTTTATCAGAGAGATTAATTTTTGTACATTAATTAATCAGATTCATGAGAAAACTGCTTTGTATGAAAAGAAATTTAAGAAAACACTGAATCAACGAAAATTGGTAAGACTTATTAAGAACACAATTTCTCAATCTCGGTTTTGTCGCAGTGGAGAATGAGATTAACTAGTCGCTACAGTGTCACTCTCTTCCTGTCAATTTCTTTGATTTTTCTGCATTATTCCACAATAGCCTGTAGTACTTCAGACAACTCCACCTGTGCTGGCTTCACGGTTAATTGCCAAAAACATGCTCCCTACAGATCAAGTTCAAGACGAAGGAGTACGGTAAATATGACTTAACAACGGAACAGAGAAAACAAAGACTATGAGTATTGTTAAGTTACAAGTAATAGCCTAAAAATTTGCCCCCATTTTGGATTTAAAAGAGCTTCGCTGAAGAAACTGTCCTGACAAGTGCCACTACGAAAGTCATTATAATTTGAGAAGTTCTGCGTTGGTTCTTTTTGGAGTTACTCCAATTCATTTGTTTTCAAAATACCGGCTTCAGGCATAGATTTTCAAAATACTGACTTCATAACGGCCTTTGCTGAATTAGCCTACAGCCACATGTGGCTCGCCCACATGTTTTGTGTGGCTCTTCTAGCTGAATAGCAATATCGGAAAATTATAGTGAGTCATTATTGGCCCATCTTCAACGTTTGTTTCATTTATCAAGGTGTTTGCGCAATTTCATAAGGTTAATTACCAGGCAGTATTATACACGATTTGATAAGAAAAATAGTAAAACTAAAGCCCAAGTTAAGCTACTTTAAGTTTCAGAACAAACTTAAAATTTTGGCAGTGTCTATTTTGCTACCAAGAAGATGGCAGCAGCAAAAGGTTTGGCGGAGATAAAGTAAATGTAACTAAAAGATAACCTAACCTTATCCCTAACCGTAGCCCTAACCTAACCCTAATCCTAACCTAATCCTAACGACAACATAACCCAAACCTAAAGCTAAGCTAACCTAACCCAAACCTAGCCCTAACCCTAAGCTAACGCTAAGGTGACGCCAAGCTAACCTAATGCTAAGCTAACACTAACCTAACCTTAACCTAACACTAAGATAACGCTAACCCTAACCTAACAACACTAACCCCTAAATGTAACACCTAACACCTAAACGGAGCCTGAAAAAAGCAATAAGAAAAAAAAAGGAAGTCGACAAGGTGAGAGTCGAACCGAAAGCCAATNGCATAGCAGCCGTAACACATAACCGTTACACCACGAGCAGGACGACGTTTTCTTGACAAAGTGACCTTTTTCTTGGTATTGCATCATGCCATGAGACCGAATCTTCGACTGGCGGCACAATAGCTCCATCCGATCTTCTGCCACCAGAATAGCACCGGTAAAATACACATTACCTAAAATTTTTCAAAGGGTGATACTGTATTGTCAAAACCATTTTGTTATTTTCCCAGTGTCAAAGTAAGAACAAATGGTTTTTGCGGAGAGGCAATCACAATCCACAAACTAAGAGGAAGAATACAAAAATACAGAGCAAGACTACTGGAGGAGTTGCAACCATGATTTGAATATTTACAGGAATAAAACCACACTTGTATTTCTTGTCAATATTAGAAAGTATACCTTTGATTAGAGCACTTTTTATGTACTTTTAAAAAAGTTTCAGGTTTAGGCTTGGGGTTATGTCTAGGGTGTAGGTCAGTGGTGTATCATGGTTGTTGGTACTAGGTGTGTGCTTTTGTGATGTCACAATATGAAGCCATATTCATGTTTTAACAGTAAAGTTTTGCTGAAGTTTTCATTTGTTTTATTTATTTGGGAAACAAACACACACGAAAAACAACAAATAAATAAGATAAAATAAACAAGCAAACTAATGAATAGAAATACAATCAAAAATGTATGTGCATCTTACCGGGGTACCTAATATAACCAGGTAGTTTTCTAGTTAGGTCCCCCACTAGTCTAAAGTTTGTTGACCCAATATGCATATTATTTTACATGCACTTTTATTCATTGTTGCACAGTTTTATATGTCATTCTACTGACTATACAATGGTGGGCAAACTTGTTCTATAGAAAAGTCATTCGCAGAAAACAAAAAGCACTAGTGAACTGCAAAATCAGTTTGTAGTGTCAATACAAATACGGTGGAGAATGCCAATTTTGCATAAAATGACCTACCGTAATTGAAACGCAGCAAATGCATCATTTATCAATACCAGGTTTTTCTTTGATTCGATAGTTTCCGAAAATCTGGATGATATGTTGTTAAAGCAGTGCAAATTAATTCTCCAAAGTCTTCATTTGTAGGGTTGTATGATGTTTAGATAGCCAGAACCTGCTAATACCTACTTTTGTAAATGTAATGCACAATGATTAATGATTATAGTGCTCTTGTATTATTCAATTGTACTTGTGCTATGGACCATGCGTCAGCGACATAAATCATTCATTATCAAGCACACGAGCAAGGAGTGGCTGAAAAAGTAAGTCTTTCATGGTTAATTCCCATCCCTCTCAATCGTTGACCCCAACCAATGGTAGTTATTAGGTTCCCCTCTGCATCAGAATTCTGCCCTACTGTACTTAAGCAACATCACAGAAAACCTAGAGCTAATCGAGCCACATCAAGCATTTTTAATATTAAAAAATTGTCCCTCAATACCCGAACACGTATATTTTCTGCGCAATGCTCCATGCTTCAAATGCTAAGAGGAACTGGATGCATTTGACACTACTATAAAAGTCAACATGGAAAAAATATGCAATGTGTCTTTTGGAAAAGAAAGCTGGTTGCAAGCATCCTTACCAATCCATCCGGCCTGGAGGCCTTGGCTTCCGTTCCGCTACAGACCTGTCTCTGTCATGTTTTTTGTCGTCATCTCATTCCTGTAAGGACCTTGTCAACCATGTGCTTTCCTTTCTTAACTAGGAATCCCCACATGGGGAAGTAAACGACGTAACTGATGCTTGGTTGGGCGAAAACCATGATTTTTTACCACTACACATGGAAATGCAATCAGCCTGGGATGAGGTTGCCTACAGAATTCACTCAATGCCCTGCTCAATGCTAAGAGTTCTTGGGGCCATTGTCGGCTACTTGCTGCACTGCTGCTTGGTCGCCTTCCCAATTTCGAACGTTGGAAACCAGCTCAGCCTTGATGAACTCCGTAATTGCAATTGCTTTCCAAACTGGTGCCAAAATTTTTGAAAGCATGAAATGCTGCTGTGGCAAAATTGTTTAAACTATGGCTGCATGGGCTTTCCTGCACTAAAAACACAGGCCGCCTTCCACAGACATTCAACCATCAACTTCATTCTCGGAAGATCATTAAACTGCATTTATCTCCCCTCTACCTTGGAGCCTGTTGGCTTGACAAGAGACAGAAGGCCTGATGAATTGACCTGGGCCTTGGTACAGAGGTCTAAGCCTAGTATGGGATGCAATAGTTGTGGACATTTTTGCTTGGTGCCACAACAAAGACAGCACCAGACAAGCAAGCATTGTAGCAACAGAGGCTGAGGCTGCAAAACGCCAAAAATACAACGACTTTCACATCCAAGTTTTGAAGTACCACAAAGGTAAAATGAGAACAGTTGAATCTGCTCGCAAAGCATTTTACTACAGAGAATGAATTTTGCGTAAAATATGCATTTTCAATCCTACAATTGTAAGTAAAAACTTACAGGTGAAATGATGAAAAACTAGAGCAATATTTGCAACAGTTTCAAATGCATTTAAAAATGCAGATTTTTGATTATAGCATACAGCATGACAATTACACTGTCATTACCAAACTGAAAGATTATTATGCTTTCATAACTGAACTGAAAATCAAAGCCATCATTGTTAGCAGAGCAAACACTAACTACATTTGCAAACGCATGTTGCTGTTAAGCACTGAAAGTAAGTTTTTTATGCCAATTGTTAGGTGCTGTTTTGACCTTAACAATTACCACTTTCAACCAGTTGGAATTGAAACCACTGGTGTATATGGTGAATCCTCCCTCCTTTTTTGAGCAGTCTCGCAAAGAAACATGTTGATATGTCTGGTGACCCCAGGGAGTGACAATGGTTCCACCAGTGCTTGTTCTTGGCTGTGTTCAGAAGGAATGTTGCCAGCATATTGGCCTGTGTGCAGCTTTGATCTGATTTTGGTTGTTCCTCGCATTACTGCCCCCTACTTTCCTTTACTCTAGTGGTGCTCAAACCATGGCCTGCGAGCCACATGGGGTTCGCAAGGCCCTCTGGAGTGGCCCGCGAAGCAATTTTCATTGGAAAAAAAAACTTAAAACTTTAATCATTTAAGAGAATTTTTTAGATGATTTTTATTGAGATTATTAATTCTTGTGGCCCGCGAAGGGTTTCTGAAAGACGAATGTGGCCCACGAGCCAAAAAGTTTGAGCACCACTGCTTTACTCCATTGCACAGCTAATACCTTCCGAATGTTAGTGCTTTGTGTAAGTTTTGTTATTCCCTTGTGCAGTGTTACTTCGTTCATTAGTTAAATATCTCGATAATCGCCTAGCCTATGATGATGTTACAGCATTGTGATGTGTGCTACTTTGCTTGAAACTTCTGAGATTGCGAAAAGAAACAGATTACCAAAAGTTTAGCAGTAAACAGTAATCCAATATGTGTTGAGTACATGAAAAACAAAGCAAGGTTAGTTTTTGCGTGGAGTATTTAGTTTTAGAAGGATAATATTTCATTCATAACGTCATGACTTAAGACATATGTCTACCTATTGCACAACTAAAATGGCATCATGACATTGACAAAAATTGAACAGGTTACAAAAGCCTTGTATATTCTAGTGCCCTTTGCAACAACATTTTTGTGCAAACGTGGATTTTCCTCTCTATTTCATTTGAAAAAGAAGTATCAGAACTGTTTGAACCCCTCGAACAATTTGCGCGTGGCTCTGAGTATTTCTGTGTGATGGTATGAGTAGGTAATTTCAAAAGCACCAACAAAAAAGTCACTAGGTTTGTAATGAGCAATAAGGTATGTATGAAAGTGAAACAGTATAACTGAGTGTTTTCTGTTGTGTTGTCAGTAGGTCTATGTCAACACAATATGAGTTGTAAAAATGAAGATATTGCAGAATTGGACTGTTTTTGTGATTTCTATGTTTTTTTTTAAATGATGGGGCTTGAGCACCACTTTAGTTTTATGAAAGGGTACCAGCTTCAAGCCCTAAACTTCACGCAAAAGCTAAACCTGAAATTTTTTACAAAAGTATATAAAAAGTGCTCTTATTAAAAATAGTGTTTATTTATACTAGCAAAAAGAGCTGAACTGACAACCACTTGCACAGCAGGCATAGACACCACTAAGACTAGGTTCACCATGCTGCTTGTGTCACGAACTCAGTGTTATATCTCCACAAGTCTCAGATACATTTCTATGTGGTGTTTAGTATTTTATCATTTAATTTTAGAATTTTTTTGTTAATATCTGGAAGTTCAGCAGATACAGTAAGTATGTTGTTGGCTAGGTGGCGTGTGTAGTCATAGGCCTAAGCATTTTTAGCACATAATGATTTTTATTAAAGATCATAATGTGGCACTATTGTTTCAGTTATCTGGCATGTAGTGTTTGATTTATGGTGATGATAAGGCCACTGCCTATATATGACTTGTGTTGCAACTTTTGCAATTTGTGAAATCTGAAAGGGTGGTTGCATTGAAGTTGTTGAAAATAGTGAAGCCCATATGAAAATAGGCAATAGATGTGTAATGACTTGTTAGATGTCTGCCATTGTAGCATTTGTTAAGACTGATAACAACTATTTCTGAGAAACCTGTCATCATCAGCAGGAAACTCATAGCCATAACGTTGCTTTCAGTGTTGCACAAGCTGTATCATTTTCTTTTTACAATGAACAACAAGGGGCTTTGTAAGACAAATTCTTGCTCAATTTAATGTCTTGTTTGCTTGAATGAGGAACAACTTGATGTATGACTTGAAGTTTCTTGGGCATCGTTGTTGAAACAAAATTTTTATCCTCACAAATAAGACTGTCATTTAAAATTGACATTGCAATTTTCTGCAACCATAGTTTTTAAGGCCATGAGTAATAATCCTCCTAACTTTGGCTTGTTCTTATGTGATGTTGGCGATCATGGAAAACTTTGTTTGCGTTGCTACCATTGTAACTGCCAGGTTAGTGTTCTTCTGCTACTGTCACACATCCTATAAAAAATGCAAACAGTGTGATAATGTGTTATGATTTTAGGGTCAGTAACATAATTATTTCAAGTTTGCCTATACGTTACAACTTTGTGAGAAGAGATCATTTGACATGAACTTACTAACATCGTTTGCAAGGTCAGTTTGTGTGACATACCACAAAGGAGATAGTGATAAAATGTTATCAGAATGGTTATCTTCAATTGGTTATACAGTAAACCTCGGTTAATCTGGACCTTTGCCAAAATTGGATAAAACTGGTGGTGCGAATGATTTCTAACATTTTCTTTATAAAAATCTTCAGTTTATCCGTTTTTTTTAATCTGGATCTTTGCCAATACCGGATAAAATCTGCGGTTTTAACATCTCATAATCTGGATTTTTATCCACTTGTACGCTGTTGTGTTCTTAAAGTACACTGACTGGTCTCTACGAAAGATTCAGCTGCTTTCAGACGCAACACATGCGTACCCATGAATCACGATTACCAACAAGCGTATAGAAAATTATAACGTTGGCCACAACTGCGCGCAAAATTCGACTATTTGTAGAGATGATTCCTACACCACACATGGGCATAGCATATCACGTTGAATATAACGCTCAAGGCACACCGCTGCACCACGGTTTCAGTTCATTGATCAGTGTTAAGTGTGCGTATGTAGTGTATTATCCCTGAGTGTATTGTACTCATTAACATGTCTTACTGACTGATTATGGACCAGTTGCAGAAATCTGTGTCAGCCCAAAATCTCAAATATCTCCTAGCCAAGTAACCTAAAATTATGAACTTGAGATTGTTCAAAACTGCCTGGGTATGGTGGTTACTAGTCTTTTGCACCATTGTGAATACATTACTAAATTCATTTTGGTCCTGCGAAAGTCTGGTGTTGGTTCATAAATGCGTTAAATTTAAGTAATTTTCACCGATATCTCAGTACTTAGATGACGTCAGACTAGAAACAACCATCTTCGGTTAATCTGGATTTTTGCCAAAACCAGGTAAAGTCGTCAGTCAAATTGAATCTGGATTAACCAAGATTTACTGTATATTGAGAGTCAGGAAACAAGTGACCGTTACAAAAGCTGTAGTCACTTTTTTTGATTGCAGACTAAAAATATATTTTACCTTGTTGAATCGGCAATGTTAATTGTTTACATTATACATGCATATATATGATTTACTTAGGGTAATTTGATATCAAAATGAGCTAGTCACATGCATGTCATAGCTGATTTTTGTTATGCAAAAAAAATCCTATTTATCATGCAGATTCTCATCTCAAATAGTAGCTCACTTATAAAATGATATATTGTATATCCATTCAGTAGAATTAGGTACTGAAATGTTTTTCAAAGGCTGTACGTTCAGTTAAGGATTAACATCATTTCAATATTTGAATAGACCACCATGCAAAGTGTCCATCATCTTAAGCTTAACTTTATAGCACTATTGCCATTTTCCAAGCTAAGCAAATCTTGTCTTTCAGGTATTCAATATTTTTTGTATGGCTCAAACCTTGCAATGATAGCATGGATTCTCCTCACTCCTTTTATATCCCAGATGGTATACTCACTGTAGATCTTCTGGCTGGAGATCAATTTCAAGCTTATCTACCACACTCACTTCCCCATCAATATTAGAACCACTCAACTTAATTAATATTAGGAAGTATATAATTTCTTTGTATGAATTTCTAGCATATTGGACGTGGAAAAAATGATTCAGTTGCAGAATAACTATGAATATGTATATATGTATATGTGCAACAAGACATGGTAAACTTTAAAAATGCCTAGTATCTAGTCTGTTTTTCGGGAGAAATAATCTGGTGCTGGATGTGTTAAACAAGTATTATGTAAGAGTATATTTTTAGCTGTTAAACCCAGGTTAAATGAAAAGATTAGATCTCATATGCTGGAGTTCGCATATTGCAAGCTGTATTGAGCCATATGTCTGAGAAAGCATTGAAAGAATGAAAACCTGGGTGTTGTGTCACAAAATATTTTCAATCTGAAACTAAAACAAGTTTAATAATTTTGATGTATGCACTGATAGGTGTAAGGATACTAGTCTGTGTAACAGTTACCCACTTGTATTTATTTATACATGCATATATTGCATTTAACCATTACCTTCACAGATAGATATAAGGTAGTTGTTTCTTTAAAAAGCAAGCATAGGATAAACATATCTACAGACACAGTATGAATCATTCTTTACATTCATTCAAGTAGAAGTGTTTTTATATGAGATTTTGCAGATTACCTGGGTTGCTTCCCCGTAAAACTATTTCGAAAAGCATTTAAAGTCATATGTCATATTTTGACCAAGATACTGCTTAAGCTATGGTGAAGTTCTGGCCTGGCAAGTGCTTGAAACAATAGTTTTGCAAGTTTGTGTTATGGGAAAGCTGTGAAAATGCCTACTGCAAAATGAAAAATCTATTAGTGTGTCTATTTTTCTACAGTATGCTTTAGAGTTGTAAAAACAGTAGCACATGTGCATACCATAAAACAAAGTGCAAAAATGTACGTTATGTATTATATAATAGCATACGCACATAAATACATGGTTGATACTTTTCTGCAGATCAAGAGTGAAGTGGTGATGAAAATGCAGTTGTTGATTGCTAATGCATGAGTTGTATCTTGTAACAGAATTATTGGCTACTGGCATAATTGATCTCCCTGTTGTTTATTAAGCAATGAAACATATTTCAACCTTGGCTTGGAGAAATGAGCGATGCATATTTTCCTTTGGATCAATCCAGTCAGGTGTGTGGTCATTTTCTGTTGCTGCTTAGACCCCAAATGGGTTGTGTGGTTCTATGAAAAAGATTGCAAAATTATCTGTGAGACAAACATCAATGGTATTTCAACCCTTTCAGTTATAATGCATCTCACTGTGAGGTTCAGCATCTTTGCTTTTCAGAATCAGGAGGTTAATGAGGAAATCGATGAGCTGGACCTGTACAATGAGGAAACTTTTGGATCAGGAGCTGTTGGTAATGCATTATAAATCAAATGTTTTCCTTCTGTTTGAATTCTAGTTTTGCTCATGAGAATGACATTGAACTGTATTCCTTGACAGTTGCGGTTGTTTCACACAAAGGAGTAAAAATTTAGGCACATGTTGCTTTTTTATCTGTCACCAGCACCACCTGTTTACAGCATCAGCTTGAAGGACCTTTTGTAATTAATATACCTAGAACTCACTTCACCTCATTATTGGATTGTGGTTGCATGTCTGATCTGAACTATTAGAATTTGGACCTCTTGATGTTTAATTTGCAGTGGTTGGTACCTTCACTATGATGGTGGCTTTGAGTTTCCATAATTCTGCATGCAAAATGTTTTTTATGTATATTATGTTTACAGCTTAAAAATATTCTTGAATAGTGTCTTACCAGTAATCATCTACAATCACTGTTAGTGACCATATGGTGAACATTAACACCTTGACTTCCAGTGGGTTGAGGCTAAAATCCTGTTTGCCTGTGTTTTTGCGCAGGAATATCATCCTCCGACGATTGTGCTAGAGCAGGGGTTCCCAACCTTTTTCTTACCATTTACCCCTTCAGCATTCCGACAAATGAGCATGTACCCCTATAGCATTTCAACAGATAAGGATGTACCCCTTCAGAATTTTGACAGATGAACATGTACCCCTAAATCTACTTTTGACAAAATATTTTCTCATGATTTTTCACAGATATATTTAACAATATACATATAATGACTTTTGAAAATAATATTAAGTGATATATGCATAAAGATT
>JGI24158J21664_10013882_pt1 | contig 10605 bp, 3 predicted proteins | sample Ectturendosymbi3_FD_21664 | JGI IMG/M metagenome (IMG submission 21664)
CCGGGTCAGAGGAATTAAATTAAATTGTCACGTCGTGCACCCGCCGGGAGTCGAACCCAAGTATCATAATCAATGAAGTGAAAAATTAACCACTTAGCCACATGCGCTGGCTTCGATGGGAGACGAAGAGTGACTTTTATATATACCAACAGACATGACCTTGGAATTGGGCATACGTGGAACCAATTCGCAGCACTTGTTCTGGACCATCGAGTCATACTCAGACTTCATTGAGCCGATCCGGGCAAGTCCCTCAGGCCCGTTCAATGCATCAGCATACGTGTTGGGATGACCTGTCGGGGCAACTGACACCAACGCAGATGAAGGCGCCCACCAATTACCATGTGGACGCCTCGTACGGGTAGATTTGCGTTGCTGCTCAGCAACCGGTTGGGACTCTGAGCTGGGTTGTGGCTCAGTAGTACCACCGGCATCGGTATCCGGGACAAAGTCTGCGTCCACATTGTCCTCGTCCATACCGCCATGAACCAGGTCCGTATCATGGACGGGATACAATACATGAGATACGTTCGGTTCCACAGAGTCTCCGAGGTTGTGTACGGACTGTCCGCACACCTCATACTCCCCAGACTCATCGATCCGCACATCACGGCTGGTCACAACCTTTTCGTTGCTGATATCCCACAGCTTGTAACCACGAGTACCACGTGCGTATCCAATCACGATCGCTTCGTGGAAACGTGGATCCAACTTATCCACGTATGGATTACTGACGTTGTACCAACAACGACTCCCAAACACACGCAGATACGACATGTTCGGTTTTCGACCAAACATCATCTCGTACGGAATCGTTTTGGCATTATGTCCACGGGTGATCACCCTGGTACGCTCATGCACAGCAAATCTCAGCGCATCTGCCCAGAACATCTCAGGCAGATGCTTATCATGAAACATAGAACGCACCAGTTCAACCAATGTGCAGCTCAATCGTTCACCAACGCCATTCTGATGCGGGTTGTATGGCGCTGTGATACGGTGTTGAATACCATGGTCGCACAAGAACTGAGACAGGCGGGTCAACAGATTCGCACCTCCATTATCTGAGTGGAGGATTTTCAATCCTGTATTGCAACCGCCTGTACCTGCTGACATCCATGTTCGAAGTTTCTTGTCAGTTTGGAGAACACGCAATTTCGTCTCATGCATGTTCTCCACCATGGCCAAACACTGTTTGACCACGTCAAACACATCCGACTTCGACTGGATCGTATGAATCCAGGCGATCCTCGTGTGATCATCAACGAACGACACGAAGTAGCGTGACCCATCAATAGACGGAACGGGAAATGGGCCACACACGTCAATGTGCACGAGATCAAGTACCTTGGCACTACAAGCAGCCCCCTGTTTGGGAATCGGAGCCCTCGTAGTCTTGCCATATACGCATGCCTCACACCGCTTAACATTGGGCTTGTGGTCGAAATTCACTCCATCGACCACACCATTCTTCACCACGTTAAGCATGTCATTACAATGCACATTCGTTATACACTGATGCCACATGTTGATTTCAGCTACCATTACGGATTTAGTAGCTTCAACTGTGACGGGGTCAACCGTGTTGAGGCAGTAGAGTCCATCTCTCATAGATCCCTCTACTAACACTGTGCCGTCTTTCTCGACCTGACACCAGTCCTCCCCAAACACTGTCCGCTGACCCCCATGATTCATAACACGCACGGATAGCGTGTTGAGTGCCATGATCGGTGCATGCACAACATTTTTCAGTATGCATTTAAGAGGCTTTCCACACACGGAAATCACAACCTCGACGACACCACGACCATTTGCATTCACGGTGAACTCATCACCAAGACGGATGGCTCTTGATTCTACCATATCCAGATTGGCAAACATACGACAATCATTACAGATGTGTGATTTCGCACCCCAGTCGATGACCCATGTAGATCGACTTGCAAGTGTCACATTATCGTCGAATGTATATGCCATGAGGCAGATGAGAACATCTGTGTCTGCCTCAGCAATATCCGGACCCGGACCCTTGGCCGTGAGTCCGACACCCTTACCCATTGGTATCTTGGGCCTCAGGTGAGGAAACTTGGTCCAACATTTGGACTCTGGGTGGTTCTTGGAACAATGTTCACACACCACCACATCATTGCCACCAGCTCCATACTGCTTATTCACCAAAGCAGCGTCTGCTGTGCACTTCACGTCGTCGCGATCTAGCATGCGTTGCTCTTCCTGTAGCAAACGGCTCTTAATAAAGTCCATTGACAAACTTCTGTCATCTGCCGCCGCATCTATCGCGACTATCAGGTGCTCATACTTTGGCGGCAGTCCGCACAGCACCGTCATCGCCATTTCCTGATCATCAATGGCGACGCCCATGGCCTTACAGTCAGCACCAAGCTGACGAACACGGGAGATGAAGGCCATGGCTTTCTCGGAATCAGCCATCTTGGCTGAGTAGAACCGACGGCGAGTCGTCAGCTTGTTCAACAACGTCTTACGTTGGAACAGATCCGTAATTGTGGACCACATGGACGCGGCTGTCACACAGTCTCGGACATGCTCCAGATGCTCGTCACTGAGGGTGAGTCCAATGACGGCCTTCGCTTTGGCATCGTCCTTGAACCACTTTTCGGCATCATCAGATCCTGTGGGTTGTTTCTCTGAATCTTCAATGTGCGCGCCGAGCTCCTTAAATTGCAGGATGAGCTCGACCTTCTGTTTCCACACATGGAAGTTCGACTCGCTCAGTTTCTCGATTTTGAACATTCCTCCACCACTGTCCATACTGATAGCAGACTTGCCAATGAACTAGATACAAGTCTCTAAGACGGGAGATGACAGATATCAGACAGTGGGAGGTAGTCAACCAACTCGGAGAGGGAGGTAGTTGGTTGACGGGAATGCCTTGGTGGACGCAAACACACACGCAGTCAACACCACAGACAAGACGGATGGAACACCCCGACGCGAGTCTCGCTCTAGCTGTCGGAGTGGGCAGTGAGCACCGGTAGAGGTGTGCTACTACTGCTGAGGGTCGGACCCCTTGGCCCCCGGTAAGACACTCCGGGTGTATCACGACGTTCAACAACCCACTACACCGCGTGAAGAGGGTAGCAAGTTCGTGCGTTGTCGGTCGGAGCCGACTAGTGGATTACAAGTCCACACACACTAAAGGTCGAACCTCTGGTCCGGGGTAAGACACTCCCCGTGTGACTCGAATTTCAGCTGTCTGCCTCACTCCCACGAGGAAACGGGAGCAGAGGTGCACGTAGTCCTTACGAGATGTCCAGGAGAGGGTTAGTAACAGACAAATGTTTTCACCCCGTACCTCCTCTGATCTCTTGCAGGAGCTGATGCTCGACCAAAATCCAGGCTCACCTTAGGGTATATTTGCAGCGGCTTCGTGTCTCCGATCCAACGTCCGCCCTCAACCAGGTTAATGAACCGTCACCTCCTTCTCGGTAGGTGGGTGAGTATGGCTGCCGAAGAGGGATGGATTACTACACACCGTCCGCAACCCAGTAGGGCTTTTCCGAGCCTCTAGACCTCAGGACCAGACGCGTAACAGCAGTCTGGCACAGTCTCAACAGGGGCGCTTCAGCCCTCCCCTGCTCGGACTCTTCTCACGTGACGTCTCACACCAGTGAAGGTGGGCACGGTTCGCAGTAAAGCACACACCGAAGTGCAGCACCGCCACGAGAGGAAAAGATCAACAACTCTGCCGTCGACGAATGCGTCGACGGCAATCAAAGCAACAAGTCGTCGACAAGTAGTCGACGACTATCAGCAGGACAGGGGACTCTGCCGTCGACGAATGCGTCGACGGCAATCAAAGCAACAAGTCGTCGACAAGTAGTCGACGACAATCAGTAGGACAGGAAACTCTGCCGTCGACGAATGCGTCGACGGCAATCAAAGCAACAAGTCGTCGACAAGTAGTCGACGACAATCAAATGAAAAAACGGGAGGTGAGACAGCGAAGACGGAAGAACGGGTGACTGAGATAGAAAGACGGAGGTTGAAATCAGCCGGAGAGACCAAGTCTCATAATCAATGTTGGGAAATGGAAGGTTGTCAGACGCTGCCTGACTTCAGAAATTTACTCAGTTGAACTAAAAATGTCGCCTTAAGTAGCCAAAATTTGCCCCTTCTTTTCACCTGCCAAGTCCGATTCGACCTAAGTCGACGGCGGCGGCGGTGGTGATCCAGATGTAGTGATCCAATTTCAGTAATCCAAAATATTACACTAATACACGTGTACACGTGTCACTTCAAATACTCCAAAAATCTAAAATATTTCTTCCCATGTGCCACGCTTACCACGTGGCACACTTGTCACACCTGTCCAATCACGCATATGCATCCTCGAACTGTTTTCACTGTACTGCACAAACACACAACATCAGGAAAAATTAATTCCACCAAGTCCCCCACCAGGATTCGAACCCGGTACTTCAATTTCTCACTTAACGCTTCAAACCACTCAACCACTCAACACATTCTAGCAACAACCAAGAATTCCATGGTACATATACCATACCAACCTCGGGAAGACACCGTACTCCCCCATTATCGACCACGCTGAACACGATTAGCATGGTCTCGGAGTCCATATTCCACGGGATCACGGAGAACTTTGGAAATGTGAGCGTCATACGTCCACATTCCCCCCCTCGGTTACATATCCAAAGCACTCCTACAACCGTCCATACCAAGCATTCCAACAAACTTCTGGAGTTTCACTCGACCAAGTGCCTTTGTGAACACATCGGCAACCATGTCTTCCGTCGAACAGTACTCCAGTTCCAGCTTCCTATCTTCCACCAGTTGACGAGTGAAGTGGAATCGGACGTCAATGTGTTTGTTACGACGATTTACAGATGCATTGTGTGCAAGTGCAATCGCCGCCTGGTTGTCAACAAACATCTTCGTCGGTCCGTCCATTCCACTCACAACACCAAACCCGTCAACCAGACGTCGCAGCCATACAGTCTCCTTAGCACCACTGCACATGGAGATGTACTCAGACTCAGCTGACGACATCGCAACCACTTCCTGCTGTCGTGCACACCATGCCACGGCAGCTCCGCCCATCATCCCCACGAACCCGCTCATCGACTTACGGGTCTCGTGGTCTCCGGCCCAGTCGGCATCCACATACACAACCGGAGTCATCACGGCATTACTTCCACCGTACACAAGTCCAAGTTGCTTGGTCTGAATGACGTACCTGGCAACACGCTTCAGGGCCTCCCAGTGTACGACCGTCGGGTTCTGCACGTGTTTGGCCAGAGTTCCAATGCAATACGCCAAGTCGGGACGTGTGCCCACCATGAGATACATCAACGATCCAATGGCGGAACGGTACTCTTCCGTGCACGGTACACTATGTTCCGTCAAGTCCACGTTCGGATCCATAGGTGTTGGTTGCCCACGTGCTGACCCAAGTCCAAGACGGTCGATTACCTTCTGCGCATACCGAGTTTGTGACACACTCAAAGTGCGAGTAGAAGCATCTCGCGCGATGTCCATTCCGAGGATGATCCGCGACTCACCAAGGTCTTTCATCTTGAATCGACCGCTCAGTTGTCGCTTCGTCTCATTCAACATGTCCATGTCATCACATGCAATGAGCAGATCATCCACGTACAACGCGATGATGAGAATGTGCCCCCCCTTACGCCGCACATACACGCAGTCATCAGCCGGGTTACGTTCCATGCCGAGAGTACGTATAAAGAAGTCGTCGATCTTGGCATACCACTGACGTGGAGCCTGCTTTAATCCATAGATCGATTTTAACAGTCTGCAAACGACCTTGAGGGGGTTACCAATCTCAAATCCAACGGGTTGCTCCATGAACACGACTTCCTTCAGATCTCCATTCAGGAAAGCTGTTTTCACGTCCATCTGATGCAAAAGCAAACCCATGCATGCCACCAATGCCAGGATGACACGAACCGATGTGAGCTTAACTACCGGTGCGTACGTCTCCGAGTAGTCAATACCCTGCACCTGAGAGAAACCTCGCGCAACGAGTCGGGACTTACGCCTAATACCCAATGCTCCATCGGTCGTCTGTTCCTCCTTGGTCTTGTAGACCCACTTACTGGAGATGACGTTGGCATTGGGTGGACGTGGAACCAACTCCCAGCACTTGTTCTCGATCAACGAGTCATACTCAGACTTCATTGAGTCGATCCAAGCTGTCCCATCGGGTCCATTCACTGCATCATCATATGAGCCGGGATCACCAGTTGGGGCAGCTGAAACCAGCGCCGATGACCAAGTACCGAATCTGTCAGGCGGGCGCCTGGTACGAGTGGACCTACGTTGCTGTACAACATCCGGTTGAGACTCTGAGCTGGGTTTTGGCTCAGTAGTACCACTGGAATCAGTATCCGGGACAAAATCTGGATCCACATTGTCTTCGGACGTACCGTCCTGGACCTGGCCAGTATCATCGACGGGGTCAGGCTCGAGACCAGCAGGTGGTGATGCAACGTCCTTTCCATCGGATGAGTCAATGTCGACGGGATTCTCATCGTCGAACACGGACGGTTCTTCAGAGTCTTCGGGGTTGTCTACGGAATGACCGCAGACCTCATACTCTCCAGACTCATCGAACCGCACATCACGGCTGGTCACAACCTTTTCGTTGCTGATATCCCACAGCTTGTACCCACGGATGCCACGAGCGTATCCAATCATGATCGCTTCGCGTGCTCTTGGGTCCAACTTATCCACGTGAGGTTTACTGACGTTGTACCAACAACGACTCCCAAACACACGCAGATATGACATGTTCGGTTTTCGAACGAACATCATCTCGTACGGAGTCGTTTTGGCATCAAGTCCACGTGTTGTAACTCTGTTGCGAACATGCATAGAGACACTAAGCGCCTCTGCCCAGAACTTCTTGGGCAGATTTTTGTGCTGCAACATGGTACGCACGAGTTCTACCAACGTCCGATTCAATCGCTCAGCAACACCATTCTGATGCGGGTTGTATGGCGCTGTAAGACGATGCTGAATACCACGGTTACGCAAGAACTGCGTCATGTGGGTCGACAGATACTCGCCTCCATTATCAGATTGGAGGACTTTCAAGCCTTTACTTTGACTATCCATATCCGTTGTCATCCACTTTCGCAGTTTGTTGTCAGGTTGGAGAACACGCAATTTTCTTTCATGCATGTTCTCCACCATGGTCAGCCACTGCTTGAACCGGTCAAACACATCTGACTTCGATCGGATTGGGTAAATCCAGGCGAACCTCGTGTGATCATCAACAAACGACACGAAGTAGCGTGACCCACCAATGGACGGAACGGGAAATGGGCCACACACGTCAGTGTGCACGAGGTCAAGTACCTTGGCACTTCGAGTAGCCCCCTGCTTAGGAATCGGGGCCCTCGTACTTTTGCCGTATACGCATGCCTCACATCGCGTAACATTGGTCTTGTAGTCGAGCTTCACTCCCTCGACCACTCCATGCTTTACCATGTTACGGATGCCATCACAATGCACATGCGCCATACGCTGATGCCACAGATTAATGTCGGCTACCATTGCGGATTCAGTAGCTTCAACTGTGACGGGGTCGATCGTGTTGAGACAGTAGAGTCCATCTTTAACAGAACCCTCCACTAGCACTGTGCCATCCTTCTCTACGTGGCACGAGTGTTCCTCAAACACAGTACGTTTACCGGTACGGTTCATAACACGCACGGATAGCATGTTGAACGCCATGGTCGGTGCATATACGACGTTTTCAAGTATGCACTTGCGAGGTTTTCCACGGACAGAAATCGAAACCTCGATCGAACCACGACCAACTGCTTTCACGTTGGACTTATCACCGATTCGGATATCCGAGAGTTTAACCATATCCAGATTGGCAAACATACGACGATCATTACAGATGTGTGACGTAGCACCTGAATCGATGATCCATGATGCACGACTTGCGAGTGTCACATTGTCATCGGATGTATGTGCCATGAGGCAGATGGTAACGTCTGTGTCTGCCTCAGCAATATCCGGATCCGGCCCCTTCGCGGCGAGACCGGCACCTTTGCCCTTTCCATTAGCTTTTCTGGGCCTCAGGTGAGGATGCTTGCTCCAACATTTGGAGTCTGGGTGGTTCTTGCCACAATGGCCACATACCACCACATCATTGCCACCAGCACCATGCTGCTTATTCACCAAAGCAGCATCTGCGGCGGACTTCACGTCGTCACGATCTAGCATGCGTTGCTCTTCCTGTAGCAAACGGCTCTTGACAAAGTCCATTGACAAACTTTTGTCATCTGCCGCAGCATCTATCGCGACTATCAGGTGCTCGTACTTTGGCGGCAGTCCGCACAGCACCGTCATCGCCATTTCCTGATCATCAATGGCGACGCCCATGGCCTTACAGTCAGCACCAAGCTGACGAACACGGGAGATGAAGGCCATGGCTTTCTCGGAATCAGCCATCTTGGCTGAGTAGAACCGACGGCGAGTCGTCAGCTTGTTCAACAACGTCTTACGTTGGAACAGATCCGTAATTGTGGACCACATGGACGCGGCTGTCACACAGTCTCGGACATGCTCCAGATGCTCGTCACTGAGGGTGAGTCCAATGACGGCCTTCGCTTTGGCATCGTCCTTGAACCACTTTTCGGCATCATCAGATCCTGTGGGTTGTTTCTCTGAATCTTCAATGTGCGCGCCGAGCTCCTTAAATTGCAGGATGAGCTCGACCTTCTGTTTCCACACATGGAAGTTCGACTCGCTCAGTTTCTCGATTTTGAACATTCCTCCACCACTGTCCATACTGATAGCAGACTTGCCAATGAACTAGATACAAGTCTCTAAGACGGGAGATGACAGATATCAGACAGTGGGAGGTAGTCAACCAACTCGGAGAGGGAGGTAGTTGGTTGACGGGAATGCCTTGGTGGACGCAAACACACACGCAGTCAACACCACAGACAAGACGGATGGAACACCCCGACGCGAGTCTCGCTCTAGCTGTCGGAGTGGGCAGTGAGCACCGGTAGAGGTGTGCTACTACTGCTGAGGGTCGGACCCCTTGGCCCCCGGTAAGACACTCCGGGTGTATCACGACGTTCAACAACCCACTACACCGCGTGAAGAGGGTAGCAAGTTCGTGCGTTGTCGGTCGGAGCCGACTAGTGGATTACAAGTCCACACACACTAAAGGTCGAACCTCTGGTCCGGGGTAAGACACTCCCCGTGTGACTCGAATTTCAGCTGTCTGCCTCACTCCCACGAGGAAACGGGAGCAGAGGTGCACGTAGTCCTTACGAGATGTCCAGGAGAGGGTTAGTAACAGACAAATGTTTTCACCCCGTACCTCCTCTGATCTCTTGCAGGAGCTGATGCTCGACCAAAATCCAGGCTCACCTTAGGGTATATTTGCAGCGGCTTCGTGTCTCCGATCCAACGTCCGCCCTCAACCAGGTTAATGAACCGTCACCTCCTTCTCGGTAGGTGGGTGAGTATGGCTGCCGAAGAGGGATGGATTACTACACACCGTCCGCAACCCAGTAGGGCTTTTCCGAGCCTCTAGACCTCAGGACCAGACGCGTAACAGCAGTCTGGCACAGTCTCAACAGGGGCGCTTCAGCCCTCCCCTGCTCGGACTCTTCTCACGTGACGTCTCACACCAGTGAAGGTGGGCACGGTTCGCAGTAAAGCACACACCGAAGTGCAGCACCGCCACGAGAGGAAAAGATCAACAACTCTGCCGTCGACGAATGCGTCGACGGCAATCAAAGCAACAAGTCGTCGACAAGTAGTCGACGACTATCAGCAGGACAGGGGACTCTGCCGTCGACGAATGCGTCGACGGCAATCAAAGCAACAAGTCGTCGACAAGTAGTCGACGACAATCAGTAGGACAGGAAACTCTGCCGTCGACGAATGCGTCGACGGCAATCAAAGCAACAAGTCGTCGACAAGTAGTCGACGACAATCAAATGAAAAACGGGAGGTGAGACAGCGAAGACGGAAGAACGGGTGACTGAGATAGAAAGACGGAGGTTGAAATCAGCCGGAGAGACCAAGTCTCATAATCAATGTTGGGAAATGGAAGGTTGTCAGACGCTGCCTGACTTCAGAAATTTACTCAGTTGAACTAAAAATGTCGCCTTAAGTAGCCAAAATTTGCCCCTTCTTTTCACCTGCCAAGTCCGATTCGACCTAAGTCGACGGCGGCGGCGGTGGTGATCCAGATGTAGTGATCCAATTTCAGTAATCCAAAATATTACACTAATACACGTGTACACGTGTCACTTCAAATACTCCAAAAATCTAAAATATTTCTTCCCATGTGCCACGCTTACCACGTGGCACACTTGTCACACCTGTCCAATCACGCATATGCATCCTCGAACTGTTTTCACTGTACTGCACAAACACACAACATCAGGAAAAATTAATTCCACCAAGTCCCCCACCAGGATTCGAACCCGGTACTTCAATTTCTCACTTAACGCTTCAAACCACTCAACCACTCAACACATTCTAGCAACAACCAAGAATTCCATGGTACATATACCATACCAACCTCGGGAAGACACCGTACTCCCC